>Ga0180430_10001152_pt1 | contig 26673 bp, 16 predicted proteins | sample SS_ome_9_FD_132999 | JGI IMG/M metagenome (GOLD analysis project Ga0180430, IMG submission 132999) | Hypersaline lake sediment archaeal communities from the Salton Sea, California, USA - SS_1_S_2 metaG | ecosystem: Environmental > Aquatic > Non-marine Saline and Alkaline > Hypersaline >... | reverse complement strand
TCCTGCGACGATCTGAGCCATGAAGAAGTCCTGGAAATGGTGCTGGACCGCTTGAGCGGTTGACGCGGCATCTTCGAAGCTCCTTCTCTCCCTTCCGATTTCCGATAAAGAAATTTCGTTGACGGATCGACAAGTCCATAAAAAAAGCCCGCGAAAGAGATTTCGCGGGCTTGCTTTTTCATGCGGGGAAAGGGCCCCCCGGAAGCCCGGGGGAGCGGGAAAACCGTCTTACTGCGATGCTGCGGTCCGAGCCGCATGGTGCCGCTCGCGCACCTTCAGCAGATAGATGACCAGAGGCCGGTAGGCCAAATGGGCCCACTTGGCGAAGGGCACTTCCAGCACCAGCATGGGCACGGCGATCATCAGGTGCAGCATGTAGATGGCGTAGGTGGGGAAAGGCCAATCCAGCAAGCGGGTGAAATGGACCAGGATCCCCGTGAAAGTGGTGAGCCAGAGCAGGATGAGGAACATCCAGTCGGTGGAATGGGAATTCTTGTAGGGGGCCTTGGTCTTCTTGTAGCGGCCGATGAGAGCGTAGGTGGTGCCGTACAGGATGGCGAAGGTCGCATAGTAGCCCACCAGTCGCATGGGATGCCAGAAGTTGTAGATCTCGTCGCGCTGGAATCCGGGTATCACGTCGCCCCGGGCGGCCAGAAATCCCACGACCAACAGGAAGGCCGAAGCGTACCCGGTCATGATCAGCAAATGGACGAGCCACTGCATCTTGTCGTCGCACTTGCCGAAGCGCTTCTGGGTGGCGGCATGGATGATCAACTCCTTCAACTCGGACAGATAGATGCTCGGGGAAACCTTGAACTTGAGGTCTCCCATGATGAACGAAAAGCAGCGATAGACGTTGGTCAGCAGGAAGAAGGTGAGAATGGCGGCCATGCCCAGGTCGGCCAGCTCCACGGCGTGGGCGGGCCAAACGGAGTTGAGGTGGGCGTGCTCCCAGTTGGGGTTGCCGGTGTTGAAAAGGAGCATGCCCAAGCCCACCAGCAGCCCCACCACGACCACGGCCATGATCTCGAACTTCTCCGAAGTGTAGAACCTCCGGGCGAACCCGGTCCAGTCGTACAGGGAGGTCAGATAGCGGCGCATGGCCATCATGGCCTCGCCCGGATCGGCTCCCCGGGGGCATTTTTCCGAACAGGTGCCGCAGTAGTAGCACAGCCAGGGCTCGGGACTGTGAAGGATCTTTTCCTTCATGCCCAACTGGGCGTATCGAATGATACGGCGAGGAAAGGTGTTGTCTTCCGTGGAAAGGGGGCAGACCGCCGTGCAGTTCCCGCAATGGTAGCACTTGCTCGCGTCTTGGAGGCCAAATTCCTTCAGTTCACTCATCAAATTCGGATCTACCTTGGTGCTCATCCTCTACCTCCTGGATTATCCATGTTTGGGAGCGGCGCGTCCGACGCCCTTTCGGGAGCCGGGCGCGGGCGTCGCTTCGAGGGGTCTAGAAACCTTTGTAGGGGTTGGGTCCCACTTCGTCGAGCTTGGCCGCGAATTCGTTGATCAGCTCGGGAAGACGGCTGTAGTCGATGATGGAGCAGGTTTCGAATCGCACGCGATCCGACTCCAGGGCCAGACGGTTGAGGGTTTCCATCACCTTGCTCAACCGGATGTTGGCCAGCTCGCTGCCCTTGACGAAGTGGCACTGGTAGTTGTCGCCGTGCTGGCAGCCCAGAAGCAGGATGCCGTCGATGCCCTTGGAAAGGGAGTCCGCGATCCACACCAGGTTCATGGAGCCCAGGCACCGCAGGGGAATGACCCTCACGTAGGCGTTCAGCTCCATGTGGCGGATGCCCAGCATGTCCAGGGCCGGATAGGCGTCGTTCTCGCACGCCAGGATCAGGATGCGCGGTTTTTCCTCGTATTCGTCGGGAACTTCCATGGCCTTGATCATGTCGCCGATCATGGGCACGGAATAGTTCTTGAACGAAATGATGCGCTCGGGACAGGCCCCCATGCACACGCCGCAGCGACGGCAGCGGGTGGGCTGCGGAAGGGGATTGGCCTTCTCGTCTTCGTTGATGGCCCCGAAGGGACATTCCTCGGTGCATCGCTTGCACTGGGTGCAGCGCTGCATGAAGAATTCGGGGAAGGACAGGTCCCCGGCCCGGGGATGCACCGCCGCGCCCTGAGCGGTGAGCTCGATGCACTGGATGGCCTTGAGGGCGGCACCGTAGCCGTCCTCCACGGCCGTGGCCGTGCCCATGGGACGGCGCACGCAACCGGCGGCGTAAATGCCCGTGCGCCGGGTTTCATAGGGGAAGCAGATGAAGTGGGAATCGGGAAAGCCGTAGCGCAGATCGGGCAGCTCCGGTCCCTGGCGATACTCGAGGTTGAGGATGTCGGACTTGCGAATGGTGTCCAGAGGGACGTCCTCTTCCGGGGCCTGCTCCTCCCCTTCCTCGCCTTCCTTCAAGTCCAGCTCCTCGCCGAAGGCCGTCATGGGAACCATCCCCGTGGCCAGCACCACCAGATCCAAGTTTTCCAGAAGCAGATCCTCCCCGGAAAGCTCGTCCTTGGCTTCCACGCTCACGGTGGCCCCGCTCACCTTCACTTCCGGGTCCTGGCACCGGACGAAGGTGACGCCTTCCTGCTGGGCCTTGCGGTAGAAATCCTCGGACTGGCCGGGAGTGCGCAGCTCCTTGTAGATCACGAAAACCCCGGCTTCGGCGTTCTGCTCCTTGACCTGGACGGCCTGCTTGAGAGCGGTCAGGCAGCAGATGGTGGAGCAGTAGGGCAGATGCTTGGGATCCCGCTGACCGGCGCACTGGAGGAAAGCCACGCTGCGCACTTCCTTGCCGTCGCTGGGACGGACGATCTTGCCGGCCTTTTTCATCTCCTCGAACATGGCGTTGGTGACGACGTCGGGAGACGCGCCGAAGCCCAGCTTCTTGTCCAGCTTCTTGGGATTGTAGGGCTTCCAGCCCGCCGCCAGGACAACGGCCCCCACCCGATGCTCGGCCGAGGTCCCGTTCTGCTGGACGGTCACGTTGAAAAGGCCCGGGCCCCCGGCGGTCTTGGCGACCTTGGCCCCCGTGTACACCTGGATCTGGTCGTTCCGGTTCACCTCCTGGATCAGCTCGGCGATGGTGTTGTCCTTGACTTCCTTGTAGGGAACCGTGACCCGCTGGGCGACGTTTTTCTGAAACCCGCCGAGCTCCTTCTCCTTCTCCACCAGGACCACCTTGCGACCCGCCTTGGCCCCTTCCAGAGCGGCGGTCAACCCCGCCAAGCCGCCGCCCACCACCAGCAGATCCCTGGAAACGTCCTCCTCGGGCTTGTAGGGCTCGGGCAGCTGCATCTGGTTGACCTTGGCCATGGACATGCGCAGATAGTCCTCGGCCATCATCTGGGTGTCCTCGTCGTTGGGCTTCTGGCACCAGACCACCTGTTCCCGCAGGTTCACCCGGTCCACGATGCATCCGTCGAAGTCGAAGACGTCGTACATGACGCGGGGGGAGCAGGCGGCCACCACGATGGTGTTGGCCCCTTCGTTGGCGATGTCGTCCTTGATGAGCCGGGCGCCTTCCGGACCGCACAGCTTGGCGTGAGTGCGGCAAACGGGAACGCTGTACTCGTCGGTGGCCACCTTGGAAAGTTGTTCCGTATCGAGGGCATCTCCGATGCCGCATCCCGTGCAGATGTAAACGGCGTACTGTTTATCCATTATATCTACCTCCTGGTGATGGACTGAATGGCTTTGAGAGCGGCGGAAGTGGCGTCCTGAACCGATTCGGAAACGGCCAGGGGCGATTTGCAGCAGCCGGCGGCGTAGATCCCGGGCCGTCCGTCCTGAGCGGCCATGAACCCGTAGTCGTCATGAGTGTAGGAAGTGGGAATGGGATCGTCGGCCGTATTGGGCTTCATCCCGGTGGCGAGCACCACCATTTCCGCCGTCGTCTCCCGCAGTTCCCCCGTCACGGTGTTTTCCACCCGCATGACCAGATTCTTGGTGGCGTCGTCCTGCTCGATCTTGGCCACCTTGCCCTTGAAGAAGCGGATCTTCTCGTTCTTCTTGGCCTCGGCGTAAAGCGCCTCCATGCGGTCCGTGGCCCGGATGTCGATGAAATAGATGGTGATCTCCGTGTCCGGAAGCTGCTCCTTCACGTAAGTGGACTGCTTGAGAGAAGCCAGGCAGCAGATGCTGGAGCAAAAGGGCAGATGGTTCTCGTCCCTGGAGCCGGCGCACTGGATGAAGGCGATGGATTGGGGAGGCTGCCCGTCCGAGGGCCTCAGAATCCTGCCCTGAGTGGGGCCGCTCCAGGAAGCCAAGCGCTCCATCATGACGTTGGTGACCACGTTGGGATAGGTCCCGAATCCGTAGGTGTCCAGGTTGGCGGCGTCGTAGGGCTTCCAGCCGGTGGCCCAGACGACGGCCCCCACCTTGAGCTCGACGCTGCGGGGCTCCATGTCCAGCTCGATGGCGTCGTAGGGGCACGCCTCCTTGGCCTTCTGCCCTTCGGGGCTCTTCGCCAGGGCGGGATCCAGGACGTAGCGCATGGGGAAGGCCATGTCGTGGGGCAGATAGGCCGCCTTGATCTTGTCCATGTTGTAGTTGAAGGGGTTGTCGATGGTCATGGTCACGGCTTCGGCGCACTTGCCGCAGCCCGTGCACTTCTCGTTGACGTACCGGGGATGAAGCTTGACGGAAACGTCGAAGTTCCCTTCGGTTCCCGAGATCTTTTCCACCTCGGCCATGGTGTGGATGTGGATCCGGGGATTGCTCCGGATGCGGCGGAAGTTGATCTCCAGTCCGCAGTAGGGCGGGCACATCTTGGGAAAGTAGTGATGCAACTGGGCCACTCGCCCCCCCAGGTAGGGGCTCTTCTCCACCAGATAGACGTCGTGGCCCGCTTCGGCCGCCTCGACGGCGGCAGTCAGCCCGCTCATGCCGCTGCCGACCACCAGAATGCCTTGACTCATCGTGTTTGTCATACTCGTCCTCCTGAGTTTTGAAATATGTTGAGACCCGGCCTCACCCCGGGCCGAGCCTCTTCAAAAACCACTAACCCCGGTTCCACACCATCCGGCTTTCGTGCGGGCCGCCATCGCCCGCGATCCCGCTCCGGCCACGGCACCGCACCTTGTTCAAACAATCACTTGCAGTAAGTCCGGTAACTTATACGCTAATCGTCCAACGTCGATTTCAATTTCATTATCGTGCATATATACACAAACAGAGCGATCCACGCAAATGAAAATCAAAGGACCTCGGGGGAATTTTGCCAAGCCCCCCTTTCCCCCCCTTTCCGGAAGCTTCCGGAAAGGGGGCGGCCGGGCGAATGTGAAAAAATGATCATGCTCCCAAGGGTTTCGTGCTTGCAAAAAAGGCTCTCTTTGCTTATGTATAGACCGAACATGGAGTCGTCCGCAAATTCCGGGGACGGAGAGATCCCGGTGACGTTCGAGGCGGGCTCCGGTTGCCAGGCCGAGCTTTTCCGTCGGGGGACCCGCAACCGAAAATCTCGCAAGACCAACTTGACAGGAGTGAGTTATGAATGGACAGGATCAAAGCGGATGGGTGGGAGGCGCCATCAAGCTGGCTCTATCGCTGGCGGTGCTTTTCCCGGTTTACGCCCTTCTCTACATCACCTTTCCGGCCTCCATCGTGGCGTTCTACGTGGTCTCCGCCGCAGTGGCCGCAGCCTTCATCCCCTGGGACACCCTCAAGAAGAAGCTCATCGAGGAAGAATAAGCACCAGGCGGGGAGCCGGCGAAAAGGAAGAGGCCCCTTCCTTGGCATCGGTCCCCCCCGCATCGCCTTTTCCATCCATGGAAGGATCCGTGAATTCAGCCTATGAAATCCCCAAGGAAGCCGCAGGCGAGCCGGTTCGAGGGAGGAGAACCGGCTTTTTATGATTTTGGAGGGCGCCCGTGGCGGCCGTCCGGGGGATGAAATTCCAGTCCTGTTGTGAATCGAGTCGAAGAGAGGGGAAAATCCATGAGCAAGCTCCTTTGGAAGCCTTCCGACGAGCGCGTCGAAAACACCAACATGTACCGGTTCATGCACTACGTCAACGAGCGCCACGCCAAAAATTTCACCGAATACGAACAGCTCTACCAGTGGTCCGTCTCGGAAATCCCGGCTTTCTGGGAAACCGTCTGGGACTACGGAGAAATCGTCCACAGCCGGGGCTACGACCGAGTGGTGGACGACCCCGCCCGTTTGCCGGGGGCCAAATGGTTCCAGGGCGCCCGCCTGAACTTCGCCGAGAACCTCCTGCGCTACCGGGACGACCGCATCGCTCTGAGCTTCAAGGGAGAAGGCCAGGCCACCGTCGGCATCACCTACGCCCAGCTTTACGACAAGGTCGCCCGTCTGGCCAAATCCCTTCGCGACACGGGGATTCAAGCCGGGGACCGGGTGGCGGGATTCATGCCCAACATGATCGAGACCGTCGTCGCCATGTTGGCGGCCGCGAGCATCGGAGCCATCTGGTCTTCCTGCTCCCCCGATTTCGGCATCAAGGGCGTTTTGGACCGCTTCGGCCAGATCGAGCCCCGGGTGCTTTTCACGGCCAACGGCTACTTCTACAACGGCAAGGCCTTCGACTCCCTGGGGCGCATCGCCGAGATCCTCAAGCAACTGCCGTCCATCCAAAAAGTGGTGGTCGTTCCTTACACGGAATCCAAGCCCGACCCGGGGCGAGTGCCCAACGGAGTGTTGTTCGAGGATTTCCTGGCCGACGAAGAAAATCTCGAGATTTCCTTCGAGCAGCTTCCCGCCGATCATCCCCTGTACATCATGTATTCGTCGGGAACCACGGGAGTGCCCAAGTGCATCGTCCACGGAGCCGTCGGGACCCTGATCCAGCACATCAAGGAGCTCAAGCTCCACTCGGACCTCAAGCGCGAAGACACCATCTTCTACTTCACCACCTGCGGGTGGATGATGTGGAACTGGCTGGTGAGCTCCCTCACCCAGGGGGCCCGCCTTCTGCTCTACGACGGCTCCCCCTTCCATCCCGATCCCGAAGCCCTGTGGCGCATGGCCGAGGAAGAAAAAATCTCCATTTTCGGCACCAGCGCCAAGTACATCGCCGCCATCGAAAAGGCCGGCGTCAAGCCCGGAAGCGCCTTCGACCTGGGCCCCCTCAAGGCGATTCTCTCCACGGGCTCCCCTCTGTCCGTGGAAAGCTTCGAATACGTTTACCGGGAGATCAAGCAGGATTTGGAGCTGGCGTCCATTTCGGGGGGGACGGACATCGTTTCCTGCTTCGCTCTGGGCAATCCCATGGGGCCCGTCCATGCCGGCGAGCTCCAGTGCCGCGGGCTGGGCATGAAAGTCGAGGCGTTCAACGAGGAGGGCAAGCCCGTGACGGGAACGAAAGGGGAGCTCGTGTGCACGGCGGCGGCGCCTTCCATGCCCATCTACTTCTGGAGCGACCCCGACGGTGAAAAGTATCACAACGCCTACTTCGCCGTCTATCCGGGCGTTTGGCATCACGGGGACTACATCGAAGTCACCGACAACGGCGGGGTCGTCATCTACGGACGGTCCGACGCCACTCTCAACCCGGGAGGGGTCCGCATCGGCACGGCGGAAATCTACCGGCAGGTGGAGAACATCCCCGAAGTGGTGGACAGCCTCGTGGTGGGGCAGGACTGGGAGGACGACGTGCGCGTGGTGCTCTTCGTCAAGATGCGCGAAGGCGTGGAGCTCACCGAGGAGCTGGCCAAGAAGATCAAGACCACCATCCGGGAAAGCACCACCCCCCGTCACGTGCCGGCCAAGATCATCCCCATCGCCGACATTCCCTACACCATCAGCGGCAAGAAGGTGGAGCTGGCCGTCCGCAAGGTGATCCACGACCAGCCCGTGAAGAACCGGGACGCCCTGGCCAATCCCCACACCCTGGACTACTTCAAGGATTTGGACGCCCTCAAATCGTGACCTTGTAAAGGGATCCGGCCCCGCAGTGGCGAGCTGCGGGGCCGAAGCGCTGTACCGGCGCCTGAATGGAAAGGAGCGCTCAGGCGAAATCCGAACGATCGAATTCGGGAAATTTCCCCGCGCATGGCCGCGAGCCGCAGCCCAAGCGCCTATGGACGTCACCCTCCCCGTGCGTTAAGACTGAATGGCGGCCCGAGCCGGCCTCGCGGAAAGATTCCATCCTGAACGGGAGGGAGCATGCGCAGAGCGGTCTTCAACCAAAAAGGAGGCGTGGGAAAATCCACCATCGCCGTCAACCTGGCGGCCGTGGGCGCCGCGGAAGGGCGGCGAACCCTCGTGGTGGACTTGGACCCCCAGTGCAACGCCACCCAATACCTTCTGGGCGAAGAGGCCCGCCGGCTCCCGACCACCCTTCTGGACTACTTCGAGTCCCACCTCTACCTCACCTTTCGATCCCGAAGCCCCGAGGAATTCGTTCACCCCACTCCCTTCGAGAACCTTTCGATCCTTCCCGCCCACCCCGAGCTCGAAGAAATCGAGGACAAGCTGGAATCCCGCTACAAGATGTTCAAGCTTCGAGATCTTCTGCGCTCCCTGGACGGCTTCCAGGAGGTGTACATGGACACGCCCCCGGCTTTCAACTTCTACAGCCGCTCGGCCCTTCTCGCCGCCGACTCCTGTCTCGTCCCCTTCGATTGCGACCGCTTTTCCCGCAACGCCCTCTACACCCTTCTGGAAAACATCGCCGAGATCCGCCGGGACCACAATCCCGACCTTCGCATGGAGGGGATCGTCGTGAACCAGTACCAGGCCCGGGCCCGCCTGCCCCGCAAGATCGTGGAAGAGCTGGTGGCGGAAGGGCTGCCGGTGCTGAAGACCTACCTGTCCTCCTCGGTCGTGGTCCGGGAATCCCACGACAAGGCATGCCCCCTGATCCACCTGGATCCCCGGCACAAGCTCGCCGAAGAATTCCGGGCCTTGCACGGCGAGCTGAAGGCCGCTTCGGCTTCCTGATCCATTCTCTGTTCCGGTTCTTCGCTTGCTCCCAAGAATCATCAGAGGGATGAATCCGGATGTGGAGCCACCTCGGCAAACGCTTTTTCGATTTTCGGGAAGGGAACATCGTCCGCACTCCGTTCCTGAAGATGTACGAAAAAGTCCGGGGCTCCTCCGCCGACGCTCTCGATTCCCGCTCCACTCATAGCTCGTCCCTGCCTTTCTCGCCTGCTCGGGTGCCCGAGCCAGCGCTCCGTCAAGCTTGTTTTTGTTGGCTCGTCGGCGACCCCACCATTGGCGGCGCCCGAGAATTCCGCGCGGGGACGAATCCCCGCGCCAAGCCGAATGGAAAGGACGCTGAAGCGGCCTCTTTCGGCAAGGGAAATCCGGTCGCAAAAGGGACATTGACCATTTACCAGGGCGGTATCCAGCCCCCGCATACCGGAAAAACTTGGCCCACGAAGCAATCGGCTGCTTCGGAGCCCAGGTAGGCGGCAAACGAAGCATCCTCCTCTGCGGATACAAGCCGTCCAAGAGGCGCTTCACGCTTCAATCCATCCTTGAATCCGGTAACGGCTATCTTCCCGGAAGCACGGGATATCATGATAGTGGAAGCTGAAAGAAAATCACATCTTCGAACGTTCGTCCCATACACTCATTGTAAAATGAACATTGGAAGGCACTTCTTTTGAAAAGGAAATTTTGATCTCGACTTTTTGCTTGCACTCAGGAAATAAGTTAATATAAAAAATCGGTCTATTGAAAATCCATTTCTTATTCAATTTTATTTTATCTATAACATTATCATACAAGTCGATTTTAAAAACTTTGATGAGTATATCAAATTCATTGCTTTCCAAAGGATTTAATTCAAGTTCTTGAGGCCATTCAATGTACTCTTCATCAATAAAGAGGTTTATCTTCAGTTTGGGATTCTTCCATTGGGTCTGGAACACGACATTTGATTCAAAAATTCTATTATTTTCCGTTTCTAAGCGCGAAAGCTGCTTTTCCCAAGGACCCAAAACGAAAGAACAGGAATTGACTCCAAATAAAAGGCTTATAACAACTAATAAGTTTTTTAGCATGACATATATAACCAAAATTCCAGATCGTATTCAACAAAACTTATTATTTGAATAACTTAAATTGCTAAATAAATTTTCAAATATTTATAAATCATCACCCAAATATTCTAATATACGGTAAAATTATCCCTTCCAGCACCTTCTACCCATATGATTTTCGCCAAGGCAACATCGTCGACAGTCTTGTGTCAAGAGTGTGCCGACACCGGCCCTGCCGCTGGGAGGTGCGACGCCGAAAGGCCGTATATTTTCATGGTCCAGCACGATCCCTTTGCTTCCCCGTGCGATGAAAAAGAAACGGAGCTCCAAAAGCCGGGGCTCGGGCTTGAGCGACTCCCATTGGCTTTGGATGGAAGTTGAGTTAGATTGCTTCCCGTCATGCGGCTCCGGGCATTCGCGATGGCGAGCGGCAATTGGAAACGCGCGCCGTTTTGGCTCGCCACAAGAAGGCGGGCTGCATCGTCAAGCGGCATCCTCGAAAAGAAGATCCGCGTCGGTGGGCTTCCCGGATCTCCGGCGAGGGCAAGGTCGCGACACCCTGAACCGGCAAGAGGGTCGGATTGCTCACGGTTCGCATCCGGCGGACTGCTTTACAATACAGGAGAAACTATGTCGCTGGATTACGTTCTTTCCTTTACAGAGGAGGTCTCCGTCGATCGTCCAGCCCCGGATCAGGTCATCATACAAACAGTCGATCATCGCTTTACCCTGAAAAATCTCTCGCCCGGCATGGTCGGAGCCATCCAAGTCCTTTCCTCGCAAGGAGCCACCGAAGATGAGCTCGCCGTGCAAGTCGAAGAAAGACACGGAGCCGACGCACTCTCCGGGTTCTACTATCGTCTTGCGATCTTTGCGAAGCACCGGATGCTCCGCTATGGCATATTCTGCAACGACAGCCCCCTGGCAACCCTTACCCCGATCTCGATCTACTTTCAATTCAACCCCAAGCCTTTCGATCCTCAACAGCCCTTTATACTCTCCAGGTTCGCCTGTCTGCACCGGGAAAAAGAACGCCTGTTTCTGGAGTCTCCGCTGTCTCACGGCAAGATCATCCTCCACGGATGGAAGGGAGCGGCGCTTGTGGGAGAGCTTGGGGAAGTGCGAACGTTTCCTTCGCTGTGCGAGCGTTTGCCTGCGATACCCCCGAACACCGTCCGGCTCTTCCTGGGAATGCTCCTTGCCTCCGGCTTTCTGTGCAGGACGGAAGCGGAAGACCCTTGGCTCGGAGAAAGCGAGCCCCTTGTACACTGGGATTTCCACGATCTTCTCTTCCATACGAGAAGCCGGTTGGGCCGTCATGACAACAGATTCGGGGGAACTTACCGCTTCCATGGTAAGATCGCCCCCCTGCCCGCTGTAAAGCCTCCCATGTCCGAACAGGGGATCGAGCTATACAAACCGGACATGGAGAGACTCGAAGAGCGGGACTATCCCTTCAGTCTGGTGCTGGAACACAGAAGGTCCGTCCGTGAATATGCAGAGCGACCCATCACGGACCGTCAGCTCGGGGAATTCCTGTACCGCTCGGCCAGGGTAAAGGAGCTGATCCGATCCGAGATCCAGGACGTGAGCAAGCGCCCCTGTCCCGGGGGAGGCGCAATCCATGAGCTCGAACTCTATCTGACCATCGATTCCTGTGAAAATATCCCTCCGGGACTCTACCACTATTGCCCTCAAAGCCATCGCCTTGAAAAGCTTTGCGATCCTAACGAAGCAACGGACGGACTTCTCAAAGACGCCATGCGCTCCACCGGCCTGGAAGTGACTCCGCAGGTTCTGATCACCCTCTCTGCCAGGTTCCAAAGGCTTTCCTGGAAATACCAATCCATGGCCTACAATGCGATGCTCAAGAACGTGGGGGCGCTGTATCAGACCATGTACCTGACGGCAACCGCCATGGACCTGGCGCCCTGCGCCCTGGGAGGCGGGGATTCGGACCTCTTTGCACGGGCCGCCGGTCTCGATTATCATGCTGAAACGTCGGTGGGGGAGTTTCTGCTCGGAAGCAAGCGGACATGAGCAAAGAATGCGCGACTGAACAACATGTGTTTATGAACCGTAGCCGGAGGAGCATGGAAATCATAAAAAGACCTGTTTTCGAGCCTCAATCGGCATGACTTCGGACCGGGACGATTTACAATGTGCCAGTCAAAGTGGGCCGACTCCCGAATGCCCTTGCGGGAGAGAAGCTCAATCCTGTTCCGGTCTTTTTCCGATTCAGTCTTTCGGAGACGGAGCACGATTGTCATTCGTCTGAAAGGAATGAGAAGAGAGGCTCCGCGCCGGTTCCCACCCCGATGCGGTTTGGGTGTGAAACGGCGGGAAGTGGAAAGAACCGCACACATTCATTAAAAGGAGAAACATCATGAATCAGGAAGAACAGACAAAGAAGATGCAAAAGATTATTGCCAAGGCATGGGCGGATGAAACGTTCAAACAGAAGCTGCTCTCAAATCCGTCGGAAACGCTCAGCGAAGCGGGGCTGGAGCCGCCCCCCGGGGTGGAAGTCAGAGTGGTGGAGAGCACGGACAAGGTGGTTTACCTGGTGCTGCCACCGGCGCCGCCATCCGATGACATCGGTCATGAACAGATAGATGCCAGACAGGCAGCCTATTTGTGTGTCCCGACGACCCACACCGCTCGTTAACCCAACCAGCAACGCATAACCAAAGGGCGCGGCGGCAGCGCTCTTGCATGATCGCGGAGGCGTCGTCCGAATTGCGATCCGGAGGCTCCGTCGGTTTGCCGCCGGTCGGAGACCGGAGACAGCCTCGCCTCCGCGGAAGGGAAGCTCCGCCGATCCGCAATTGTTCGAGGACGAAAACGAAATAGCGCCGGGAGCCTCCTTTTCGGGACACGCAACCGTCAAGCCCGCTCCGAAGCCGGCGCGTCCAGCGAATCATGTACCGCCGGAGCCGACCAATGTCGGCTCCTTGCTCACAAAGCCGGCACGCACGTGTCGTCAACCGCTTCAGGCTTTCTTCGGAGAGACGAAGCTTGCGGAAGGGGTGGATGCGGTAGCCCGGAAAATCAAAGCCATTGTCGGTTCGACCGATGAATCGCTTCTCGCGATGTAGCTCGAGGCCTAGCGAAAGTGTCACCCGGATGAGCTTCCGGATGGCTCGATTGAGATGCCAACGGATTTTTGCCGGGATGACCATGTCGTCCATGTGAGGATTGAAATCATGAAAAGACCTGTTTTCAAGCCCCATCTGCAAGTGAACGTCATCCCCGGAGAGGGGGTGCTGGTGCTGTCCGAAGACGGCGCCAGGGCTCTGCACGGCAGGGTTTATGAATCGATGGCGCCGTTGATGGACGGCAGTCGCGATGAGGACGCACTCGTGGACGCTCTTGCGGGGGAAGTGGACGGCGCCACGGTCTATTACGCCCTGATGCTTCTCGAGAAGAACGGCTATATCGCTGAGAATCTTTCGGAGGTTCCGCCGGAGACGGCGGCCTTCTGGCATGGAATGGGGATCGATCCGGCCGGGGCGATTGCGTCGCTCGGCTCCGCACGGGTGAGAGTGCGTGCTGTCGGGGAGGCGGACGCCGCCCCGTTGCGGAGGGCGCTTGCGGACTTCGGCGTTGTTCCTGCCGAGGAAGACGAGACGGATTTCGAGATTGTGGCGACCGACGATTATCTGCGCCCAGAGCTGGACGCTTTGAACAGAGGTTCGCTTGAGACCGGTCGCCCCTGGCTGCTGGTGAAGCCTGTCGGCCGTGAGCTTTGGATCGGACCGCTGTTCGCTCCCGGCAAAACGGGCTGCCACCGCTGTCTCTCCCTACGCCTGGCGCGAAACCGACCCTTTGAGCGTTTTGTAGCGGAAAAAAACAAGTTGACCGAGCTCTTCCCATCAACACGGGCCGGTCATCCGGCGGCCATTGATGCAGCCTGCCAACTTGCCGCCGTGGAGACGGCGAAGTTCATCGCAGGGGCCGAAGAGGGCCTTCAGGGCAAAGTCATGAGCCTTGATGTACGCACCTGGAGCACGGCAACCCACGATCTTCTCAGACATCCCGCCTGTGCGGCGTGCGGCCGGGCGCAAGCGGCCGAAGCCGCTCCCGTCGAGCTGGTGAACCGGAAGGCGACTTTTGTTCAGGACGGCGGCCACCGCACCCGCACTCCGGAGCAGACCGTCAGGAAATACGAGCATCTGGTAAGCCCTGTTACCGGAGTGGTGACGGCGCTTCAACCGGTGCAAAACAGCGCCGGCCCCGTCCACGTCTACGTTGCCGGTCACAATCCCGCCTTCAGGATGGAGAGCCTCGATTTCCTGAAGCGCACCCTGCGCCATGCCAGCGCCGGCAAAGGGGCTTCGGAGTCCCAGGCCAGGGCCAGCGCCCTTTGCGAGGCCATCGAGCGCTATTCGGGGGAGCGCACCGGTTCCGAAGTCGTCGTGACGGCAAGCTTCCAAGAGATGCGGGATCGCTTCGGCGTCGATGCCATCCACCCCAACGACGTGATGCTCTACAGCGAGCGGCAACTGGCGGAACGGGATGCGTGGAACGCCAGAAAATCCAGGTTCAACCGGGTGGTCGAGCCCCTTGATGAATCGGCGGTCATCGACTGGACGCCTGTGTGGTCCCTGACTCATGGTCGCCATAAGTACCTGCCCACTCAGTTGCTTTATTACCGGTCCAAGGCAAGCGCGGACTGCGACGCCTTCTACTGCATGGGTTGCTCCAACGGCAATGCCTCGGGAAACAACCTGGAAGAAGCCGTGCTCCAGGGGTTCTGCGAGCTGGTGGAGCGGGACGCCGTGGCGCTCTGGTGGTACAACCGATTACGAAAGCCCGCAGTGGAGGTCGAGTCTTTCGAGGATCCCTATTTGCTCGATCTCATGGGTTACTATCGGAGCCTTGGCAGGGACGCCTGGGCTCTCGATATCACAAGCGATCTTGGCATACCCGCTTTTGCCGCGGTCTCCCGCCTGTGCGAGGGACCGGAAGAGCGCATCCTCTTCGGGCTGGGGTGTCATCCGGACGCCCGCATCGCTTTGCAGCGCGCCTTTTCCGAAATGAACCAGATGCTGGGTTTTGTTGCAAAAGGGGCTGAGGAAGAAAGGCTGACAGTGGAAGACGGGGAAACCCTTTCGTGGCTCAAAACTGCTAGTCTTGCCAACCAGCCCTACATGGCTCCGGACGGTGGGGTTGTCGCCAGGCGATGCGAGGACTACCCGCGTCTCTACAGCAGCGATCTGCTTGAGGAGATCGCCCTTTGCCGCCGCATCGTCGAGGAGCGGGGAATGGAGGTGCTGGTGCTCGACCAGACCCGGCCGGACGTGGAAATGCCTGTAGCGAAGGTGATCGTGCCGGGTTTGCGACACTTCTGGGCACGCTTCGCTCCGGGGCGGCTCTATGATGCGCCGGTCAGGATGGGCTGGCTGCCGAAAGCTCTTGCGGAAGAAGAGCTCAATCCCATTCCGGTGTTTTTTTGAATCGCGGACCTCGGGAGTCAGCTTTTTGCATTCGTGTAAAGAAAAGAAAGCAAGGAAGTTCCGATCGCATTCCCCCCTGATTGGTCTGTCAACGAAGTTTCTTGAAGTATCCGCAACTTCCGTCATTCCGACGATCTTCCGGCCGGTTTTGTGGAGGAGTAAGTGAAGGAAAACAATCGCATCTCCATCCTTTTGCCTCCCAGCGGGCGCTGGCTGTCCTTTCTCAGCGACGGAATAGTCCGTTATGCCAGGACCATGGGGTTTTCCAAACCGCTTGAAGACAGGATCGTCCACTCGGTCATGGAAGCCTGCGAAGAGCTTATTCGCGTCACCGAGCAGGCTGGCGTCTCCGATCCGTTCAACGTTTTTCTGGACTTCAAGGGCGAAGCCGCCATCATCGAAATCGAATACAGCGGCAGAATCCCTCTCAACCCTTACGAGGCTGAAGAATATGAAGTCCCTGACGCGAGCACGGACATGGATTCCCTCAACACGGAGGCTTTGTGGCTTTTTCTCATCAAAAAGCAAATGGACCGGATCTTTTTCCGAGTGCGCGGCGGTAGGCGGGTCTTGTCCATGATGCAGTACCGACGCGAGGAAGGCATGGAAAAGCGCCTCTGGGCCATGTCCCTACGCCCGGAATTACGCAAGGGCCTTCACCTCCATCTCCGGGAAGACGCCGATGCTCCACCTTGCTGCGTCCTGCAAAAGAGCTCGGGAGGGGTTCTGATGCTGGGACCGAGCGAGACGTTTTTCGTCTGTAACATGAACGGCGCCAAAACATTCCACGATCTCTACATGGACCACGTCGACGCCATCGGCCTGGTTTCACCGAATCTTCCCGCCGCGCTCTACGAGAAGCTGGAAGCCATGGAAATGCTCGCTCATGCGAAGGACGAAGCTCGAAAGAACCGTTGGAAGGAGATCCTGCACAAAATCATCAACCCGAGCTTCTCCATCCCCAAAGCCGACGAGGTGGTGACGGCGGTTCACCGCCGGACGCGGTTCTTCTTCACTCCCGTCGGGGTCGCCCTTCTCTTGCTGTTGGGAGCTTCCGGCCTCGTTCCGTTGTGGCGCTCTTATCCCCTTTTGCTGGAAAAGGTTGCGGGACTGGAGGAAATGCTCTTCAACTTCCCGCGCATGCTGATCCCTCTCTATGTGCTGACCCTGATTCATGTCGGCCTGCACGAACTGGGACACGGGGTCACCTGCAAGCACTTCGGCGGCAAGGTCCCCCGCATGGGGATCATGTTCTATCTGGCGTCATTCATTTTTTTCTGCGATGTTACGGCCGCGTATAACTTTGCAAAAAAGTCTCAAAAACTGCTGGTTTCGCTGGGCGGTCCCATCGTCTCCTTCGCCGTCCTCGGCCTGGGGCTCTGGGGAGCGGGGTACTTCGCGGGCAGCGACTCCCTGTGGGAGTACGTCTTCGTCGCGTTCAGCCTGCTCAATTTCTTCGGGCTGGTCATGAATTTCAATCCCTTCATCAAGATGGACGCCTATTACATGCTCATGGATCTGACGGGAATCCCCAACCTGCGGGAAAAATCCTTTCGTTTCCTGAATCGGAAGCTATGGGGATGGCTGGGATTCGGTTCCGACGAGGATGTCAAGGTCACCCTCAAGGAAAGACGCATCTTCTGGTGGTATGGGTTGCTGGGTTCAGCCATGACCCTTTTGTTCACGGCAGCGCCGCTCTGGCAGCTTATCTACCTCCTCCAAGCTCATTCCCTCCACGGCGGTCGCGCCCTGTTTCTCATTTTGGGGTGTGCTCTGTTGCTGGCAAGGATGGGAGCGTTGGCCTTCAAAAGAATGCGAGGCATGTTCTATCGGGACTACAAGCTCAAGTAAAAAGCGGGGTTCTTTTTGATACAGACCCATTGGTCCGTCAACAATGTTTCTTGGCGTTCCGCAACTTCCGTCATTCCGGCGATCTTCAGGCCGGAATCCAGAGCGTTTCTCCCGGGTTCCGGCTAAAAACATGCCGGAATGACGGCAGGAGCCAACCCGCAAAATCAAGCTTGACAGGGCACTGGGTCGAGTAATTGGATGGCTTCCCGTCATGCGGCTCCGGGCATTCGCGATGGCGAGCAGCAAGTCGAAAAGCAAAGAAAGGCTCCCCATGCCCCCTTTCTCTCTGCTGGTGAAACCGACGGCGGCGGACTGCAATCTTCGTTGCGACTACTGTTTCTATCTGAAGAAGCGAGAGCTTTATCCCCGAAGAAGGACCCATCGCATGAGCGAAGAGGTGCTGCGCCGGCTGATCCGCACCTACATGCAAACGCCCCAGCCCGTCTATGCCATGATCTGGCAGGGCGGGGAGCCGACCCTCATGGGCAGCCCCTTTTTCGAGAAGGTGGTGGCGTACCAGAAGCGGTTCGGGCGACAAGGCGCGCGCATCGCCAACAGCCTTCAGACCAACGCCGTCCGGATCACGGACGATCTGGCCGCCCACCTGGGGCGATACCGCTTTCTCACCGGTTGCAGCATCGACGGGCCACCCGGTGTCCACGACCGCCATCGCAAAACCGCCTCGGGCAAACCGACTCACGCCCGGGTGATGGAAGGCGTCCGAACGTTGCGCGCCAACCGGGTCCGAGTCAACGCCTTGGCCCTCGTGAGCCGGGCCGGCGTCGAAAAGCCCCTGGAGGTCTATCGGCATTTGAAGGACCAAGGGTTCGCCTACATCCAGTTCGTGCCCTGCGTGGAGCTCGACGATGCCGGAAGCCCCCTTCCCTTCAGCGTGGACGGCGAAAGCTGGGGAAGGTTCATGCGCGCCGTTTTCGACGAGTGGCATGCACGCGACCAAGCCCGCATCTCCGTGCGGTTGTTCGATTCGGTGCTTTACCGCCTCGTGACGGGGAAGGCCGGCGAATGTCGCTTGGCGCCTCGCTGCGACGGATATTTCGTGGTCGAGCACAACGGCGACATCTACCCGTGCGATTTTTTCGTGGAGCCCCGATGGAAGATCGGCAACATCATGGAAATGTCGTGGCAAGAGGCCCGGTCCTCGGAGACCTACCGCCGCTTCGCCGCGCTCAAGGGCCAATGGAGCGAGGCATGCGCCTCGTGCGAGCATCTGCCCTTGTGCATGGGAGACTGCCTCAAGTATCGAATGGCTCAGGGAGGCGAGCCGCGAACCCCGAGCTCGCTCTGTTCGGGATGGAAGGCGTTTTACGATGCCACCATGGACCGATTCCGGAGCCTCGCCGCCCGCATCCCGAGGACTTCGTTCTGAGCGCTTTGGCCCGCCGGCCTTTCAGACCGTCTCGTCCCGCCTCCCAAGGCGTCGCCCGCAAGGCCCGGGCATGCCGTCGTCCCGGGGCGCTCCCGGTTTTTTCTTGACATCCTTCTTTGAGCGCCTCACGGTATCCTCCGGTGAAAATTGACACAAGGAGGCCTGGATTGAGGATGGAAAGACCCAACATTCTGATGATTCAAGCGGACCAGTTGGCGGCCGGGGCACTGCCCTGCTACGGCCGCGAGATCGTCCGAAGCCCGAGCATCGACGCCCTGGCCGAGGACGGCGTCGTTTTCGAAAGCGCCTACTGCAACAGTCCCCTGTGCGCGCCGTCCCGTTTTTCCATGCTCGCCGGGCAGCACCCATCGCGGATCGGGGCCTACGACAACGGTGCCGAATTTCCGGGGGACATCCCCACCTTCGCTCACTATCTGCGGGCCGGCGGCTACCGAACCTGCCTGTCGGGCAAGATGCACTTCGTGGGAGGGGACCAGCTCCACGGATTCGAGGAGCGGCTGACCACGGACGTGTATCCGGCCGACCACGGGTGGACTCCGGACTGGCGCCGCCCGGAGCATCGCTTCGACTGGTGGTACCACAACATGTCCAGCGTGACCGAGGCCGGCCCGTGCGAGCGGACCAACCAGATCGACTTCGACGACGAGGTCGGATTCCGGGCCGTTCGCAAGCTCTACGACATGGCCAGGGACGACGACGAGCGCCCCTTTCTCCTTGTAGTCTCCTTCACCGACCCCCACGATCCCTACGCCTGCCCCAAGGAGCACTGGGACCGCTACGACCACGGCGCCATCGACATGCCCCGTGTCGGCTACATTCCCGACGACCGGTGCGACCCCCACAGCCTGCGCCTCCGGCACGCCTACGGCAACAGCGAGAACGCGGCCACCGACGAGGAGATCCGCAGCGCGCGGCACGCCTACTATGGACAGATCAGCTACGTGGACGACAAGATCGCCCGGCTTCTGAAGGCCCTGGACGACACCGGAATGAGGGACAACACCGTCGTCGTCTTCACGGCGGACCACGGCGACATGCTCGGGGAGCGGGGCCTCTGGTACAAGATGTCGTTTTTCGAGCAGTCCGTCCGGGTCCCCCTGATCGTCGCCGGACCCAGGATCGCCCCCCGCCGGGTGGCCGCCCCCGTCTCTCTGGTGGATCTTCTTCCCACGTTCCTGGAGCTGGCGGGAGACGACCGTCTGAGAGATCCGGCGGATGCCATGGACGGGGCGAGCCTCGCTCCCTTTCTCAGAGGGGAAGACGGCCCCGCCGGCCGTCCCGTCATATCAGAGTTTCTCGGCGAAGGGGCCATCGCCCCCTGTTTCATGATCCGGGAAGGCCGCTATAAGTACATCTACAGCCAACCGGACCCGCCCCAGCTCTACGACCTGGAAGCGGACCCCCGGGAGCTGGAAAACCTGGCTCGGCGGCGGGACTTCGAAGACGTGGAGAGCGCCCTGCACCGGAGGATGCTGGACCACCAAAATCCGGAGGAGCTCAACCGGAAGGTTCTCGACAGCCAGCGGCGGCGGCGACTCGTTTTCCAGGCGCACATGACGGGCCGTCGCACCCCCTGGGACTTCACTCCCCGCCAGGATGCCGGCGAGCAGTACATGCGCAACCATCTGGATCTCAACGAGGTCGAGAGCCGCGCCCGGATTCGGTCCAAAGGCGACCGTTGGGCTTGGCGAACCAGTCCATGACGGGGCGGCTCCAGCCGGCCCTGACGCTTCTTCCCAAAAAGCGATAGAGCGGCTCCATCTTCTTGTACGCGAGGTTGAGCAGGAGCCTCTTTGAAAAGCCGGGCTCTCCCCAACGGCAGCGGGTCCGGATGGAGGGCCAGGAGTAAAAATCCCCATACGCCTGGAAATAGCCGGCTTCGAGCTCCTCGGGCGACATGCGCTTTGGAAGATAGACGGCCCGCGTGGTGTCGTAGTGGGCCCAATCGCGGTCCAGGATCCTTCCCTCCCGCTGAAGCTTCTTGTACAGCAGTGTCCCCGGATACGGCGTGAGGATGGTGAAAGTGGCCGTCTCCAGTCTCGCCTCTATGCCGAAGTCCACCGTGCGTCGGAACACGCCGTGGTCGTCGTTGTCGAAGCCGAAGACGAAGCTGCCGTTCACCATGATGTCTCTGTCGTGCAACCGCCGGACGTTTCGAATGTAGCTCTCCACCTTGTTCCAACCCTTCCCGACTTCGTTGAGGCACTCGGCGTTGACGCTTTCGAAGCCGATATACAGGGTCCTGCAGCCCGATGCCGCCAGCAGATCGAGGAGCTTCTCGTCGTCGGCCGCGCCGATGGTCGTCATGCCGAGCCAGTGGATATTCATGGGGATCAAGGCCGTCAGGAGCCTGGCGGCGTACGCTCGGTCGGCCAAAAGGTCGTTGTCGATAAAGGCCACGACCCGCGAAGAGCGCGCTTCGATCTCCCGCAGGACCATGTCCAGGGGACGCTGCCGGAAGCCCGCTCCCCGCCTGCTGCTTTCAAAGCAGAACCAGCAGCGATTCACGCACCCCCTGCTTGTGGATACCGACGCCGACAGGACGTAATCGGAGGTCGAAACGCACTTCCAATCCGCATCCGGCGTCGCGGACAAGGGCAGCGCTTCACCGATGTATCGCTTCTTGAGCCGGCCGCGCTGGAAGTCCTCCAGCACCGTCGGCCAAACGCCCTCCCCTTCGCCAACGACGACGCAATCGGCATGAGCTTGGGCCTCGTCCGGACAAAGGGTGACGTGAGGCCCTCCCAGGACCACCGGCAATCCACGGGCTCTGATGCGGTCGGCCAACTGGTACGCGCGATTGGCGGCCGCGGTCCAAACACTGATGCCGACGATATCCGCGTCCAAATTACCGGGGGCGAGGCGGTGGTACTCGTCGTACACGACCACATGGTGCTCTTGCGGGGTTGTTGCGCCAAGAATCTGCAAGCAGTGGGGAGGCACCATGAAGTGCTTGAGACGAGTCCCTCGACGCAACGACGCGGTGGCGAACACAAGGGCGATTTTCACAGTCTCCAACTCTTGTTCATAAAGAACTTCCGTCTGTTCCGGAAAGGCTCGTGCCGCCTTTTCCGAACGGCGAGGTACCGCGTATCATGAAGAAGCTCAAGGATTCCCCATCCGCCTCCTCGCTTCCTCGCACAGCCGGCGGAAGCGCTCCTCCATGAATTCGTTGGTCCCCCGCAACCGTTCCACCACCTTTTCCGCCCATTCCACGTAGCCCAGCTTCCGCTCCGGGGACCAGGACTCGGGAGGGCTCTCCAGAATGTCGGTGACGTTGCAGATCTTGTCCGCCAGCTTCACTTGGCGGGCCGCCGGGGATATGTGCGCCGCATGCTCGATCTGGAGCCTTTTCCTCTCGCCCTTTTCCAGGCTCTTGTCGTCGGTGAGCTCGGAAACGACGGCCGCCGCTTGGTCCCCGAACAGCTCCCGCAGCTCCTCCACGGTGGTTCGCGTGTCCTCGAGGGTGTCGTGAAGGATTCCCGCCACCAGCGTCGTCGGCTCCCGCACTCGGCCCACTTCCCAAAGGACCTCGGCCACGGCGATGGGATGGTTGATGTAGGGGGACGCTTCGCGGTCCTTGCGCTGCTGGTCCCGATGCTTCAGGGCGGCGAACTTCAGCGCCCTGAAAATCGAAGTCATGTCTTCTTCAAAAAGCTTCATGGTGTGAAAAACGCCTCCCTCTCCCTCATTTTCGCACGGCGAAAAAGGAATCCTCCCTGCAATCCCCCGCCCCTTCCTTGGCACGGCACTCGGTACACATCTCCCCGTATTCCGGCTTGGAATGGCGAGTCACCACGTCCTGTCCCGAGGGATACTTGGAGCAATTGGCGCACCAATGCCAAACCTGGGTCTCCTCCTTGCGGCGATAGGTCGTCATGGTGATTTTCCTTTCCGTGAGAAGGTTGAAATTCCAGCGCGGCGAGGTCCGGCGAGCAAGCCCCGCCCCTTTTTTCATCCATTATAAAGCCCCCGGGCGAAACGGGAAACCTCGGAAGCTCGCCAAGGGCGGCGACCGCTCCGTCAACTCCGTTTCCACGGGCTTTCCCGCGTCTCGTCGTTCCGGGCGACGGGCGGCCCTTCTTGCCATGCGCTTGCCCACTCTTTACAGAGGACTTGCGCCTGCTCGGTATTCCTCAAGACGCAGTGTTCGGGGCGATCTTCGGAGTGATTACGAAACGTCCTGCTCCGCTGCGGGAGGCGGATCGTCGGGCGCGACCGTTTCCTCGTCCAATTCGCCGCTCCACTCCTTCCACCAGTAGAATAGCCAGGCCCCGTACTCCCAAAGGGTCCATTTGATCTGGCGGCCGCTCTTCCACCAGGACTGGGGGGAATAGGGGTCCGAAGCCGCCGCCACCATGCGGATGGCGAAAGCTTCGGAATAGAGCTCCTTCCAGATGTGGAAGGCCCGGCGGGTGTGGGACCGGCTGGTGGTCAGCAGAACGCTCTCCACCCCGGCTTCCTCGAGAACGCTCCCCACCGCCCTGGCCTCGCTCACCGTATCGTACACGTCCTCGGCGCTGATGGCGATGATCTGCTCCCTGGGAACCCCCATGACGTCCAGCATGCGCACGGCGTCCTCGTACCAGTAGCAACAGGGGAAAAACCCTTCCTTTTCCAGGTCCCTGAGCACCGGAGACTTGCGGTTTCCGTTGATGACCACACGGCCGGCGTAGCCTTCGCGATACAGCCGAGCGGCCTGGACGAGGCGCGAGTGGTATTCCACGCCCTCCGTGTGAAGCACCACCACCACGTCGGCGCGGGCGGGGGCGTCGGTGTGCACCAGAAGCTCCCCGGCACGCACCAGGAGGGCTCGGCTGAACCCCCAGAGCAGAATCCCTCCCGCCAGGAGGGCCCCCAGAAGGAGCAAGGCCGACAGTTTCCAAATTCTTCTGGCCACGGACCCCCCTTCCTCGGAGGGGGGGGGAAGGGACAAGTTCTTCTTGCGTCTGTTGGGTGGGTTCATGGGGGATACCTTTATTTACCGGCTGAACGAAAAGGACGTTCAGGCTAAATCCGAACATCGAGATCCCGCCAATGGAAAGGCGTCTTCATGCGGGCACTACTTTAGACGGGTTTGGCTTCGGGCGCAAGGCAATCGCCCCTCCGGCGCCAACCTTCCGGCGCCGACAAGGAGCGACGGACTTTATGGACAAAGAAAGCGGAGTCGAGTATGTTTTTCGCGCTCCCGAATTCGTTGCCGTCCATGATCGAAAAAGAAGCCCCAAAGACCGTCGCCCGCAACAGACCGGGCCAAGAAGCGGGAAGGAGAAGCGAGAATGAACATCGAGGATGCCGTCGAGCGTTTGCGCAAGGAGGAATACCGGGTCGAGGCGGGCCAAAGCTTCCGGGTGGGGACCCTTGCTCCCGAGGATGCCTGGGGAGTGGCGCGATGCTTCTTTTCCGTTCACGGAATCGATTATCCCTTTCCCGTGTACTTCGACCCCGACTATCTCGTGGAAGCCGACCGCTCGGGCGAGATTCGCGTGGTGACGGCCCGAACCCCCAAGGGCGACGTCGTGGGCTGCGGCGTGCTGCACCACAGCGGGGCCCCCAATGCGAGCGTGTACGAGCTGGCCCGCTACGTCGTTCTGCCCGACTATCGCAACACCGACATCGCCCTGGACATCCAGAATTTCCTGGTGGACTCCCTGCTTCCCGCCATGGACGCCGAGCAGGTCTTCGGCGAAGCCCTGTGCCACCAGGTGTTCGACCAGAAGTTCTGGGCCATGAGCCGGTTCAGGGAAACGGCCCTCGAGGTGGGGCTGATGCCCGCCTCCGCCTACGGGCTGAGCGGCGACCGGGTGTCCGCCCTTCTTCAATTCCATCCTTTGAAGGACACGGACCCGGAGGTTTACCTCCCCGAGGTGTACGCCGACGCTCTCGAATACATCCTGGAAGGCCTGGACCTCCGGCGGCGGGTTCAGCGGATGGAAGCCCCGGTGCCGTCTCACCTGCGCACCCGAGTGACCACGGAATACTACGATTTCGCCCAAGTGGCCCGGGTCAACGCGCTCGCCGTCGGCCCGAACTTCATCAAAACGATCCGGGGACTGGAAGACGAGGCGAGCCGCCGGGGAGTGCGCATGCAGGAATATTTCCTGAGCCTGGGAGAGCCCTGGACCGCCCACGCCGTCGCCTTGCTGCGCGAGCACGGCTTCTTCTTCGGCGGCTTTCTGCCCAACTGGCTCGGCAGCGACGGCATCCTCGTGCAGAAAGTCCTGGACATGCCCGACCTGGACGCTATCAAGCTCTACTCCGAAAGGGCCCACCGGATTCTGGGCTTCATCCGCGAAGACATCGACTCGAACCCGGCCTGTCTTCCCTCGCGGCGGAAAAGGGCGGTCTCCGCCGTTTCTCCGGAAGAGCTGCTTGAGGGGGATGCGCGGGCCATGGAGGAAGTGGTGCTGGACGGCGAGGGGCTCACGTTGGAGAAGGTCGTGGCGGTATCGCGCCTGGACCGCCCGGCGCGACTCACGGAAGACCGCGAGGTCGTGGACAGGGTGGACGCCTCGGCGTCGTTCATCCGCTGGGGGGTCAAGACGGGCGAGCCCATCTACGGCGTCAACACGGGCTTCGGGGGCATGGCCAACGTGACCGTCGGCGAAGAAAAGCTGGCGGCGCTTCAAAACAACCTCATCCGGTTTCTTCAGGCCGGGGCCGGGGGGTATCTGTCCCGGCAGGACGTGCGCGCCGCCATCCTGGTGCGGGCCAATTCCCACGTGAAGGGCGTGTCGGGCATCCGGCGCGAGCTCATCGAGCGCATGCTGCTCTTTCTCAACCGGGGGGCCACCCCCGTGGTGAGAGAGATGGGCTCCATCGGGGCCAGCGGCGATCTGGTGCCTCTGGCCACCATTACCGGGGCCCTCATCGGCGCGGACCCCTCCTTCCAGGTGGATTTCCAGGGAGAGCGCCTCGATTCCCTTACGGCCCTGGAGCGCCTGGGCCTTTCCCCCGAGCCTTTGGGGCCCAAGGAAGGGCTCGCCATGGTCAACGGAACGTCGGTCATGACGGGCATCGCCGCCAACTGCCTCTACGAAGCGCGGCAGCTCGCGGCCCTGGCCCTCGCCTGTCACGCCCTGTACATCCAGGCCCTTCGAGCCACCAACCAGTCCTTCCACCCGTTCATCCAGGCGGTCAAGCCGCACCCGGGCCAGATTTGGACGGGGGAGCGCATGCTCGAGCTCCTCGACGGCTCCCGCTTCATCCGCAACGAGCTGGACGGGCATCACGACACCCAAGGCGACCAGCCCGTTCAGGATCGCTATTCCCTGCGCTGCCTGCCGCAATACCTCGGTCCCGTCATCGACGGAATCTTCCAGGCGGTGCGAACGGTGGAAGTCGAGTTGAATTCGGCCAGCGACAACCCGCTCATCGACGGGAAGAACGCCGTCAGCTACCACACCGGGAATTTTCTCGGCCAGTACATCGGCGTGTGGATGGACCATCTTCGCTACTACCTGGGGCTGCTGGCCAAGCACCTGGACACGCAGATCGCCCTGCTGGTGGCGCCCGAGTTCAGCGGGGGGCTCGCGCCGTCTCTGGTGGGCAACCTCGAGCGCGGGGTGAACATGGGGCTCAAGGGCCTTCAAATCTCCGCCAACTCCATCATGCCCCTGATCTCCTTCTACGGCAACTCCATCGCCGACCGCTATCCCACCCACGCCGAGCAATTCAATCAGAACATCAACAGCCAGGGATTCAACTCGGCCGTGCTGGCCCGCAAGTCCGTGGACGCCTTGCGGCACTACGTCTCGGCGGCGCTGATCTTCGGCGTCCAAGGGGTGGAGCTTCGCATGAGCCAGATGCGAGGAATTTACGACCCTCGCGACGATCTCTCTCCGGCGACGGCGTCTCTGTACGAAGCCGTGTACGGCGTCCTCGGCCGTTCGCCCTCGGCGGGCCGCCCCCTGGTCTGGGACGACGACCAGCAGGCGCTGGACGGCTACCTCCATCTCCTGGCCGAAGACATTTTGCACCAGGGCC
>Ga0180430_10001150_pt1 | contig 26708 bp, 21 predicted proteins | sample SS_ome_9_FD_132999 | JGI IMG/M metagenome (GOLD analysis project Ga0180430, IMG submission 132999) | Hypersaline lake sediment archaeal communities from the Salton Sea, California, USA - SS_1_S_2 metaG | ecosystem: Environmental > Aquatic > Non-marine Saline and Alkaline > Hypersaline >... | reverse complement strand
ATTTTCTTGATTATCCCCACCACTCAAATTGACATTACCTCCCAAGCCAAAACCGTTACTCTAGAAACCGCTCTCACCATCGACTCCGAACAGAAAAACGTCGACTATATAAATAACGTCATTCCGGCCCAATTAATTAACAGTACCCAAGAATATGTCCAAGAAGAACGAGCCACCGGCGCCACCAATACCGGTCAGCCGGCCTCCGGGGTCATTACCGTCTACAATCAAACATCATCCGAACTTTCTCTAGTTGGCAACACTCGATTTCTCAGCAGTAATAACGTTTTATTCCGCAGCAGTCAATCAGTCAAAGTGCCGGCCAATGGAAGCGCCAACGTATCCGTAACCGCTGATATCGGCGGCACAGATGGTAACATTGGGCCCTCGCGGTTCACCCTCCCGGCCCTGCCCGGATCAGAGTCTTATTTGTACGGTGAATCAAGCGCGAGCATGTCCGGCGGAACTGATGATATAATTTACACTATTTCCGAAGAAGACATTGCTTACTCTACCGATACCATTCGTGAAAAAATCTATAATCAAGCGGTGGAGGAAATTAAAACCAAATTACCGGCCAATCGGGAGTTTATCACGCTTGATCTTGATCAGATTGAGGTCAGTGTCAGTACTGATTATGCCGTTGGTGATCAGGTAGAAACCTTTAACATTATCGCTCAAGCCACCGTGCCATTCATTGTCTATGATGAAAGCCATCTGCGGGAGATTGTCTCCAAAAATTTAGCCAAAATGGTGTCCCAAGACCGCACCATGGCTGACCAAGGATTGGAAAACTTGAGTATCGAGATTGTTGACCTTGACGTCCCCAGTGGGTATGCATTGCTCCAAATAAACACGGAAGCAGTCAGTATTCCCAACTATAATATCGAATTAATCAAACGTGATTTAACCGGTAAAACCGCCGAAGAAGTCAAAGAGTACTTCCTTGACTACCCGGAGATTCAGCAAATCGACATCAACTTCTGGCCCGATTGGGTCAATCGCGTCAGTAAGATACCGGCTCGAGTGGAAATTAATATCACTTGGTAATTTGTGCAGTTTTGTCAAACCAACGGAGGGCTAATTTTTAGCCATATATTTCATATTCTAAAACAGATGAAAAATTATCTAGCCATTGACTACGGCGCCAAAAACATCGGCATAGCTTATAAAATCGGCGACAGTCCGATTGTCCCCAGCGACATTATCGACAATACCGTCCCAGAAGAGGTTTTGCAGCACATCCAAACATTCGTCCAAGAAAAAAATATTAATCATATCATTGTCGGCATGCCTTATAATCTCAAGGGAGAGGTTGGAGAACAAGCAAAAACCATCGAGGCTTTCATCCAAACATTAGCGGCCACAGTACCTGTTCCGATTGACACTACTGATGAGCGTTTTACCACCCAAATGTTTCCAGGCACATTGGAAAACATTGACAGCTACTCAGCCGGGGCCATTCTTAAATCATTTTTAGCGAGGAATAAAACATGAAAAAAATCGGCTATTTTTTCTTAGTGCTATTGTTGCTGGCAATTGTCGCCGGTGTTTACGGATATTATTGGTATCAACAGCAGCTAAACTATCTTAGTCCCCGTGAAGTTTCCATTGAAATCAATCCGGGTGACGGTTTGGATGTTCTGGCCGACAAGCTTTTACAAAAAGAAGTGATTAGTAACGCGGATATTTTTCAGATTAGTGCCTTCTTGAGCAATGATTATCAAGGAATCCAGCCGGGTATTCATACCATACCCGCCGGAGTCAAAGCGGTCGACATCATCGCTCTGTTCTCCGATAATCCCAGTCGAGAAATCACTGTTACTATTCCGGAAGGACTGACTAACGAACAAACAATTGACTTAATTAGTCAACAATTAGACACCGGCTATGAAAATTTGGCAGCCGAGCTGCGCCAGGAATATCATTTGGCCGATTTGCCGATAAGCATCGAAGGGGTTGACCTGGAAGGCTTTCTTTTTCCCGATACCTATCGCTTTCTCCAGGATTCTACTACCGATCAGGTAATTACTCCTCTGATTCAGAATTTCAATTCCAAATGGCCCCAGGCTCAAATTGACGAATATGATAGTCCGCTGACAGACTATGAAATTTTAATATTAGCCTCTATAATTGAGAAAGAAGCCTTCAATAGTGAAGAAAGAAGAATTATCTCGGAAATCTTGCAGTCTCGATTATCACTAGGGGAGCCAATGGCTGTCAACGCTACCTTAAACTACATTCTTGATAATCCGCTCGCTGTTTTTACGGATGAGGAGATTAACTATGAATCAGAATACAACTCTTACCGCAACAAAGGGTTGCCACCAACACCAATCTGTAACCCAGGACTAGATTCAATTCTGGCGGTGATTGAACCAACCCCCAATAATTACTACTACTATCTTCATGATTACGACGGCAATATTCACTACGCCAGCACATTAGATGAGCATAATCAGAATGTGGCAGACTATTTGAATTAATATCCCTGATATTGATTGCTCATCCCTTAGCATATTTTCTATGATCAATAACCTTCTCGGATATTTTTCCCACGATATTGGCATCGATTTGGGAACGGCTAATACTCTTGTGTACGTACGCGGCAAGGGTATTATTATCAATGAACCATCCGTAGTCGCGGTTAATACCCGCACCAATCAAATCCTGGCGATTGGCCAAGAAGCCAAGAGCATGGTTGGCCGTACCCCTTCCCATATCATCGCCCATCGACCATTGGTGGACGGAGTGGTCAGTGACTTTGAAATTACAGAGCAAATGCTGCGTTATTTCATCGAGAAGGTGCATCGAGAAACGTTTGCCATTTTGCCCCGACCGCGGATTGTAGTCGGTGTACCCTTTGGTGTAACCGAAGTCGAAAAACGAGCCGCCCAAGAAGCAGCCATTAACGCCGGCGCTCGCGAAGTTTATCTAATCGAAGAACCAATGGCAGCTGCCATTGGTGCTCGCCTGCCAGTTCAAGAAGCCACCGGATCAATGATTGTCGACATTGGCGGCGGTACCAGTGAAATTGCGGTTATATCACTCGGCGGCATTGTCGCCTCCAAATCTCTACGCATCGCCGGTGATGAACTCAATCAGGACATTATCGACTATGTCCGAGAAAAATACAATATTTTACTGGGCGAACGCACTGCTGAAGAGATCAAAATTCAAATCGGTTCAGCCAGTCAATTATCCGAGCCGCGAGAAATCATCATGCGTGGGCGCGATTTGGTCACTGGGTTACCCAAAGCCATGCCCGTATCCGATCGGGAAATACGGGAGGCTCTGAATAAATCGATTAGTCAAATCATCGACGCCGTTCGTTTTATTATCGAAGCCACCCCCCCTGAATTGCTGGCCGACATCATGGAAAGAGGTATTTGGCTAGCCGGCGGTGGCGCCTTACTAACCGGTCTTGACCGAGCCATCCAGGTTAATACCTCAATAACCACTCATATCGTCGACGACCCGCTCACCGCCGTTGCCCGCGGCACCGGCTATGTATTGGATGAATTAGAAAATCTCAAACCGGTGCTGGTTGATACCAGTTTTAATCCCACTTTATGAGTAAATTATGGGAAAACCGGCGCTATGTCATCGGGGGCAGCATCGTTGTATTTATGTTGCTGCTGCTATTAATATTCCGCGGATTTATTACTGACAATTTTCAATCAGTCGCATATCAAATCAGGTCTCCGTTTAACTGGCTGATTGAGCGTGTTAGCACCACTTATTCCGCTCTGACCTATTTCGAGGAATTGTCGGCCGCCAATCAGACTCTCAAGGAAAAAAACATTAAACTCATTCAAGAAAACAATGACCTAGCCAAATACCGCGAAGAAAACCAGCAGCTAAAAAATTTGTTAAACTACCAGTCCGTCGCCAATCAAGACAATTTTACTACCGCTCGCATTTATTCGACTGACCCGCTAAATATCAGTAATTCCATCATTGTCGACCAGGGAGCACGTGACGATGTCAGCGTCGGCGACCATGCCGTCTATAACGGCATGTATCTCGGCAGAATTGTTTCCATTACCGATCGCACCGCCGTCGTGCAGCTCATCACTGACCCTCAGCACAAAATTGTCGGGGAAATCACCGAATCAGGCGCCACCGGCATTGTCCACGGCCAAATCGGCTACGGCCTCGTCATTGAAGAGGTGTCGCCGGATACCGAATTAAAAATCGGACAAACCGTCAGCACTTCTGATATTGACCCCACCCTTCCCTCCAATTTGCTGATTGGCGAAATCACCGAAGTTTTTCAGGAAGATCAAAACATTTTCCAATCCGCCTCCCTCCAGCCATATTTTGACATCAGTGAAATAAAATACATTTTGATTCAATCCGATCATGAAATTAACCCTTAACTCACCGGTGGCCGACATTCGCGGGGTAGGGGATAAATATACCCAAAAACTAGCCGAACTAAATCTTCTTACCGTCAAGGACCTGCTCCATTACTACCCAAATCGCTATCATGATTTTACGCATCAATTTACTGTTTCCCAGGCCAAAGCCGACTGCCCGGGAAACTTCATTTTGTCTATTAATAATATCCGTTCGCGCCGATTAGGTTATCGCCGATCGATAGTTACTGCTATCGGACATGATCAAACCGGCAGTCTAAACATTACCTGGTTTAATAATAAATACATCAAGAAACACCTGAAAACTGGACAAACGTATCAATTTCTAGGCACGCCGGTCCACAATCGTTTCGGTCTCAGTCTAATCAATCCTCTATATTATCCGCCCGAGCAAAAACCGAACTTGATTCAAGCGATATATTCTGAAGCCAATCAGTTGAAATCAAATTGGATTAATCAAAAGATTGAGCAAATTGTGCATCTTAGCGGTGATTTGGCCGATTTCCTGACGGACGCCAATCGACAGTCGCTGAATTTAATCTCTATTTCGGATGCTGTCCTTCAAATTCATCGACCGTCAAATCAAACCAAGCTCAATCAAGCCCGTTACCGCCTCGGTTTCAACGAAGTCTTTTTATTTCAGCTACGTTCCCGCCTTCATCATCTGCCAAACCACAAGCAAACAGCACCGGTTATCAAGATTGCGGTCAAGCAAATTCAGTCTGACCTCCAGCTTTTACCTTGGCCGCTCACCGTCCATCAGAAAAAAGCTTTATGGGAAATTATCCAAGATATGGGCAAAGAAAAGCCGATGAACCGGCTCCTGCAGGGCGATGTCGGCTCCGGCAAAACCATCGTGGCTGGATTGGCAATGAAGGGAGCAGCCGACCATGGCTGGCAGTCAATCCTGATCGCCCCCACGGTGGTTCTGGCTCAGCAGCACCACACTTCGCTGACCGGGTTTTTTTCCGGACTCAATATTGCTCTAATGACTCAGGGAACTTTTTTTATTAATCAGCGTCCGGTTCGCCAAAAAGATATTATCCAGCAGTTAAAATCGGGAAAAGTTGATTTGTTAATTAGCACCCACGCTGTCTGGCATGCCCGCCCCACTTGCAAACAGTTAGGGCTAGTAGTCATCGACGAACAGCACCGGTTTGGGGTTAAGCAGCGTAATTTTTTTAATCATCAGAAACAAACCCCTCATACCCTGATAATGACAGCCACTCCTATCCCACGCAGCCTGGCTCTGACGCTTTATGGCTATCAATCGCAGTCACTTATCAAGTCCAAACCCCGTGGCCGACAACCGATTATCACCAAACTCGTTCGACCACCACACAAAAATAAAGTTTATCAATTTATCAAACAGGAAATTGAGAAAGGGCGGCAGACCTACGTGGTTTGTCCGCTAATTGCCGAATCCGACAAACTTACTACCAAGAATGTCATCGCCGAACATCAAAAGCTTATGTCATTATTCAAGGGTATAAAAGTTGGACTGTTGCATGGCCAGTTAAGCAATGAAGAAAAAAACAAAATCATGACTGATTTTCAGCAACAAAAAATTCAAATACTAGTCACCACCACCGTCATTGAGGTCGGGGTGGACATCCCCAACGCCAATATCATGTTAGTCGAAGGGGCGGAAAGATTTGGGCTGGCTCAGTTGCACCAATTGCGTGGCCGAGTCGGGCGCAGCCAAATTCAATCCTATTGTTTTCTTTCTCCCGGTCAAATCAATGACCGCATCCTTCAAAGATTAAATATTTTAACTGCCAGTCAGGACGGTTTTGCCATTGCTGAAGCTGATTTGAAACTGCGTGGCCCGGGCGAGCTCTACGGCTGGCGCCAATCCGGTCTGCCTGATTTCAAAATGGCTAGCCTGTCCGATCAGAAGCTGATTGCCGACTCTCTCAATTTAGTGAATAATATTATTAACAGCGATCCCGACCTCAAACAACACCCGCAACTGAAACAGGAATTAACCAAATTTCAAACTAAAACATAACCATGCGCGTCATTGCCGGTAAATATAAGGGGCACAAATTACAATACCCGAAAAACATTCGGCCGATTACTCAAAAGAATAAAAAAATCATTCTCGACACCTTGTCCCATGACTTGCCCGGCACTCAAGCAGTCGATCTCTATGCAGGATCTGGCCAAATTGGGATTGAATTGCTAAGTAATGGCGCCAACCATATCACTTTGGTGGAAAATGAAACAAGAAATATTGCTGTTATCAGTCAAAACATGGAAAAAATCAGAGCCAATCAATCAGAATATCAAATAGTAAATAATCAAACCGACCGTTTCATTGATAGCGCAGATCAATCATTCGACATCATTATTGCCGACCCACCTCACTTCGCGGTTAGTTGGTCAGATTTGGCCAACATTGACAAAATCAGCCACCCCGGAACCATTTTGGTTATCAAGTATGACCAACACCATCCGCCGCCAAATCTTCCCGGTTTTCAACTAGTCAAAACCAAAGGCGCCCAGGACAATTTAATTAGTTTTTATCTTTACCAGTCTTAATCTCTTCTTAAGCTATTGTTAATAATTAACCCCGCATACTAATCATATGCGGAAATATTTTCAATACTTACCTCATTTGCTCGGACTCACCTTGGTTATCGGTGCCACATACTATATATATTTACACTATCACTACCAGCCACAACCAATCGAAATTATCTATGACAACATCTTTCTCGACGAAGAGGTTGAGTCTGGCCAATCAATTAATATTGCCGGCGCCGTCAATCAGCCGGGCGAATATCTCATGCTGCCTGGTTCAACCTGGCAGGATTTGATTATAGAGGCGGGCGGTTTAGCCATAGAAGCCGATTTATCCGGGCTCAATCTCGGTCAGCTCATAGAGAGCCATTCAATATATATACCCTTGATGGAATCCGATATCACCGTTGTCACTACCGACACCATTATTACTCCAGAGACTATCCCCAACAGCGATTTAATCAATATCAATACAGCCTCCTTGAGTCAATTAATCGATCTACCGGGCATCGGGGAGAAAACTGCTACCAAAATTATCGAATATCGCCAAACCACTCCATTTGACTCAATTGATGACATTATGCAGGTTAGCGGTATCGGCGAAGCAAAATATGACAGCATCAAGGACTTAATTACTATTTAATATACTTATCAAAACTGGTAAAATTACATATGTAATGCTCTTGATAGCCGTCAATCAAAACATCCAGCCTATCAGCCAATCAGTTTTTAGTAGTGGTTTTGAACCTTATATAATTGAGAAAACACCCAAGGGGCCCCCAAAAATTGTCGCAGAAATTTTTGGGGTGGAGGAGGAACAGTTCGACTCAAATGGAATGACAGCAAACTTGTTTTGCTGGCATGTAGCGGGGAGAACTAGTTCCGACGAGGGCGAGTGGTGGAACTGGCAGACACGCATGGCTTAGGACCATGTGGGGTAACACCCGTGGAGGTTCGACTCCTCTCTCGCCCATTATAAAAAGCAACCCGCTTGGGGTTGCCTTTTTTATTACTTTTTAATATGTTTTTTAATTACTTTTAGGCACACTTCATGCATCAATTTTGGGTTATTTAAATAAATATCGGCAATTTTCGCCAATTCTTTATTCCCGGTAGTTGTTTTAAACAAGTCAGTCAGATTGTCCATTACTACTTGTCTAAATTCTTCACTAGAATGGGTGCTGACATGCCACACATTTTCATATAACCAGACCAACTTTTCCATCATGTTAATGTCTAACTCCTCAGAGTTTAAATGATGAGCAATTTTCAGAAAAGTACAATTTTCAATCTCACAATTCATATTATGATGAACCTCGTTAATCTGAGACATTATTATCACAAAAACCGTATTATGCATCTTCTGCAACACACGGAAGTGATTCTGACTCGTCATAACTTTGGCATACTCAACATTTTCCAGCGCTAACACTATCATTTTGGGCATGATAATGTTGTCTATTATGTATTCATTGCCCTGACAGCTAAGGTTTAGATCAGTCTTCTTCAGATTCTCAGCATTCTTAATTGTCTCAATGTCAGCTTTTATCTTTTTTAACATGCTCCCCCTCCTTCTTTTGGCTATTTGTCCGTTCTTTAATCGTAATGGCATGATATGATATAAACCAGTATAAATCAAGACTAAACCATGATTTTAAATATACTTAAGCCACAATTCATTACCTCATACGACTGCATCCGGATGCTAAAATATTTATTCCGACATCCGGATCAATTTACCGATGATAAAACATGGTCAAAGATTTCTGCGCAATACCAGGGCGGGAAAATCGGTCACGCCGGCACATTAGATCCTTTTGCCGAGGGAGTGTTGGTGATTTGCACTGATAAAGACACTAAGAAAATTCCAGAAATCCAATCACAACCAAAAGAATACCAGGCACTGGTTAAATTAGGGCAGGTTTCGGATACATATGATGTCGAGGGAAAAATCACCAAAACTGCAAAAAACTTGGAAAAACCAGACAAAACTAATGTCGAAAAAATACTGAAGAGTCACTTCACTGGCGAAATTATGCAAACCCCACCGGCATTTTCCGCCAAAAAAATTAAGGGAAAGCGCGCTTACCAATTAGCAAGTGCCGGAAAACGGGTAAAACTGGCGCCGAAAAAAGTGATAATATATAACATAGGTGTTAATAAATATGGGTATCCCGACCTCGAATTAACCATCGAGTGTGGCTCGGGCACATACATTCGCTCGATTGCCCATGATTTGGGGAAAATACTAAAAACCGGGGGCTATTGTCATTCATTGACTAGAACCAGGGTAGGGGAGTATCAAATCGAAAATTCAATCACACTACCAGAAGTTTTAATCAAGCAATATCAAGAAAAATACCGAACACGCAAGAAGTCAAAACTCAAAACGGAAAACTGCCGTACAGACGTTCCGTCGGAACGTCTCTAGCCAACCAACTTAAATCAATTTTTCTCTCAAAAATATCATTATCTAATTCTTATGCTTAATTACGCTCTACTATTTCTACTCATCATCGTCGTCATTTTGCTAATCTACGTCGCCTATCGATTATCGAAGCCGGCAGTGGCCAATCCGGAAGCGGATAAAACCATTGCCGTGCTGCAAAACCAGATCTCCGAACTGACCAAGCAGCTTAACGAGCGCATGAAAGAAACCAACCAGCGCCTCGATCAATCAAATCAAAACATCAATCAACAGCTGCAAGAATCCAACAAAATGCTGCAAAAATCTTTTGCCATGAGCAATCAAACCATGAGCAAAATCAACGACACCGCCGCCAAAACCATCAAAGAAGTGACGGAAAAATTAACCAAGCTCGACGAAACCAATAAACAGGTAGTCAATTTTGCCACTCAATTGCAAAGCCTCGAAAATATTTTGAAAAACCCCAAACAACGCGGCATACTCGGCGAATATTTTCTCGAAACCCTGTTATCAAATACTCTACCGCCACCACAATACAAAATGCAATACCAATTTCCAAACGGAGAGGCGGTCGATGCTGCCATTTTCGTCAAAGATAAAATTATTCCCATCGACGCCAAGTTTTCCCTGGAAAAATACAATCACATCATGGAGGAACAAGATAAAGACAAGCGGGAACAACTGGAAAAACAATTCAAGCAGGATATCAAGAATCGCATCGACGAAACCTCCAAATACATTCGCCCCGAACTCAACACCACCGAATTTGCCTTCATGTTTATCCCGGCCGAAGGCGTGTTTTACAATCTACTCATCTATAAAGTCGGTGCCACCAATGTCAGTTCACAAGACCTAATCGAATATGCATTTAAAAAGCGGGTTATCATCGTTTCGCCCACATCATTTTTTGCCTATCTACAAACCGTCATCCAGGCCCTTAAGTCACTGCAGGTGGAAGAGTCCGTCAAAGAAATTATCAAAAATGTACACAAACTCGATCAGCATTTAAAAAAATACGAAGACTATATGCAGGGACTTGGCCGCAATCTTCAAACCACCGTCAATAAATACAACGACGGCTACAAAGAATTCAAAAAAATCGATAAAGATGTCGCCAAGATTACTGACGGCGAATCCACCGTCGAACCGATGATGTTGGAAAAACCGCAATTAGACTAGCTTTTCAATATTAATAAAAATAACAGGTTAAAACCCTTGACACTTTAGGTGTATAAATGATACAATATGCAGATTTATGAATATTGTATCGATATGGCTAAAAATAAAAACAAAAAGAAAATTCATATCGGCGCCGATCATCGCGGCTATTGTCTGAAATACTCCATCAAACAATACCTCACCAAGAAAGGTTACGAGGTCATTGACCATGGCAATCATCAGTTCAAATCGACTGATGATTTTCCCGTTTATGGCAAAAAAGTCTGCCAGGCAGTCATTAAAGATAATTTCAAAGCGCCCGGTATTCTCATCTGTGGTTCGGGTGTCGGCATGGATATTTTGGCTAACAAAACTAACTGCCTTCGCGCCGCTTTGTGTTGGAATCATAAGGTAGCCCAATCAGCCCGACATGATGACGATCCACATATTCTAGTGCTGCCGGCCGATTTTATCACCGCGGTTGAAGCCAACAAAACTGTCGGCAAATTTTTAGCCACCAACTTCTCCCATAAATCAAAAAACAAAAGACGATTAAAACAAATTGATAAATACGAAAAATGCAAAAAAAGATCCTAATCCCAGCCATCTTGGCCACTACTAAAAAAGAACTGCGGGATAAAATCACCGGCATCGAGGACTACGTTGAGTTCATCCAGATTGACTATATGGACGGCAAATACGTACCCTATGAAAGTAAATTCACAGTTGATGATCTGTATCATCTCAACCCGGTACCCAAGCAGGAAGCGCACCTGATGGTGCAGCACCCAGAAGAGATTATGGAAGAATGGATTTCCGCCGGAGTAGAAAAAATCATTATCCATGCCGAAGCCGATTTTGACTGGGAACGCATCCGCGAGATTTATCATGATAATTACATCAAATTATATTTTGCTTTAAATCCGAATACACCGATTAATAAAATTGCGCCTTATATCAAAGAAATCGACGGCGTTACCGTTATGGGAGTTGATCCCGGGCAAGGTCATCAAAAATTCCAGGGTAAAGTGCTCGGCAAAATTAAGAAGCTGCGTCAGGATTATCCTAAATTAAATATTCAAGTGGATGGCGGCATGCACCTGGAGCCAAAAAACACCATTCGACAAGTACTTCTCGCCGGTGCCAACGAAATCGTGGCCGGTTCCGAGATATTTTTATCCAAAGATCCCATCCAGCGCATCGAAGATTTAGAATACTTCATCAAAAATTTCAAATAAAATGATCAAAAAGAATCCCAAACAAATCGAGAAAATGGCCCTGGACATAAGGCGAGAAATTATTAAAATGCTCACCGCAGCCAAGTCCGGGCATTCCGCCGGACCACTCGGCATGGCTGACATTTTCGCCGCCTTGTATTTCAACGTTCTTAACCACGACCCCAAGAACCCAAACTGGAAAAAGCGTGATCGAGTCGTACTTTCCAATGGCCATATCTGTCCGGTGATGTACGCCACTTTGGCTTTAGCCGGCTACTTCCCCAAGACCCGTCTGCGCACCCTAAGAAAAATAGGCAGCGGCTTGCAGGGACATCCCCATCGGGGAGCTCTTCCCGGCATTGAAAATACCTCCGGACCGCTTGGTCAAGGATTATCTCAAGCCTGTGGTATGGCTCAAGCCGCCATTCTCAACGATGAAAAACATCATATATACTGCCTGACCTCAGATGGTGAACAAAACGAGGGTCAAACCTGGGAGGCGGTTATGTATGCCGGTAAATACAAACTTCACAATCTCACTCAAATTATGGATCGCAATAACATTCAGATTGACGGTTACACCGAAAACGTCATGCCGCTGGAGCCGCTTAGACAAAAATACGAGGCATTTGGTTGGCATGTGATTGATATCGACGGCCACAATATTGAAGAAATCATCGACGCCTGCAATCAATCAAAAGCAGTTTACGAAAAACCAGTTTTGATACTAGCTCATACCATTCCCGGGAAAGGGGTTGATTTCATGGAATTCAAGCCGGAGTGGCACGGTAAACCACCCACCGAAAAAGAAGCCAAAGATGCCTTAGACCAGCTTAAATAATCACGATGGGATATATATTAATATTTATCATTTGGTTCGGAATATACAAACTCTTTGAAGTTACTGATTACAATATCCTACTTGCTGCTGCCGCCGGAGCCATTGTCGATCTAATATTCTATATATTACTCGGAGCCCTCGTCAGCCAACCATTAATGACATTATTAACAGTTATTTTTCTATTTTTTGTCTATTTACTCGCATTCTATCTACTACGAAAAGGTCAATCAAATTACATTTACTACTTTTTGTTTGCGTTAATCTTTATATTCCGATTTTTTATCATCTAATATGTTAAACAAAAACCAAAAACTCGTTGCCAATCTTAAAAAACCGGAAATGATACCGACTCGAAACGGCTACGGAGACGCCTTGGCCGATTTAGGTAAAGATAATGAAGATATTGTCGTCGTTACTGCTGATTTGGCTGATTCTACCCGCGCATCAAGTTTTGGCAACCAATTCCCGGATAGATTTTTCGAAGCCGGGGTGGCTGAACAAAACATGATGAGCGTGGCGGCTGGTTTAGCTGTCGAGGGTAAAATACCCTTCGTCTCCAGTTACGCTGTTTTTTCACCCGGCCGCAACTGGGATCAGATGCGTGTAAATGTCTGCTACAACGACACCAATGTCAAAATCATGGGCGCCCACACCGGCGTATCCGTCGGACCGGATGGCGCCACCCATCAGGCTTTGGAAGATATTGCCATCACCCGGGTACTACCCAATATCACCGTGATTGCTCCAATTGATTATCATGAGACCTACAAAGCAGTTGAAGCCGCCATCAAGCACAAGGGACCGGTATATATCCGCTTCGCCCGTGAAAAAACCCCGGTTATTACCACCAAAGAATCACCGTTTAAAATTGGTCAGGCCAATATTTTGAAAGAGGGGACAGACCTAACCATCATCGGTGCCGGACCGGTTTTGGTGAATGCCTTGCAAGCCGCTATCGAACTAGACAAAGAAAATATTTCCATCGAAGTAGTTAATCTGCACACCATCAAGCCAATTGATGGTAAGACAATTAAACAGTCAACTCAAAAAACCGGTCGAGTTATAACCATCGAAGAACATCAAATCACCGGCGGATTGGGCAGTGCTGTAGCCGAATATTTGTCCGAACACAACCCCGTGCCCATCAAACGCATCGGCATGCCGGACACTTTCGGTGAATCAGGCGACCCGGAAGAGCTAATCGCCAAATATGGCATGGATACAAAATCAATTATAAAAACTATTAAATCATTTATTAAATAATCATGAGCAAATTAGACATCATTTCAATTGGAGATTGTACTGTTGACGTCTTTCTGAATCTTGAAGAAGGCAATGTCTTCTGCAATATTAAAAAGCACGCTTGTCAAATCTGCTTCAATTTCGGTGATAAAATACCGGTTGAAGAAGTCATTCAAATCCCTGGGACCGGTAATGCTGCCAATCTAGCCATAGGAAGTCGTCGACTGGGCTTAAATAGCAGCATCCGCACCATAGTCGGTAATGAGGGTAGCGGCGAGCCAATTATCACCAACTTCAAAAAAGAGGGCGTCAATATTAAACACCTCGTGCAAGACAAGAAATCTCCGACCAATTATTCAGCTATCATCAATTTTGAAGGTGAACGAACTATTTTTAGTCATCACGAAGAGCGAAAATACAAATTTCCCAAGATCAAACAAGCCCCCAAATGGATTTATCTGACTTCAGTTGGTCACAACTACGAAAAAATGTATGCCGACTGCGTTAAATACTGTAAAAAACACAACGTCAAGTTAGGATTCAATCCCGGAACATTACAAGTTCGTGATGGTATGGACAAAATCAAGGCTGTCATAGATCAGTCAGATGTCATTTTGGTAAACAAGGAAGAAGCCGAAATGATTCTTAATCTAGACAACGGGACACCGATCAAATCTTTGCTTAGGAAGCTCCACGACGCCGGACCAGAATTTGCTGTAATCACCAACGGCAAAGACGGGGCCTATTCCTATGATGGCAAAGAGTTTATTCACATACCGGCCACCAAAACTAAAGTAGTTGAACGAACCGGCGCTGGTGATGCCTTTTCTACCGGCTACATTTCGGCCATCATCCACGGCAAAAACCATCAGGAGGCGTTAATTTGGGGCACTATGAATTCCGACTCTGTTATTCAATATGTCGGACCGCAAGAAGGCTTGTTAACCATCAAAGAGATGAAGAAGAAAGTAAAATGCTGTCCGGTCAAACCAAAAATTATTTAAAAATTAATTAAAAATACAATAAAAATGAAAAAGAAAAACACAACTAAAAAAATTATCAAAAAAGCTAAAAAAATCACTCGCCAAGCCAAAAAAATGGCGCAAAAACTGGTCTGTCCTTACGATCCTGAACACTTGAAATACGCTATCTGTGTTTCCGGGTCAGCCATGGCGGAAGTCTGTTCAAAAGACGCCAAAGAGCTGGTCAAAGAATTGGGCCGACAGGTAGCTCTGCAAGACGCCTTCTTAATCACCGGTGCCACTACCGGTATGCCCGATTACGCTGCCCAGGGATGTAAAGAAGTTGGCGGAATTAGTATTGGTGTATCACCGGCCTATTCAGAAAAAGATCACGTTCGGCGCTACAATCTTCCACTAGATAACTATGATCTGATGATGTACACCGGTTTTGGCTATTCCGGTCGAAACCTGTTTCTCACCCGTATGGCCGACGCCGTTATCAATGTCTGCGGGCGCATCGGTACTTTAAACGAATTCACCATTGCTTTTGAAGACAAAAAACCAATCGGCGTTCTCGAAGACACCGGCGGTTTAGTCAACGAATTCCGCAAAATCGTCAGCCGCGCTTATCGTGGTCCCGGTAAAATCGTTTACGGCAAAGACCCGAAAACACTAGTTAGGGATGTAATCAAGCTTATCAAGAAGGAAAAAATTTATACAAACATAAATAAAAAGAAAAAGTAATCCCATGTTTACCGAAAGCGAAAAATTCCGACATTTGGGTTTGATGGCTCTATCCGGGCTTATCATCCTAACTGTCGTCATTAATCAATTTATGTAATCCATAAATTAATGCACCCTGTTTTAAGAAAATATCTTTCCAAGGTAGATTTTTCTATAGTATTGATTGCAATACTCTTCTTGGCGATTATTTTTGGGCCCTACCTACTTTCCCTGTTTAACGAGAAGGAGAAAGTTGATAATCAGGGCGCTGCCAATCTCCCGCCTCTGGTCCAGAATGACCCGTTAGAAAATGATTTATCCGGAGTCAGTGAAACTGATTTGTCTTCTATCACAGAAGAGAATCCAACCACAACTTCCGAGGAGTTGAATGCTGCACCAGATACAACTATAACTACAGATAATAATAACCATAACAATCCGGCGGAATTTAATCTGCCAGTTGCCTATCATCCAACAGAGAATACCGAACCTGAGCATTTTACTATTGTTGATGAAATCGCACCAGAAGTCGAAGAAACCACCCAAGAGCAAGTTATCATCGACGAATCCGAGGCATGGGAAGAAAGCTACTATGAATACGAAGATGACACCATTGAAGTCGATTTTGGCGATAAGACTACCGATTCCAATAATTCCAGCAAAGTAGTCTATCAGGCTCCGGTCTGGGAGAATTACGATGGGTCAATTTTTAATTCCGTCTCAAATTGGTTCGATCAGGTGACTAATCAGAATATCAAATCCATTGAATTCTCATTGATCAGCGCCTATGACACCCGTAATGAAAATCCGGATGATAGTTTCGAAAAAGCCTACCAGCCCACCAGCGTCTGGGACGAAATCAAACATTTCTTTGCTTTAATTTATCAAAATGATCCGGAAAATATCATTCTCAAAGAAGAGGGTGGACGAGATATAGTGATTAACCAAAGTGTGCTGCAAAACGTTAATGTGCAATATGAAATCTTGCCTAATCGCGGCATCAAGGAAGAAATCGAAGTGGTTAATGCCGACAATCTAAAAAACGCCTACATATTTAATCTGAAACTTGACGATGGGGTCAAATATCGACGTAATCACGATTATACCGTAGAAGCCCCTGCCGATGTTTATTATTTCTATACAAATAACAATCAATACATCGCTCACTTCGTGCCGCTTGTGGCTTATGATTCAGCCGGAGCTCAGACAGACCAGGTAACCATGGAGATTAAACAGATTGAATACGATGCTCACCAGATTATAGTTTCAGTCGATTCCGAATGGATGTATGACGAAAACCGTTCCTATCCTATATACATCGACCCGTCAATCGTCCATGACACCCAAACAGAGTTTAATACTGCTGACTCGCTCAATCGAACCATCACCACTGCTGACCCGAGCATCGAACTAACCGGCCCTCCATACCCTAGCTGCGGTGTTTACACATCAGATGTAATCGATATGGGTAGTACTAATCCGCTACTGGGTAATTTGCAATGGACTGAAAATGGAGTACAGGTTGGTGGTGAAGATTATGATCTCAGCCCGGCCGCCATCGGTCATTGGAAATTCAACGAAACTTCCGGGACAACAGTTTCCGACTCAAGTGGTAATGGTTACAACGCCACTGCTTACAATATGACAACTACCGGTCAAGACGATGACATAAATTCCGGTTGGACGGATGATCAGAAAAAAATTGGTGATGGGGCGATTAGATTTGATAGTTCTAATGACTATGCCAAAACTTCTGCTATTGATATTGGCGATGAATTCACATTTTCTTTCTGGATGAAAGCTGATCGTTTCTATGATTGGGGAGACCCGCTATCTACTGGTAACGCTGACAAATATATTACCTTTCTGACCTATGCCGACAAACATATGAATTTTTATCTTGGTAATGGTTCCACTTGGATTAATGGAGTTTCTACTAGTGCTGGCTATCTAACCGAAAACACATGGTACCACATTGTCGGCACCTGTGACGGATCAATAGTAAAATTCTATATTGACGGTGATTTGATTGGTTCGGCCGGCGTATCAGGAATTTCTTACAACCAATCAGTAAATTTCGGTTTTCGTCATTTGCCATCACCATACTATTTTGATGGTACCCTGGATGATGCACGTCTCTATGATCGCGCCATTAGCGCAGACGAAGTCATCTCTCTATACAATGCAACCAACATTGAATTCCAAACTCGTACCGGTACTGACGATAATCCATATGATGGCGGTTGGGAGGAATGGAAACCAGCCGGAACAGGAACCGAAACTCAACTCGATGCTTTTGATAATCAATTTTTATATGACGACAGTGATTCTGATCTGATTCTATATTGGCCAATGGATGAAGAGAGTGGCACAAATATCGATAACCCAGTCAACAACGACGACGGCACCGCTAGCAGCTCAACTATTGTCGATGGTAAGTTCGGCAAAGCCAGAGCTTTTGATGGCTCCTCAAGTATATTAAGCCTAAATAGCTATTCGACTGATTCAAGTATCAATTCTGTTAGTATGTGGTTCAAGCCTGATGTAGATTATAATAGCTCGTCAAGTTGTAAATACTTTACCCAGCTACGTGACGGTGGTTCAGGTGACTATTTCTATATTGGACTTGGTTCTTGTACTTCCAGTTTATCTAACGAAGTTATCGTTATTAATCACGATAGTACCGGCCGAACCGGTGTTCCAAATATTACCTTGAAAGCTGATGAATGGTACAAGCTGGATTTCAACTGGAACGGAAGTGTCTATGATATTTACATTAACGGTGTAGCTCAATCGCTGATTCACGGTACATCTGGTAGCACCTCGGCGCCACTTCTCACCGATCCCAATCAAATTCATATCGGATCATACTCTGGTGGTGGATATGCCTTTGATGGTGTTGTTGACGAATTCAGGCTATTTGACGCCAATCGCAGTGCAGCCGATATTGCCAATGAATATATTGAAGGAATTGAATTAAATTCCATTTCACCATGTTTGATTCAAGAGTCAGATTCTGCATTAAAAACCGAAGGCTCTTTTTCATCAAAAACCACCTTTGGCCAACCAAAAGTAGATGATAATACTATTGCTTTGTGGCATTTGGATGAAACCGGTGGCAGTGGAGCGTATTTGAAGGATAGTTCTGGAAATGGATATGATGGCACACCAATTGGCACTACGGTTATGGATGGTATTAATGGCAAAGCAAGAGATTTTAATGGATCGGATTATTTTGATTTCTCATCTAGTGTAGCTGCTGATATGGGCGGAGCATCGGCCGTCACCGTCGAGGCTTGGATAAATCCTAATAATGCATCTGACTATGAACAAATCTTCTATACGTCCGTCAGTGGTGAAAATGGAAAATTTGTAACATTTATTAATTCTAGTGAGCAATTTGTAGTGGGTGGTCGCTCGAGTTCAACGGATAGTTATCAATCAGTGACCACTACTAGTTCGTTATCCGTTGGTTCTTGGACTCATGTGGTTGGTGTGATTGATGTGGCTAATGACGATATAAAAATATATTTTAATGGTATTGAGCAAAGTACTACAGGATCGCCAAGTTTTAGCAACACAACCTTTTCTTCTGAAACCGGCAGTCTTCATCGTATTGGGTATCAAAGAAGTTCGTATCATGCTTACTATCATGGCTCGATTGATGAAGTAAGGGTTATTAATAGAGAGCTTTCCGCCGACGAAATCTATGAATCCTATCGTCTCGGCCGAGATCATTATCTTAACAACACAATTAGTAATGTTGATCTAAGTAATAGTTCAAAACTGGCTTTTGACGTCGCCTCCGATCGACCTGGTGAAAACTATGATGTCATCATCGGTGAATCCGAATTTGCCAACTATCAACCAGATGAAAATACTTTGGGATTGTGGCATATGGAAGAAGAGAGCGGATCAGATGCATACATAAAAGATAGCAGTAGTTATGGAAATGATGGCACGCCTGTCAATACTTATGCAGATAGCGGTAAAATTGGAGCGGCTAGAGGATTTGATGGATCCGGAGATTATATAAACATTCCAAATTATGACACGACTTTTGCCATATCCGGAAATATTACCGTAGATGCTTGGGTTAAAAAAAGCACATCTGCCGGTGGTATGGTATTAAGACGAGGAGATTATGCTACCTATGCAGTCTATGCGACTGATGTTTTTCAAGCTTGGTATTACAATTCAGGTTGTGGCACATCCACTGGTGTAACGGGTACAAGTAAAATTGATGATGGACAGTGGCATTATGTAGCCTTTACTCGCAATGGCACAACTGCCAGTTTGTATGTAGATGGACGATTGGAAGACGTTAATACTAGTGGAACAAGCAGTGCTTGTGTTTATTCTTCCGAACCATTACGAATCGGTGCCGGTGTAGACCCGAGTAAAAATCCAAATGCATTTATGAATGGCAGTATCGATGAGGTACGCATATCCAATATTGCCCGCACTCCTGAAGAAATCCGTCAAGCATATGAAATTGGCTTGCGTACTCATTCAATAACTTTTGATTTTGCCGCTAGTTTAGATAACGCCAACACTATCTCCGGTTCCGGTGACACCTCATTCACCGTCGATGCCACTACCAAAGGACTAAGCTCCAAAGGAGAAGGCCTCTATGTGGGTGACACCATCATCATCAAAGAAAACTATGATGGCACAGAGTACATTGCTCAAGGTGTGGTGGATGCTGTGAATGCTACTACCGGTGCGGTTACCGTTGCTAGTTGGAACGCCGGCTCTACTTTCCCTAGTGGCGGATTCACTCAATATGCTGATGCTTTCAAATGGCAAAGAGAATATTTTGATCTGACCGATGTGCTTGACGATCATCTAAACGCCGCTTCGTTATTGTCTATTCGTAAGACGGATGGAGATTCGGGAAGTACAATTTGGATGGATGATATGAATTCAGTTTCAAGCTATATGTCCGATCCATCCGGCTCAACCATCAATTCGTCTGATAATAGATACTTCCAGTATCGAGCAATACTCAATACTAATGACAATCAAATCACCCCATCCATTAGTGATGTCACGGTAAACTTCTTCACCGGAGTTGATCCTAGTTATGAATCAGTTACTAGCTCTCAGTCTTCGCTCAATAACCACAACCAAGATGCTTTCAACGTCCAGTGTGTCGGTGTCAATGTCTATCAATCAGGCGAAACTGTTACTTGTCAGGGTTCCTGGGACAACAGTACTTGGAACGCAATTGGCGCTGCCACGTCACCAATCAGCGGAGCTATCATTCAGGGTACGCCTGACGTTTCCGGATGGCCCGGATATCCGGCCGACGGTAATGTCAATATGTCTGTAAGAATATTTGTCGATGGTCAAGCCTACGACACCAAAACACTAAACATCACCAAAGATACCGTTGTGCCGACTTTCGATTCAATCGACTCAGTCGCCGGTGACACATCTGATCCTTATCTTGATTATACCGATGATGGCTCAACCATAGTCAGTATGAGCACGACTGGAGCTTCCAGCTGTCGATGGGATGAAACTGACACCAACTATGATAGCATGAGCAATACTTGTAGTAGTGTTTCTAGTTGTACTCTAGATCTCACCGGAACCGAAGGACATATCGTATACATTCGCTGTATAGATGATAATAGCAATAATCAAGCATCATCAACCGAATTAAAATACTCCATAGTCACTCTGGATGACTGGGACGGTATTCCATACGGCTCTGATAATTGTCCACTTGACTACAACCCCAATCAATCCGACAAGGACGGTGATGCAATCGGCGATGTGTGTGATGCCGAGACTCTGATTAATTCCACTAGCACATGGGACGCCGGCGAATATACATTTAAACATCTTCATATCACTAACAACTCGACCATTACAGCCGCTTCTAATACGGGTCTAGACTATATGGGTGTACTGATTAATGCTGAAGATATTACTATCGATGTTGGCTCAAGCATTACCGCCAACAATCAAGGTTATCCGACTGATCAAGGTCCAGGACATGGCACCGTTACGAGTAATCCCTGGCACACCAACGCTGCCTCCGGCGCTGGTCATGGCGGCAAAGGTGGACGAGGCTATGATGGAGCTCTAAGCGACCCAGGAGATGAGTATGGAGACACTAACGAGCCAACCTCTCTTGGCAGTGGCGGTGGAAGCAATTACGGCTATTCCGGCGGCACAGGTGGTGGAGCTATAAAACTAAACGTAAGTGATACCTTAATAAATAATGGAGAAATTAGTAGCACGGGTGCTAATGGAGCTTCTTTGCCAGTATTGGCCGTTAGTTACGGAGGAGCCGGTGGCGGATCAGGAGGCAGTATCTGGATAGTCACTGACACTTTATCCGGCTCAGGCAACATCAAGGCAAATGGAGGGAGTGGCAGTATTGGTGGTGGCCCTCACAATCACGGTGGCGGTGGATCAGGAGGACGAATTAGTATCGATTATAATGAGTACGAATTTACCGGCACCACTCAAGCCAAAGGTGGTAATAGCAACGAAAATGAACGAGGAGAAGACGGAACCGTTAGTCTGAACCACAACAACTCAAGCTCTTGTGATTCTGGTAATCAATTTACCACTTGTTACTTAAATACCCATCACTATTTACCAGATAATAATAGTTATCAATACAATAATTTGATTCTAGAGTCCGGTGCAACCCTAGAGATCAAGAGCAATTATAGCGCCAACGTTACCTCATCTAGTTTTGAAATAAATGACGGCGGCAACATTTATCAAAACAACTACTCTGATCTAACCATTACTACTACTGCCGACATGGATATCTACGGCGACATTGTTATTGAGTCGGGTGAAGAAAATAACCGCACCACTTTAAATCTCAATGCAGACAACATAGATGTTGCCACTAATTCTATTGAAGGCGCCCGATATTCAGAAGTAAATATTAACGCCGATGATACTTCGACTATTGATAGTCTGGTAATGGCTTCTTGGGTGAACATTAGCGGTCTTAATACAACGATAAATACCAATGGACAAATTTCCGCCAATTATTTAGGATATCCTACCGATGAAGGAACCGGGGCCGGTACCGTCAGCAGTAACCCTTGGCACACCAATGCTGCTTCCGGTGGTGGTCATGGAGGTCTCGGCGGGCGCGGATACGACGGAGCTTTAACCGATCCAGGTGATATTTATGGCAACATTGACGAACCGATTGCACTCGGCAGCGGTGGGGGCAGTAATATTGGATATTCTGGTGGTAGTGGCGGCGGTGCAATTAAAATAGATATCAATGGTGCATTCATTCATAACGGAATAATGTCTAGCAACGGTAGTATTGGAGCCAGTACTTATAGCAGCAACTACGGTGGTACTGGTGGCGGATCAGGTGGTAGTATCTGGATTACTGCCGATAGCTTTACTGGATCAGGTATACTTCGAGCTAACGGTGGTGCCGGCGGTAACGGTGATGCACCACACAATCATGGCGGCGGTGGATCAGGCGGACGAATTAGTATTGATTACAACAATTATAATTTCACCGGCACCACGCAAGTTAATGGTGGTAATAGTGAAGACAATGAACGAGGCGAGGATGGCACAATCACCCTAAACAATAACCCTACTAACTCCTGTGATAGCGGCAACCAATTAACCACCTGTTACGTCAATGGTCACCACTACCTGCCGGATAATATTTCGTATCAATACAACAGCTTAATTGTCGAATCGGGTGGCATATATGAATTCAAAGACAATTACTCTGAATCAATTTCGTTAGATAATTTAACTATTAATACTGGAGGGGATATATTACAAGGTAACTCCAGCGACCTGACTATTGCTGCTGTCGCCAGCATCGATGTCGATGGCGAATATTATCTGGAGTCCGGTTCCGATAGTGAACCCACCACAATATATCTTTCCGGTAACACAATTAATATTTCCGGTAACTCTCTGGAGGGCGGACAGTGGTCTGAGATTAATCTAGAAAGTGACGATACTATTACAATTGATGGTAAAGTCAGTGGTACCTGGGTAAACGTCGACACGAACAATATCAATATCACTGGCACCGGATATATTACAACTAATGCTTTGGGTAATTTAGCTGACCAGGGTCCAGGTTTTGCTACCGCCCCTTATCATTCTCAAGATGCATATGCTGGCGCTGGTGCCGGTCACGGCGATGTTGGTGGATTGGGGTACGGATGTACTATTGCTAATATCGGTGCCTCATATGGTAGCGAAAACTCTCCCATTGATCTGGGTAGTGGTGGTGCCAGTCATGTCGGATACTCCGGCGGACAAGGTGGTGGTGCCGTCAAAATTGTTGCTTCCGGTGCTACAACCGTAAACGGAAGTATTACCAGCAACGCTGGATCAGGAACAAATGTAACTACTAATCTTGACGGCGGTACCGGTGGTGGTTCTGGTGGTAGTATCTGGATTATTTCTGACTCACTATCCGGTAGTGGAGATATTTTGGCTGAGGGAGGAAACGCTGGCCAAGGCGATTCAGGCTCTATGGATAATCACGGTGGCTGCGGCGCCGGAGGTCGTATCAAAATAGAATACGGCGTAAATACTTTCTCAGGCGATGTGTCTGTTGATGGTGGTGATTTTGGTTATATTCTTCCTTGTAACCCCGGATCGATTGTTTACGCTCAGGGAGAATCATCCTTACCTCGTGTTGATAGTATTATATATCTCGAAAACGACTTAACCACTCCATTTGTCGATACTTCAGATAACGGCAACACCTTAGTAAGATTTACTACCGTCAATCAACCAACCAACATTAAGTGGGATACAATAGATACCGACTATGACAACATGTCTAATAGTTGTAGCAGCACCACCGAATGTATATTAGATTTAACCGGCGAAGGCTTAAAAACAGTCTACTTCCGAGCCACTGATGGTACCAACAAATCAGCTAACTCATATGAACTGCAATACACCATCAGGCAAGCCCTAATGAAAAATACACTCAGTTCATCCCAACCAAGTGAAACTGACCTGACTTTGGTAATCAATATCACCCCTGACTTCTCCGAAGCAATTACCGACGGCAGCATTAAATTAATCATGGACGAGGAGTTTGACTTTAGCGGTCTGACCGTTAATGACGTGGCCGCCTCTGGTGGTGATGTCACTTGGACAAATGATGAGATTATTTACGCCGGCGGCACTCAAATCGCCTACAAACCTCACTGGTTTTACGATATCGCTTACGCTCAAGGTGAAAATAGTATCACCTTTAACTTCACCGGTAATCTAAATTCTGAAGACGGAGAAATCACTTTTGAAATTAGTGGCGCCAATCAGCCCGGCAATCCACCCACCGAAGGGCCATATGACTACATAGTAGAGTGGTACGAACAGCACGACGCCGGTGGCTCACCTTTGTATATTAAAGACGGTAAAGTTTATATTAATGAAAATATAGTCGTATCTGCTTCTATCCCAACTGCTTTTAGTTTCACTATCGCCTCGGTTGGTTCCGGTACTGTTAATGGCGCCACCATTACTCAATCTACTTCAGTTGGCTCTGCTGTTAACTTTGGTACCTACACCGGTTCAGCCGATCGTATCGCCGCTCATGATTTGATTGTCTCTTCCAATGCTACCGGCGGTTATCAAGTTACTGTTCAATACACCGGTCAGTTGGCTTCAAACAGCGATAATATGAATGACTTTACCGGATCAAATACCACTCCGACCACCTGGGCTTCACCTCCCGGTTCGGGCACTGAATCATACTTCGGATATACCACGGAAGACGGCACATTATCGGAATCTCAAACCGACCGCTTTACTTCGTCCGGCGGCAACAAATGGGCGGCCTACACCACCATTCCGGCGGAAGTGGCTTACCATGACGGCCCGGCCAGTGACCAAGCGGATAGGGTAGGGTACCGATTAGAATTAACCGGCCTGCAACCGGCCGGCATCTACACCACCAACCTCATTTATATCGCTACTCCAACTTACTAACTTATTCTCAATGGAACACAAAATCACCAATAAAAACCGTACCCAAGTACTATTTTTTCAAATTCTGGGATATTTCTTATTGGGCGCTGGATTAATCTATGTCTGGCAAGTCGACTATTTGATCCATGGCGCACTATTATTGTTTTTAGGAATAGTTTTATTGATTGTCGCTCCCAAATTCAATACTAAAAAAACCGTCAAAGTAAATTCCAAATATATCGAATATTACGAAGACAATATTATACTGAGAAAAATCTCCTGGTCACAAGTTCATAAAATCATCCATAGCATTTCCACCGTGCCCGAAGTCACAACCAGACGACATATTTACATACTTAAGCAAGACAAAAAAATCTTTATCGACATCAACACCAAAGATTTTACCTCCAATCAAATTGATATCCTATTAAAACAACTCCATCATTTCAAGACCGATAACGTCACCATCGAAGACAATATAATAAAACTGTAATCTGTGCTTTAGGGCCGATGTCCAAAGGCCACCCGATCACGAATCTCCTCCGTCCAATTCTTATGCATCCCCCGCGTCACCGTCATCTCCCCATATTTATCGTTAATCTTATCCATCGACTGCAGTAGTCGGGATTTTTTTAATTTATCCTCCAGGAACGACAACTGTAAATGTTTGGCTTCTTCCAGTCCCGACACACTAATATAAATTTTGCTGATTTTATCGTGCAGCACCTTGCCCGCCAGATGTTTGTAAGTGTGCCGAAAAATATCATAACCATCATCAATTGATTCATCCAGCTGCTGCTGCCGGGCAAAACCACCACCATAAATATATTTCCAGCCAATCCAGCAGACCTTGCCCCGTTTGCCTTTCCGCCGCAGCCGCCGTCCCACTTTTTCACTCAATTTCATAATCAGCAGCGCCAATTCATCCTTATTGGCCGTCTTCTTCAGTAGAGTATAAGAATGACCAACTGATTTTACGCTAGCCTTCATTGGCTCCGTCTGCAGTTTATCAATCTCCAATCCATTCATCCGCGACCAGAGAAAATAACCCATTTTACCCATCTTTTTCATCAGGAACGACGGCTTAGCGTATTTAATTTGCAGAGGAGTAAAAATCCCCAGCGCATTAAACTGCCGTTTCAATCCATAGGAAATGCCCCACACATCCATCAACTCCAACTGCTCCAGCAAACCATCCACATTATTTTTGTCTACCACCACCAAACCGTCCGGCTTCTGAAAATCAGAACCAATTTTGGCCATAAATTTACT
>Ga0180430_10001149_pt1 | contig 26730 bp, 22 predicted proteins | sample SS_ome_9_FD_132999 | JGI IMG/M metagenome (GOLD analysis project Ga0180430, IMG submission 132999) | Hypersaline lake sediment archaeal communities from the Salton Sea, California, USA - SS_1_S_2 metaG | ecosystem: Environmental > Aquatic > Non-marine Saline and Alkaline > Hypersaline >... | reverse complement strand
CCCGTCCAGATCGCCGCAGGCGACGTTGACCCCGTAGGTCGACACCCCGTAGGCCGGCCACTCCGCCCCAGCGGTACGCACCTTGGGCGGGTTCCCATCCCCCGGCCCGGGGCCGGTGACGATGCCGGGATAGACATCGTCGGGGAAGACGAATTTCACCACGAAACCGTCTTCGAAGACGTTTTCCCGGTCGTAGGCGAATTCCGTTGTTGGGAAACCCGGGCCGGCAAAACCAACAATATAGCAGCCTATACCGTTGGTGATGGCCAGCTTGTTGGGTGAATCCCAATCCGATCCTCCAAGGTAGGTCGAGTAAACCACGTCGCTCAGATCAGGAGACAATACCGAAATGACCGCATCGTTGAATCCATTGAAGCTTGTATCGAAGGCATCGAGTGTTATGGGAAACTCGCCGGCTGAGGTCTCGCCGGTGACAATAATGTTGCCGGAACCGAGAAGCCCGATGGAACTCGAATATTCATCACCAAGGTTGCTGCCCAAAAACGTTGATGCGATCAACGTGCTCAGGTCGTGCGACATCCTGAAGATAACCAGATCGTGATACGCAAAAACAGGATGTTGGTTGAATGTCGGATCGAATGTCCCGAGTGTGGTCGGGAAATCCGGAGAAGCGGAATCACCCAGCACCACAACCGTCCCGTCAGCGTCAACGGCGAGCCCGGCGGCGTAGTCATAACGCGAACCGCCGATATAGGTTCCGTGCAGCAGATCGCTCAGATCCGAGGTCATCCTGAAGATAATCAGATCCATATCCCCGTGCATCGTATCGTCATAGGCGCCCGGCGTTGTGGGGAAATCTGATGAATTTGTTTGGGCCACTAGGACGAAACTCCCATCTGATTCTTCCACGATCTGGTGCACCTCGTGATTGCCGTTTGTGCCCTCGACGAATGTGGACGTGATGAGTGTACTCAGGTCACTTGATAGTATTGAGATAAACAAAGGGGAAGCATCCTTATGAGCATCGAATGCCCCTGACGTCACTGGGAAATCTTCAGAATTTGTGTAACCAGAAACAACAATATTTTCTCCTTGATCAGCTATCATGGTGAAAACTTTATCGGAGTTGTTTCCTCCAAGATATGTTGAAGCAATTAATGTATCCAACTCTTTAGACAATAAACAAATGACACCATCCTTCGGATGTAGCCCTGTAGAGTTATTGTGTGTCGGATCAAATGCGTTCGCTGTCGTCGGAAAATTATCAGAATGTGTATACCCGCCAACTAATATATTGTCCGATGGATTAATCAAAATGCCGTATGGCTGATCCCGGGCCTCACCCCCGATCAAAGTCGAATGCAACAATTCGCTCAAATCTGCCGTGAGGATTGACACGAAGATATCTCTGTCACCATTATGCGTCTCGTCGATAACGCCGCTCGTTGTGGGGAAATACTCATCATCCGTCCAGCCGGTGACGACCACATTCCCATTCTCGGCAATTGCCACTGCGTACGCTTGATCCAATTCGTCATTTCCGATGAATGTGGAATAATCCAGTTCCTGGGCGGCAGGGTTTATCACCGTAGCGATTTCAAATGCAACGAATACGATTGCGGCTATTCCTATTTTCCGCACGAAACGCTCTCCTAATGGTTTACTCGACGCGCTGGAGCTATCCTGAGATGAACTTCAAGGCAAAAGCAGCCCGAACACCTTGGGGCCCCCAAGGTGTTCGGGATTATTTATTGACTGGGATCCTAGCTCAGTTCCTGGATCGCATGCCAAACGGCATAAGCAACCCCCTCATTCACCTCGTTACATTCAGCTGCCGTGTTGGCGCCGGAGCCCCAGCCCACAAGGTTGCGGTACTCCTGATTTGCGCCAAGAGCTACATAATAACCGTTGATCAGAGAATTGTAGACGTATTCGTCTTCTCCTCCGGATCCTCCAGCACCAATACCGCCCTCGGTAAAGAACCCCATCCGAACGTTATCTTCCGGACAAATTAATGGTGTGAACTGACAAACGTGGAAGCCCGTGTAGATCGGATTCTCAGGATAGTCTCCGAGATAGTGTCCGGAAATATATCTGTTTCGAATGCCAATGATACCCAAATCGTCAGGATCATCGTAATGGCACCAGCACTCGCCGGTATAATCATCGTTGTCATTTCCATCGACTTTACCTGTCTGAGCATTGACCATCAAATGATAGGAAACATCTGAATGAGCGCTTCCACCGTGGTCTCTAAGGTACGTATAGAAAAAGTCCTGCCAATTTTTCAGCCACGTGTTTGACGGTTCCGGCTCTCCCGTTCCAGTTTGATGTCTCGTTTCATTGTTGAATTCGATATACACATCAGGACCGACATCATAAAGCGTCGTAGCAAGTTTAATCAGGAACTCCTCCATGGCTTCCGAGACTTCGTTTCCTGCTCCCGGCATTGTATGAAGCACATGGTCAAAAGGAAGTCCATGAGCGTGCGCAAGTTTAGACCACGGATTGTTTGCAATAGCGGTGGCCTCACCATGGTTTTTGAAGTAATTGGGATCAAAAACCGTTAGGACGACTTTAATGCCTGAATTATTAAAACTTTCACAAAATTTGAGAAGCCGAATAAAGTACTGGTCATTCAGGGGATTGTCTGCATTGTTATCTCGAGCGGCACTGTAGGGATACCCTCCCCCAATCCAGGGAAACGTGGCCGCGTTGGCGATGGGAAACTGCCTTGCCCCTCCCGGCATTGCCCCGGTCCAATTGAATGTCGCATCGGGAATGGTAAGTCTCGCCATCGTAAACTTGAGATGTGGTGCGTATTGCTCCATGTGGGATTTTAACAGGTTTTGCCTATCTATATCATAGTAGAGCTCCCTGGAATCATACACACCACCAACCCTGACGACATACTGGATACCACTGATCGCTGTACTGAATTGGCCACCAAGAACCTCGACCTGGACATCATACACCCCGGGATCGGGTTCAAACCGAAATTCATACCTGCCGTCTTTATCGGTATAGGTCGTTTTTTCGACGCCATCCACCGTAGCCGTCACCAGCATGAACGGCGACCCCGGCGTGCTCGGGCCGATGCCCGATCTTTTCACCGATCCTTTTACGGGGAAATCCACATCGTTTACCACAGTGTTCACTTCCGGATATTCGATCTGCACCTGGTAGGTGATCTGGGCCATTGAGGCAATTGGAGTAAGCGCAACAAGCGCAGCTAAGATGAGCACGCCTAACCGGTTCATTTGTAACATCTTCAACTCCTTTTTCGCCAGCTATAATCACATCGAATCAAAGGCTTGCCGCTGAAGATCCTGGCACGTAGAAGAGGCGGAGCACGCTTCGAGGTGTTACTGCGGCGATGAGTTCGAACACTGCAATTATCGAATTCGACCAGGGTTCGTCTCATCACTGCTCTGATTCGTTTGGAATGACAGTTTTTGAGGACATAACATAAGTGTCGGCAAGTAATGTCGCTAAAGGGCCGAAGGCTATTCACGCGGGCTTCCCCTGGGGACGCGTTAGATTGTTTGGCGTGATGGACGAATCAAGCGAAATCGCCAATGATCAAGTCTGGCGATATTTTACAAAAAAAAAATCGCTTTCCGTCAAGCGATTAGCACGATATTAAACGTAGCCTGCTCTGGGATCAGACAAGGGCATTCCTGGAGATCGGCGTCCCTTCTTCCTTTGTCCCGTACACAAAAACTGGGTGCCGGCAGCGGTGTAGACCGCCGGCACCCCTCCTGTATTGCCTTCCGGCCGATGGCTGGACCTTGAAACCGCCGGGACGATCAGTTCCCCGACAGGTTGATGCGCGTTTCCGCCGTCTTGGCCAGATCCAGGGCCGCGTTGACCTCGTTGGCCATCAGGGTCACCCGGTCCGGGCGATCAACCGACGGCAACCTGGGTTTCCGCTCACACTGAAAAAGGTACAGTCCTGGCGTTCCTGCATTGCCAGAAGCCTAACACCTCGACTACACCCGCATGGTATGGGACTTGCTTCATTCAATTCACCCGGGCCGGCGACATCATCGCCGGCGGAAGGAAATCGAGATCCGTTTCGATTGTATCGGGATATGAGCAGCATACGTTTTCACCGCTTGGTCGAGCTCTGTGAAAGGACCCACAAGCACCTGCAACTGCGTGCAGCACGTTCCGTAGATCTTTCGCTCGTGGCGAGAAACTGGCTGTTCGGCTATTACATCATGGAATTCGAGCAGAAGGGCGCCGAACGATCCGAACTCTACGGGAAAAAACTCATCACCCGGCTCGCTTCATCGTTGGCCGAACAGGGCTTGAAAGGCACATCCGCCACAAACCTGAGAAAGTTTCGCGCTTTTTATGCCGCCTACCCCGAGATTCAACAGACGCTGTCTGTTGAATCTCTTCCGGGCCCATCCGACCATCCTTGGGCCATCGAGGAGACCGCCGGACAATTGGCCACATCATTCAAGCTCGGCTGGTCACATTACGTCGTACTGCTGACCATCTCCAACAATGAAGAGCGCCGATTCTATGAGATCGAAGCTTCCGCCAACAGCTGGAGTGTCCGAGAACTGGAACGTCAGATCAACAGCGCTCTCTATGAGCGGTTGATGTTGAGCCGTGACAAAGAAAAGGCGAGAATGCTCGCTGAACAGGGATTGGTCATCGAGCAGGCACGTGATGTTATTAAGAACCCTGTGATTCTCGAATTCCTGAGCCTCCGCGAAGAAGCCTCCTACACCGAGTCCGACCCGGAATCCGGCATCATCGACAAGCTGGGGCAGTTCCTTCTGGAGCTGGGAAAATGATTCCTGTCGAAGCACGCCAAAAACGATTCACCTTCGATAGCAATCATTTCTTCGTCGATCTCGTGTTCTACAACAGGCTCCTGCGCTGCCACGTACTGATCGACCTGAAAGTCGGCAGGCTCAGTCATCAGGATCTCGGCCAGATGCAAATGTACGTGCACTTCTTCGACCGCTACGTGAAAACCGACGTGGAAGCGCCTACGATTGGAATCGTGCTCTGCCACAGCAAGAACGACGCTGTGGTCGAGCTGACACTACCGGAAGAGAACAACATATACGCCTCCGAATACAAGCTCTATTTGCCGTCCAAGGACGAGTTACGCCGGAAATTGATCGACTGGGTTGGAGAAATGGGGAGGTAAAAAACGGGGATGCCGGCGGCGGTGCAGACCGCGGGGTAGATGCCCAGCTCGGCGATGGGCCGCGAGAGGTTGGTCGAGGCGTCGAGGCGTTGAAGGTCTTCGCCGGCGCCGGACCGGTGAGGTTGTCGGCCGGCAAGACGATCCTCATTGGGAATCGTCCGCACCGTTCGACAGTTCCAGAAGCCTGACATCTTCCAGATCGACATCCCGGCCGGCAGCTCTTTTGGAAGCGATGATGTCTGATCGCGCGGCAACGAAGAACTCCTGCCCCTGGTAGGCCATGGTGCGTTTGTTCGACCAGGCCTGGCCAAACAGGAGCCCAGGCGTGGAAGTCTGAACATCGATCCTTACCCGATCCTTGAACACGGTTATCTCATTGGCCAGAAGATCTTCGGCCGTGGTGAGCGATGCCGTGCCCAGGTTCGCTTCCAGCAACGCATCAAGCAGGCGCCGGGCATTTTCAGGAGTGGCTTCGATCAGGATATCGAGGTCGAATGTCGCCCGGGGAACACCGTGCAACACGGCCGCAATTCCACCGATCGTGACGTATTTCACTTTATGCTTTTGCAAGGACGCGAACACGTCCTTCAGCCGGTTGAGCATCCTTCTTGTCCACTATTCCGGGATTGTTTTCCAAAATCAGGTCGGTGAAGGCAACAAGGAGATCCATCCTTTCGGAAAGCGTCAGACCTGAGAACCAAAGCGCCTTGGCTTCCCCGGACTCTTCACGGAAATCGTGCGAAACTGATCCGAAATCAGCCATGGATTGCAATCATCTCCTGTAGAATCAATGATATTCAAGCTGCTCCGCTTACTGACATTCTAGTGGAAACAAAGTGGAATCGCAATGGAAAATAACGAGGACCGCCCCCACTCACTGTTCGATGATGACAAGACGCCCATGGAGGCGTACACCGAGAGGATGGCGGCTTGATCAACAACACGGAGTCCACCTTAAACTGGCCGTCTGGCTGTCCAAAGAATGGGGGCCACCTCTCTCGGCCTCTTTGGCCAACAGCGTCACACGGTCCGGGCCCACTTGGACGAAACCGCCGTTGACCATGAAGCGATGCTCCTGGCCGCCCACGGTCACCGTCACCTCGCCGATGCCTAGCTCCGCGATGGGCCGTGAGAGGTTCGTTGAGGCGTCGAGGTGGGCAAACGTCGTCGCCGGCGCCGGGTCGGTGTCGTCATCCGCCGGCACGTAGATCGCCTGCACCGAGGTGACCGAACGTGCATAGCAAGGACGGGGCTTTACAAACGGTCATCATCTAGCCTGCTATAATCTGCGCCGGATCCTCTAATTGGGCGAAGGCGAGGGGTACTATTCATCGGACGTAGCGAAAATCGGGGATGCCGGCGGCGGTGTAGACCACCGGCATCCCCTCTTGTATTGCCTTCCAGCCGATGGTTTCGTTGACCATCAGGGTCACCCGACGTCGATCGCACCGCCCCACAACGCTTCAATGAATTCCCGCCAGGGCATGATGGTCAGGCCGTCCACTTCCCTTCGGCGCTGTTCGTGGCAGACCAGGATGTAGCGCTGGAAGGTCGAGTCTTCCCTGAGGGCTTTCAGTCCCTTGAGGTGACGCGCCGACGCCGTCTGCGTCGCCTTGGCCTCGATGGCGATCCGGTCGTCGAGGATAAAATCGACCTCGTAGCCCGATTTCGAACGCCAGTAGGTCAGAGGGGCGGCCCGCCGGTAATCGGACCAGGACCGAAGCTCATGGAAGAGGTACGTCTCGAACGCATCCCCGAATTCGGGAGATCCTTCACGGACCGGGCTCCTGTTCTGAAGGAACCGCACCACGCCCGGATCGAAGAAATAGAATTTCGCCGTGCTGAGCGGTTTCCGCTTCACCGACCCTTTCCAGCATGGCAGATCGTATCCGATGAGCGTATCCCGCAGGATGCCGAAATATTCCTGCACCGTGCTGCGCGCCACCTGGGCATCGTTCGAGATTTTGCTGTAATTGATCAGCTGCCCGTTGCAGCTGGCGGCCACCTGAAGGAATCGACTGAAGGCCGGCACATTCCGGGTCAGCCCTTCGGCGGCGACCTCCTCCTTCAGATAGTCGCCGGCATACGCACGAAGATCATCCTCGGGATCGTCGGAAAAGTAGATCGACGGCAGAAGACCGCTGTTCAAGGCCCGGAGCAGGTCGAACTCGTCACCCAGTTCGTTGAAGGTCAACGGGTGTAGAAACCTGGATCGCGCCCGACCTCCGAGCAGGTTGACTCCGCCCCTCCTCAGTTTCCGGGCGCTCGACCCGGTCAACAGGAATCGAACACCGAGCGATTCGATCATCAGGTGGACTTCGTCGAGCAGCGAGGGGAGTTTCTGGATCTCGTCGATGATGATCAGTTGATCACCCGGCCCATGCTCCTCCCTCAATCGCCTGGGGGACCGGCTCAGCGCCAGATAAATGTCGCTGTCCAGCAGATTGTAGGTCTTGCAGTCCTGAAAAAGGTGATTGATCAGCCAGGTCTTGCCCGTCTGTCTTGGCCCGAAGAGAAAGCAGGACCTCTTCTCGAGCGTCGTCCTGAGGTCCAATGTCCTGTCAATATACATGGAAAAACCTCAGCATATTACAATTGCCTTATGTATCGGCAATTATCATAATAACTGCCGACAAATCCGTCAAGTGATATCTTCCCGTACAAAAAAACCGGGGTGCCGGCAGCGGTGTAGACCGCCGGCACCCCCAAGATTGCCTTCCAGACGTAGTCTGGTGAATGAACTGCGGGCTACCTGCCCGACAGATTGATACGCGTCTCCGCCGTCTTGGCCAGCTCCAGGGCCGCGTTGACCTCTTCCGGCAGCTCGGCCTTCGCCAGGTCCTCCTCGGACTGCTTCAGGTCGGCCTCGGCGGCCGCCTTGTCCACGTCCGCGGCGGCCTCGGCCTCGTTGGCCATCAGCGTCACACGGTCCGGGCCCACCTGGACGAACCCACCGTTGACCATGAAGCGCTGCTCCTGGCCACCGACGGCCACCGTCACCTCGCCGATCCCCAGCTCGGCCACCAGCGGCGTGTGCTCGGGCAGCACGCCCATGTAGCCGTCCGCCGCCGGGAAGTTCACCTGGTCGGCCTCCTGGTCGACCAGCGGCCGCTCGGGTGTCATGATTTCGACTTTGATTGTGTTATCGGACATGGCTCACAAGCCTCTTCTTTCTCTCAGGGCTCCTAGCCCTCCGCCGCCATCTGCTTGGCCTTCTCCTGGGCCTCCTCGATGGTGCCCACCATGTAGAACGCCTGCTCCGGCATGTCGTCGTGCTTGCCGTCGACGATCTCCTGGAAGCCCTTGATCGACTCCTCGAGTTTGACGTACTTGCCCTGCATGCCGGTGAAGGCCTCGGCGACGAAGAAGGGCTGGGAGAGGAACTTCTGGATCTTCCGCGCCCGGGCCACGGTGATCTTGTCCTCTTCCGAGAGCTCTTCCATGCCGAGGATGGCGATGATGTCCTGCAGGTCCTTGTATTTCTGCAGCACGCCCTGCACCGCGCGGGCGGTGTTGTAGTGCTCGTCGCCGAGGATCCGCGGGTCCATGATCCGCGAGGTCGACGCCAGCGGGTCCACCGCGGGGTAGATGCCCAGCTCGGCGATCTGACGCGAGAGGTTCGTCGAGGCGTCGAGGTGGGCGAAGGTCGTCGCCGGCGCCGGGTCGGTGTAGTCATCCGCCGGCACGTAGATCGCCTGCACCGAGGTCACCGAGCCCTTGTCGGTGGAGGTGATCCGCTCCTGCATCTCGCCCATCTCCGAGGCCAGGGTCGGCTGGTAGCCCACCGCCGACGGCATGCGGCCGAGCAGCGCGGACACCTCGGAACCGGCCTGGGTGAAGCGGAAGATGTTGTCGATGAAGAGCAGCACGTCGCGGCCTTCCTCGTCCCGGAAGTATTCCGCGGCGGTGAGACCGGTCAGGGCCACGCGAAGGCGGGCTCCCGGGGGCTCGGTCATCTGGCCGTAGATCAGGGCGGTCTGGTTGAGCACGCCCGATTCCTTCATCTCCAGCCAGAGGTCGTTGCCTTCACGGGTCCGCTCGCCCACACCGGCGAAGACCGACACGCCCGAGTGGTGCTTGGCGATGTTGTGGATCAGCTCCATGATCAGAACGGTCTTGCCCACGCCGGCGCCGCCGAACAGGCCGGTCTTGCCGCCCTTGGTGAAGGGCTGGATCAGGTCGATGACCTTGATCCCGGTCTCGAACATCTCCTGCTCAGTGCTCTGGGCCTCGAAACTGGGGGCGTGGCGGTGGATGGGGTATTTCATCTTCGTCTCGATGGGCCCCATCTTGTCCACCGGCTCGCCGACCACGTTCATGATCCGGCCCAGGGTCTCCGGGCCCACGGGGATGCTGATCGGGCCGCCGAGGTCCAGGGCCTCCATGCCGCGGACCATGCCCTCGGTGGGCTTCAGCGCCACGCAGCGGACCCGGTTCTCGCCCAGGTGCTGCTGCACCTCGCCCATGACGTCGATCTCCACGTCGCCGGCGGTGCCGGTGATGTGGATGCCGTTCATGATCGCCGGCAGGTGGTCGCCGTCGAAGGCCACGTCCACGACCGGACCGATGACCGCCACGACCCGTCCAATACGCTTTCCGTTCTCGCTCATGATGTCCTCAAATCCTCGAACTGCGGGCCCCCGCGGGGCGGGCCGGCGAATTTACAGGGCGTCGGCACCGCTGACGATTTCGATCAGCTCGCTGGTAATCGCCGCCTGGCGTATGGTGTTCATGGTCAGGGTCAGCTGGTCGATCATCTCGCCGGCGTTGTTGGTGGCCGTGTCCATGGCCGTCATCCGCGAGGCCTGCTCGGAAGCAAACGACTCGAAGAGGGCCTGGGCGATGAGCACCCGGATGACCCGGGGGATCAACTGGGCGATGATCTTGTCCTCCCCCGGCTCGAAGATCGGATCGTAGGTCGCGTCCGAAGCCTCGTCAACCTTGGGGGGAACGACCGGCAGCAGCTGGGTCTTGCGCACCACCGGCGCCAGGATCGACTTGAAGTAGTTGCCGATCAGAATCACCTGGTCGGCCCCGCCGTCCTGGAACAGCCCGATCAGCTCGTCGGCCACCGGGAAGGCATCCTGGTACTTGAGCGCCTGGAACATCTCCTCGTGCTTGACCCGCACCTCGTAGTCGCGGCGCTTGAAGAAGTCCCAGCCCTTGCGGCCGATGAGGGTCAGGCTCACCGCCTTGCCCTCGTCCTCGAGCCGGCTGATCATCGCCACCGCCTCGCGGAGCATGTTGGAGTTGAACCCGCCGCAGAGGCCCTTGTCCGAGGTGACGACCACCACTTCCACCTTTTTCGCCTCGCGGGCGGTGGTCAGCGGGTGTTCGCTCACCTCGGGCCGGCCGAGCAGGGCGCCGAGGAACTCATCGAGGCGGCCGGCGTAGGGCCGGGCGCCTTCCATGTTGTCCTGGGCCCGCCGCAGCTTGGCCGCGGCGACCATTTTCATCGCCTTGGTGATCTGCTGCGTGTTCTTCACGCTGCGGATCCGGCGGCGAATGTCCTGAACGTTTGGCACGGGTTAACCCTCCTTGACCGCCACGCCGGTCCCGGCGACCGCCACACCCCGCTCGGCCTTGTAGGCCGCAGCCGCCTTGCGGATCGCCTCGCGGATCTCGTCGGTCATCTCCTTCTTGTCACGGAGCGTGCCCAGGGTTTCCGAGTCGGCGTTGCGGAAATACTCGAGGAACGCCTTGTTGAACGCCTGCACCTCGTTGACCGGAATGTCGTCCAGCAGGCCCTCGGTGCCGAGGAAAATCTCCACCACCTGTTCCTCCACCGGCATGGGCTGGTACTGGCCCTGCTTGAGCAGCTCGACCATCCGTTCGCCCTTGGCCAGCTGGTTCTGGGTCGCCTTGTCCAGGTCGGAGCCGAACTGGGCGAAGGCGGCCAGCTCGCGGTACTGGGCCAGGTCGAGGCGGAGCGAGCCGGCGACCTTGCGCATCGCCTTGTTCTGCGCCGAGCCGCCCACACGGGAGACCGAGAGGCCCACGTTCACCGCCGGGCGGACGCCGGAGAAGAAGAGGTCCGATTCGAGGTAGATCTGGCCGTCGGTGATCGAGATCACGTTGGTCGGGATGTAGGCCGAGACGTCGCCGGCCTGGGTCTCGATCACCGGCAGCGAGGTCAGCGAACCGCCGCCCTTCTCGTCGTTGAGCTTGGCCGCCCGCTCGAGGAGCCGGGAGTGGAGGTAGAAGATGTCGCCGGGATACGCCTCGCGGCCGGGGGGCCGGCGGAGCAGCAGCGAGATCTCGCGGTAGGCGGCCGCGTGCTTGGACAGATCGTCGTAGATCGTCAGGGCGTGCATCCCCTTGTCCCGGAAGTACTCGCCCATGGCGCATCCGCAATAGGGCGCGAGATACTGCAGCGGGGCCGGGGAGGAGGCCGAGGCGTTGACCACGATGGAGTGGTCCATGGCGCCGTAGTCTTCCAGCGTCTTCACCACCTGGGCCACGGTGGACTGCTTCTGGCCGATGGCGACGTAGATGCAGATCATGTCGCCGCCCTTCTGGTTGATGATCGCGTCGACGCCCAGGGCCGTCTTGCCGGTCTGGCGATCGCCGATGATCAGCTCGCGCTGGCCGCGGCCGATGGGGATCATCGAGTCGATGGCCTTGAGGCCGGTCTGCACCGGCTCTTTCACCGGCTGGCGGTCGATGACGCCGGGGGCGATGCGCTCGATGTTGGCGTAGTGCTCGAACTGGATGTCGCCCTTGCCGTCCATCGGCTGGCCCAGCGCGTTGACCACGCGGCCGATGAGGCCCTCGCCCACCGGCACGGACATGATCCGTCCGGTGCGCTTGACCGTGTCGCCCTCGCTGACCAGCGACGAATCGCCCATCAGCACGGCGCCGACGTTGTCTTCCTCGAGGTTGAGCGCGATGGCGTAGACGCCATTGGGACACTCCAGCAGCTCGCCGGCCATGACCTTGTCCAGGCCGTGCATGCGGGCCACGCCGTCACCGACGGCGATCACGGTGCCCACCTCGCTCACGTCGATCGAGCTGTCGAACTGCTCGATCCTCTCCTTGATGATCTTGGAAATCTCCGCTGCGTTGATGTCCATGCAACTACTCCTTGATGAGGCTGCGCTTCAACTGTGAAAGCTGGCTCTTGACTGATCCGTCGTAAAGCGTGCTGCCGATACGGTAGCGGAGCCCGCCTATGATCTCCGGGTCCACCGATTCCTCGAGGATGACCTGCTTGCCGGTGCCGCTGGCGATGGCCTGGCGGATCTGGTCGCGTTCGCTGTCGTCCAGGTCCGCGGCCGTGGCCACGTCGACGCCGATGATGCCCTGGCTTTCGCGGTAGACGCCCCGGTAGGCCTCCACCACTTCACCGATCTGGTGCAACCGGCCGTTCTCGGCCAGCAGCTTGACCAGGTTGCTCACGAAGGTGGAAAGCCCCAGGTGGGGCAGCAGTTCGAGCATCACGTTCTTCTTCGCCTGCTTCTCGACGGTGATCAGCGAGAAGAAGGCGCGAACATTCTGGTTCTCGTCGAGCCAGGCCTTGAGCCCTTCGAGCTCCTGCCCCGCCTGTTCGGCGGTGTTGTGCTCGAGGGCCACGTCGAGGAGGGCTTTGGCATATCGATTGCCGATGGCTGTTCCGATCACTGTTCGCCTCCTACCCTGGCGAGGCTGGCGGTGAGAATCCGCCGGCGGTCCTCGTCGTTGATCGCTTCGCGCACCAGCTGCTCGGCCGTCTCGATGGCCAGCTCGGCGGCGTATTCGCGCAGCTCGCGGCGGGCGGTCTGGCCCATCACCTCGAGGTCGCGGGCCGCCTGCTTCTCGATGCGCTCGCACTCGACCTGGGTCTGCTCGGTGAGCGCCGCGCCCAGCGCCTCGGCCTCCCGACCGCCCTTGGCCTTCAGCTCGGCCAGCTCCTGCTCGAGGTTTTCCACCTTGCTCTTCGCCTCGGCCAGTTCGGCCTGGGCGTCGTCGGCCGCCTTGCGGGCCTCGTTCAGCTCATCGGTGATGCCCTGGGAGCGGGTGCGGAGGAAGGCCTTGATCGGCTTGGCCAGGAAATAGGCCAGCGCGCCGAAGAAGATGGCGAAGTTGACCGTTTTCCAGAAGAGGTTCATCCAGTTGATGCCGTGGTGCTCGCCGTGGCCGTCCCCGTGGCCGGCGGTTTCGGCCAGGCCCGTCGCCGGGGCCAGCAGCATCAGCAGCACCACCGACGCGGCAAGGAATAGCAAGGAAGTTCGTCTCATCACTGATCTCTCCGGTTCGTGACTGTATCCGGGTCTCGGCGGTCAGGCCAGCGGGCGGCCGAGCACCTGCTCGGCGATCTGGCGGGCCATCAGCGGGATGTCCTGGGCCATCGACTCCTTCGCCGCGGCCGTCTCCTGCTCGAGCGCCTTCGCTTTTTCTTCCTTGATGCCGGTCAGCCGGGCGGTGGTGGCTTCGAGCTTCACCCGGCCCTCCTCCTGGGCTTGCGATCTCGCCGCGTCCTTCATCCTCATCACGTCGGAGCGAACGTCGAGCAGGCCCTGCTTCCGTTCGTTCTCCAGGCGTTCAAGCTCGCCGGAAGAAGAGCCCGCCTCGCTGAGCAGGCTTTCCTTGTCGCTGGCCCGCTTGGCCGCAATGGCCATCAGCGGCTCGAAGAGGTTCTTCTTCATGAGCCAGATCATGACGAGGATGGCGACCGCAACGATGATGCCCTGGGGGTACTGTTCCGTGACCGCCTTAATGATGTCTTCCATCTCGGGGCCCCCTTCGCGTGGTGCGATGCCAATTAGCGTGAATGGGAAAAAAATAAACGCCCCGCCGGGTGACACGTCCGCCCGGCCGGCGCTCTGATCGCGACCTAAGTCGTTGTGAAAAAAATCACTTGTCGTCCACCGCCGACACCGATGGCGTGCCGAAGACGGCAAAAGACTCAGAAACCTAACACAGAACCATAAGCGAGTCAACGAATTCGGGGGATTTCGGGGGTCACGTCAGGGCCGATGGGAGACCCGGGTACACACGATGAAAAACCGGTTCCGGAGCCAGGCGAAAACAGGTCGAAAATCAGGGCGGCCAGGGCCTCAATACGTATAGCAGAACAGGATGTGGCTCCCGGTATCGGTGTCCCCTGACGGGGGGTAGGGCGGCTGGTTGTACGGGGCCGGGGTCACGTCCATGACCGAGAGGACGAAACGGTTGTTCCCCTTGAGCCCGTTGATCAGCGGGAGATCCTGCCGCCAGTTCTTGTACACGAGCTGGCCGGCGGGTACGTTCAGCCATCCGCGCCGCCAGTTCCAGTAGTGCACGCCGTTTTCCAGGGTGAAGTCGATCTGGTACTGGAAGCGGCGGAACCCGGCGACATTGTTCTGCAGTTCCACGGTGAACCGGCTGGCGCCCGGCAATCTGACGAGCTCCGGGTAAAACTCGAGGCGGCACGACACGGTTTTCGCCGGCCCCGGGTAGTGGTAACCGAGATCGGACATGCCGTCATCGGGTTCACCGTCCGTCCGCGTGCTGAGCTCGTCCAGGCAGGTCGACCCGTACCCCTGGCCGAAGTTCCAGCCGTTCTCCGCCGCCGGCTGAACACCGGCATCGAGCGCCGGGCTGTCTTCGGCCTGCCCCGAGGCGACCTGGCTCAGGTAGTGCTCCCCCTCCGGGCCGGTGCAGAAGTCCGGGTCATCGGTGAGCAGCGGGCCTTCGACGGTCACCGACTGCGGCCCGAGATGGCAGGTCTGGGCCGCGTCCTGGATCAGGCTGTGGTCCAGGGTCAGGACCACCGAACCGGCATCTCCGGCGAGATAGAGGTTGGCGCCGTCTCCCGACTCGTTGCCGGCGAAGATACAGTTCTCCATCTCCAGCCTGGACGTCTGGGCCCAAATGCCGCCCCCGCCCTCCGGCGCCGTGTTGCCCGCGATGGTGCAGTTGATGAACCGCCTGAGCACCTGGGCGTCATAGGCGACCTGCTTGAGGAAAAAGCCCCCGCCGCGTCCGCCGGCCTCGTTCCCCGCCACGAGGGTGTTGATGACGTAGCTGATCCGGCCGTTGTCGAGATACACCCCGCCGCCGTGGCCGCCGGCCACGTTTCCCGTGATCCGGTTGCCCACGACACCGGTGGGGACCGGGGCATCGTCCTCGCCCTCGAAGTGGATCCCGCCGCCATCGCCCGCGGCCGTGTTGCCGCAGATCAGGTTGCCGTCGATACTGGCGCCCGATCGCCGGTAGAGGAAAATGCCGCCGCCGTCGCCCCCGGTGGTGTTGTCCCTGATCGTGTTGCCGACGATCGTTGCATACCGGGTCCACACACCTCCGTCCGCGTTGCCCTCGATGATGTTGTCCACCACCGTGCCATTGACGCAGTGGATGCCCCGCCCGGAACAGCCGGTGACGATGTTGCCCCTGATCGTCGGCCTTCCGTCGACGACCCAGACGCCGGAGCCCGTCTCATCCGTGGCGCCGGCGGGGTACCCCGCGCCCTTGATGGTGAAGCCCTCGATGGTCGCCAGCAGGTACTCGCTGTATTCGATCTTGAACCCCCAATGGGCTTCGCCCTCGCCCCCCTTGCAGTCGATGACGCAGATCTCGGGGCCGTTGGCCGACCGGACGTGCACCCCCTTGCGCAGCGTGTCAAGCGAGCGGTTGCCCTCGCCGTCGTAGAACCCGTCGGCCACCAGCACCGTGACGTTGGTGCTCGGCGCGGCATCGATGGCCTCCTGGATGGCGTCGAAGGGATGGTCGGCGCTGCCGTCTTCCAGCGGGTCGCTGACCAGGGGGTTGCCCGGGCCGGGATCGTTCGGCGCATCGTCGTCCACGTGGATCGTGGTCTGGGCGGGGGCCGGCGGGCAGATGAGGATCAGCAGCAGCGCGGCATGAGCGATCCACGTGAAACGGGTCATTTGTCATTCTCCGGCACGTTCATCGAAACCACACGATGTGGTGATCATGTGACTGACCAGATCACGTGGTTGCTTCGTCGCTCCGCTCCTCGCAATGACGAGGAAGGGGAACGGGCCATTCCCTTCGCCCCCCTTCACGGCGCCACGCCGGTCACCGTGCAGTCGTTCCGGGCGGTGTCACCCGACGGCGCGTAGGGCGGCTGGTTGTACGGCGCAGGGGTGACGTCCCTGGCCACCATGGTGAAGCGGTTGTCCCCCACCAGCGTGGCCAGGGCCGGGATGGCCTGCATCCACGATGTCGTAAAGCTCCCGTCAGGGCCGATGTTGGTGGATCCGCCCCGCCAGTTGCTGAAGTACTGGCCATTGGCCAACTCAACGCTGACCCGGGCGGCCATGCGCCGGGTGATACCGGTGAAGCGGTTCTCCAGGGTGACCTCCATGCGGGTCTGGAAGGGAAGCGTGCCGGCTGACGGCAGACAGGTGAGCCACGCGGCCACCGTCCCGAACGGGGCGTAGTGAAAGCCCATGTCGGCCTGCCCGGTATCGAGGTGCCCGTCGCTGCGGGTGGAGCGGTCGCTCAAGCAGTGGTCGCCGTCGGGCAGGGTCGCACAGACGGCGCTCGCCGGATCGCTGCCCGCGTCGAGGCAGGGGCTGTCAACCGGCTGGCCGGCGGTGGTCTGGGAGAGATAGTAGTCGCCATGGGGACCGCTGGTGAACAGCGGGTCGGCGTCGATGTTGCCGGTTCCCCCACCCCCGCCGCCCTCCACATTCGAGTAGGACACCGTCCCCGCGCCATACCCATAGATCTGTTCGTATTCGTTCCCGTAAACGATCGAGTCAATCACCGTGATGTAGGCGTACTCGCCGACCCAGATGCCCGAACAGCTGGAATAGGTACCACCGTGGTTGTCGACGACGGTGCAGCCCACGATCAGTGGTTCGCACTCGCCCCAGAAGTCCGAGGCTTGGCAGTAGATGGCGCCGGTGTCGCCATAGGTCCCCATGGGGTACGCATAATTGTCATAGAGCAGATTGTTGAAGATCAGCGGCTTGGCATGGCCACTGATGAGGATTCCGCTGCAGGACTCGGCGTAGTTGCCGGTGAAGACGTTGTCGATCACCAGCGGTGAGCTTTCAGTGGCAGCCGAATACCCACCGATAGACAGGCCCGCGCTGTTGTCGAAACCCTCGTTGTCGACCAGCCGGTTACCGATGATAGTGGGCGAACTGTTCCAGCAGCTGATTCCGGGTGTGCCGATGTGGTTGAGGAAATTTGTGATGGTGAATCCGCGCAGCACCGAGTCGAGCCCCTCGCCATTGTCGAATCTGAAGGCCGTATGCATGTTGGTCCAGCTTCCCTCACCGTCGATGATGCAGGCGCCCGCACCGTTGGTAGAGGCCACTTCGATCGCCTTGCCGAGGAAATTCATGTCCACGTTGCCGGTGCCGGTGTAGATGCCGTCGGCCACCAGCACCGTGACGTTGGTGCTCGGCGCGGCATCGATCGCCTCCTGGATGGCGTCGAAGGGGTGGTCGGCGCTGCCGTCCTCCAGCGGGTCGCTGACCAGGGGGTTGCCCGGGCCGGGATCGTTCGGCGCGTCGTCGTCCACGTGGAGCGTGGTCTGCGCCGGGGACGGCACATTGACGAGAAGCAGTATGAGGGCTGCAGCAGCGATCCACGTGAAACGGTTCATCGACGATCCTCCAAACGTTCTGGCCCCCGGCCCATCGGGCCACCATTGCCATCAATATAGGCCCCAGCCTCGATTCCGTCGAGCGTTCCAGGAAGCCCTCCCCCTACGGTCCGCGATCACGGCGCCACGCCGGTCACCGTGCAGGCCGCGGTGTCGGTGTCCCCGGACGGCGGATTGGGCGGCTGGTTGAACGGCGCCGGGGTGACATCCATGGCCAGCAGGGTGAAGACGTTGTTCCCGACCAGCGAACCGAGGGCGGGGATGTGCTGCGGCCAGGCCTGGCTGAAGGCCTCCCCCGGCCCCACGTTGGTGAAGCCGGCCCGCCAGCCGCCGTAGCTCTGGCCGCCTGCCAACTCAACGTTGATCCGCCCGGCGATGCGGCGGCTGGTCACCTCGTAGGCGTTGGTCAGCACGACCTGCATCACGGTCTGGAAGGGCAGCGTGCCGCTGTCCGGTGAACAGGTGAAGCTCACCAGCACCGATGTCCATGTCGAGGGGTAGTGATAGCCGAGATCCACCGTGCCGCTGTCCGTCCCCTGGTCGGTGCGGGTGGTCAGGGTGTCGAGGCAGATTGTCTCGTCCCCGCCGCTGGTGCAGATGTTCGTCGCCAGGTCGCTGCCCGCGTCGAGGGCCGGGCTGTCCGCGGGCTGGCCGGCCGCGGTCTGGGCCAGCAGGTAGTCGCCCGCCGGCCCCGCCGCGAACAGCGGGTCATCGGTGAGCACCGGGCTGGCCTGGACCAGGGTCATGTGACCCACCCGGATGGTGGCGGCGCCATCCTGCACCAGGCAGTGGTCGAGGGTGGCCGTCACCGAGCCGGAGACCGAGGGCCCGTTGCCGCCGAGCCAGAGATTGCTGCCGGCGTCGGCCTGGTTGCCGGCGAGGATGCAGTCCACCAGGGTCACCGTGCAGGTCTCGTCGAAGTCGTCCACCGTCAGGCAGACCCCGCCGCCATCCCCCAGGCTGTCGCTGACGCTGTTGTCCGCGACCGTGCAGTTGCTCATCGTGGTGATCAGCGTGTCGCCGTCGAGGTTGAGGGCGTAGAGCCCGCCGCCGGCGAACACCGCCTGGTTGCCGGCGAGCAGGTTGTTGGCCAGCGAGGCCGGTTCGGCGGCATCGAGGTAGATCCCGCCGCCATATTCGCCGGCCTCGTTGTCGGTGATGCGGTTCCCCTCGATCAGGGGCGAGACCGGGTCTTCGTAGAGCTGCCGGGCGTAAATACCACCGCCGTTGACCGCCTGGTTGCCGGAGATGAGATTGCCGATGATCCGCGGCGCTGTGGGGGCGGCGTCGTGGGTGACCGAGATGCCGCCGCCCATGTCGGCGCTGTTGCCGGAGATGGTATTGCCGCTCACCAGCGCCGTGCTAATTCCGGCGATGGCGATGCCGCCGCCGTGACTGGTCCCCGTCGCGTCGTTGGTGTTGTTCGCCACGGTGTTGCCGATGATCCTGGCGCCGGAGTTGCCGCAGAGAATTCCCGGCCCGCCGGTGCAGGCGGTGATGTGGTTGCCGGTGACGACCGGCGAGCTGCCGGCGATGTGGACACCCGACCCGTGGCCCGGCGACCCGGCGGCGCCGGAGGCGTTGGTGATGGTCAGCCCTTCGAGAACCGCGTTGACGGTTTCGTTGGAGACGAACTCGAAGCCGAAGCGGTCCTCGCCGGGCACCCCCTCGCAGTCGACGATGCACGCTTCCGGCCCGTTGGCCGAGCGAACGGTGAGCCGCTTGCCGAGGAAACTCATGTTCCGGTTGCCCTCGCCGAGGTACGTGCCGTCGGCCACCAGCACCGTGACGCTGTGTGACGCCGCATCGATCGCCTCCTGGATCGCGTCGTAGGGGTGGGCTGCGCTGCCGTCCTCCAGCGGGTCGCTGATCGATGGGTCGCCCGGCCCGGGGTCGTTCGGCGCGTCGTCGTCCACGTGGATCGTGGTCTGCGCCGGGGCCGGCACACAGACGAACAGCAGCAGGACGGCAGCGGCAACGATCCACGTGAAACGGTTCATCGACGATCCTCCAAACAAGCGTTCCGGCTCCCGATCCATCGGGCCACCGTTTCAATATAGATCCCAACCCCGATCCCGTCGAGTGCCATCAATCGCCTCGGCACATAGCGCGCAGTACGTTGACATTCCAGTTCTCTTCTCTGTATGAGGAGGATGTCTCGAACGTTCACTGGAATCGCTCCGGCAACACCACAATGCATCTGAATCGGCAATTTTAGTGCAATACAATGCTTACGATGGGATCCGTCAGGAGTGCACTCCCTCCGAGCCGCTGGTGTGCCCAATCACGGCGCCACCCCCCCCGGTCACCTGTATTCCCCCGTCACCGTGCACTGCGCCCAGTCGGTGCTTCCCGAGGGCGGGTAGGGTGGCTGGTTCCACGGCGCCGGCGTCACGTCCGCGGCCACCAGGGTGAAGCGGTTGTCGCCATAGGCCGGCAGTATTTCAGGGATCAGCTGGTTCCAGCTGATGGCATGCGACTCGCCCGGCGCGAGCACCAGGTGGCCGGCCCGCCAGTTGGGGAAGGCCGTGCCGTTGCCCAGCACAACGTCGAGGTGCCCCGCCACCTGGCGGTAGTCGCCGTCGAGATTGTTCACCAGCCCCAGGGCAATGGTGGTGGAGAAGGGCAGCGTGCCGGACGAGGGTTCGCAGGAAAGCCAGGCCGACATCGGGTCGAGCGCCGGGTAGTGGTAGCCCATGTCGGCCACGCCCTGGTCGTTGATCCCGTCGGTGCGGGTGGTGAGGCTGCCGAGGCAGACCGATCCTCCGGGCGTCTGCCAGCAACTGCTCGCGGCCAGGTCCGGCCCGGCATCGACACAGGGGCTGTCCGCCTCCTGGCCGGCGTCGACCTGAGAAAGATAATAATCACCATCCGGGCCGCTGACAAAGAGCGGGTCGGCATCGATGTTGCCGGGGCCGGAGGAGGGAGCTCCTCCCTCCACATCACTGTGGGTGACATGGATGTAGAGCCCGTCCAGCTGGTCCGGCACATTGCCGTAGATGATGGAGTTCGAAATATGCAGCGGCGTGAAATCGCTCCGGGCGATTCCTCCGCCGTACCAGTCGGTGGCCACGTTTCCCGCAATCGTGCAGGAGGCGAGAAGCGCGGAACTGTCATAGATGAAATTCATCTGGAGCCCGCCGCCACCGGGTGCGATATTGTCCCGGACCATGACGTTGTTCATCTGGAGATTCGCGAATGAAAACGTCTTGCCCCCACCACCCCAACCGTTCATCACTTCGTTCCCGGCGATGACTGTGTCGGTAATCGTCGCCAGATCGTGATGCTCGACATAGATGCCGCCGCCACAGTAGGCGGCCACGTTAGCTTCGATGCGGCACCCGTCGATCGTCACCGAGCCTGTGGTACAGATCGACACCCCACCGCCGCCTCCCTGATCGTAACAACCGTATTCATTCGCCAGCAGGCCATCGGCTTCATTGAGCAGGATCTCACAGCTCAGGATGATGGGGGACCCGCCGTTGCCGTAGATCCCGCCGCCGGCCGAAGCGCTGTTCCCGGTGATGATCAGCGCTTCGAGGACCGGTGAGGCCTCTTCGATGAAGACGGCCCCGCCGCACGCATGCCCGGCGGCGTTGATGACGGTTACGCCCCGGAGCACCGAACCGGGCCCCTCGCCGCTGACGAAGATGAAACCGCGGTGCGGCGCAAGCAGGAAGCCTTCACAGTCGATGACGCAATCGCCGGCGCCGTTCATCGAGCAGACCGTGATCGCCTTGCCGAGGAAGTCGATGTCGCGGTTGCCCTCTCCCCGGTACAACCCGTCGGCCGCCAGCACCGTGTCACCGTTGACCGCGGCGTCGATGGCCTCCTGGATGGCGTCGAAGGGATGGGCAGCGCTGCCGTCCTCCAGCGGATCGCTGATCGAGGGGTCCCCGGGGCCGGGGTCGTCGGGTGCGTCGTCATCGACGTGGATCGTGGCCCGGGCAAGGGCCGTGGACGGCGCCGCGATGAGGAGCAGCATCATCGCGGCACCAACGATCCATGTGAATCGGTTCATCGTCAATACTCCGATTACCCTCACTCGTATTCCCCCGTCACCGTGCAGCGCGCCCAGTCGGTGCTGCCCGAGGGCGGGTAGGGCGGCTGGTTCCACGGCGCCGGGGTGACATCCTCGGCCATCAGGGTGAAGCGGTTGTCGCCATAGGCCGGCAGGATCTCGGGGATCAGCTGGTTCCAGCTGATGGTATGTGACTCGCCCGGCCCGAGCACCAGGTGGCCGGCCCGCCAGTTGGGGAAGGCCGTGCCGTTGCCCAGCACAATATCGAGATGCCCCGCCACCTGGCGGTAGTCGCCGTCGAGATTGTTCACCAGCCCCAGGGCGATGGTGGTGGCGAAGGGCAGCGTGCCCGACGAGGGCTGGCAGGAAAGCCAGGCCGACACCGGATCGAGCGCCGGGTAGTGGTAGCCCATGTCGGCCACGCCCTGGTCGTTGATCGTGTCGGTGCGCGTGGTGAAGCTGCTCAGGCATTCGATGCCGGTTGTGGTGGTCCAGCACGTAACGGCAGCGAGGTTCAGCCCCGCATCGACGCAGGGGCTGTCCGCCCCCTGTCCGGCCGCGACCTGGGAGAGATAGTAGTCGCCGTCCGAGCCCGTGACGAAGAGCGGGTCGGCGTCGATGTTGCCCGGGGCCCAGTTGAGTGTTCCGCCGGGCATCACCAGCACCGCGGATTCTCCACCCTGAATATCGTTGTGAGCGACCGTAAGCTCGATACTGGCGCCGGAATTGTATCCAAGGCGAATCTGGTCCCCAGCCGTGGCGATATTGTCCCGGACGATCGAGTTCGTCATCGTCACCGACGTATCGCTGTCAAGATAGAGACCGCCCCCCTTGTCTCCCGTGTTGCCGACGAGAGTGGTGTTGACCATGGTGATGGAGGCACTGCCACAACAGATTCCGCCGCCACCCCATTCGTAGGCCGGTTTCGCCTCGTTTCCGGCGATGAGGTTGTTCGCGAGCAGCGCCGAGGCAGACCAACTGAGGTAGATTCCGCCCCCGACATGATCAGCCAGGTTGTCCGTGATTCGATTGTTCAGAATGAGGGCTGCGGGGCAGTTCACACAGGAGACTCCCCCACCATAGGCAGAGGCCCAGGTCCCGGCATCATGTGCATGGTTGTCCGTTATCAGGTTGTGGGCGATAACCGGCGTAGTGCAACCCCGTATGCTCAGCCCGCCTCCCTCATAGGTGTCGCACGTGTTGCCGCGGATCGTATTTCCGATGATCGAAGCGGCGTCCATCTCACAGTAGATGCCGCCCCCGCCGCCATTCGCATGGTTGTCGGAAATGGTATTGCGCCAGATACGCACGTTGCCGGTTCCGTAGCCGCATATCCCGCCACCATCACCGGAATCGACATCCGAACCGGCCACGCAGCCGGAGATCGTGTTTCCGTCGATCACGGCACTGCTCTTGTAGAGATAAATGCCGCCGCCATCATTGGCGTACCCGTTCGAGATGACGTTCCCGATGATCGATGGCGATGCACTGCTGCAACGGATTCCGCTGCCATCGAAGGCTTTGAAATCATTGATGGTGAATCCTTCTAGTCTCGACCCTGCCCCTTCGCCGTTGTGAAAGATGAAGCCTCGGTAGCCGTAGGTTCCGGACCCGTCGAGAACACAGTTGTCCGGCCCGTTATCCGACTGGACCGTAATTGCCCTGCCGAGAAAGTCGATGTCCCTGTTGCCAACACCGGTGTAGAGACCGTCGGCCACCAGCACCGTGTCGCCGTTCACCGACGCATCAATCCCTTCCTGGATGGCGTCGAAGGGATGGAGAAGCGAACCGTCCTCCAGCGGGTCGCTGATCGAGGTGTCACCCGGGCCCGGGTCGTTGGGCGCATCGTCGTCCACGTGGATCGTGGTCTGCGCCGGGGCCGGCACACCGGTGAAGAGCAGCAGGAAGGCAAAAGCGGCGATCCACGTGAAACGGTTCATCGGTCATCCTCCAAAGCGTTGCTTCCGACTCATCGGGCCGTCATCTCTGTCTTCGTCCGCTTCGATGGCACGAGACCGTGCCGGCATCAGCGGTATTCCCCGGTCACCGTGCACTGTGCCCAGTCGGTGCTGCCCGAGGGCGGGTACGGAGGCTGGTTCCACGGCGCCGGGGTGACATCCTCGGCCACCAGGGTGAACCGGTTGTCGCCATAGGCCGGCAGGATCTCGGGGATCAGCTGATTCCAGCTGATGGCGTGACCCTCGCCCGGCGCGAGCACCAGGTGGCCCGCCCGCCAGTTGGGGAAGGCCGTGCCGTTGCCCAGCACCAGGTCGATGCGCCCCGCCACCTGGCGCCAGGCCCCGGCGAGTTCGTTCTCGAGCCCCAGGGCGATGGTGGCGGTGAGCGGCAGGACACCCGACGAGGGCTGGCAGGAGAGCCAGGCCGACACCGGGTTCAGCGCCGGGTAGTGGTATCCCATGTCGGACGTGCCCTGGTCGTTGATCCCGTCGGTGCGGGTGGAGAAACCGCTAAGGCATTCGATCCCGCCAGTGGTCGGCCAGCACGTGGCGGCGGCGAGGTTCTGCCCGGTGTCGACGCAGGGGCTGTCCACTCCCTGGCCCGCCGCGACCTGCGAGAGGTGGTAGTCGCCGTCCGGGCCGCTGACGAAGAGCGGGTCGGCGTCGATGTTGCCGGGGCCCGTCCATCCGCCCTCGATGTTCGAGTGGGCCACCGTCGCCGTCGACGTGCCCTGCAGGTGGATACTCGGATCCGAAGGGGCGCTGTTCCCCCTCACGACTGAATTGAGGACATTGATATCGGCGTTTCGGCACCCGATGCCGCCGCCAGGGTTGTTGGCCGAGTTTACGACGATGGTGTTGTTGATAAAAGAAACGGGGACACCACGACATGATATACCGCCGCCCTCGCCGGAGCTTCCCGTGACCTCGTTCCCGGCGATGAGGTTGTTGGCGCAGATCGACACCCCCCCCGCCGAGCGGCCGTCCGATCGGGGCTGCCGCCCCCACCCGGCATAGAAACTGATGCCGCCGCCATAGACATCGGCTTCGTTGTCGATGATCCGGTTGCCGGTGATCGAGACACCCGCACTGGACGTGCAGCTGATGCCGCCGCCAGATCCGGCACCGCCAATCGAGGACCGGGAAACGTTCAGAGAAATCGTATTGTTGGCAACACGGGCCCCGGAACAGCCGAGGAGGCTGATGCCCCCTCCCCCGAAATACTCACCGGCGGAGAGGTTGTCATTGATGGTGTTGCCCTCGATGATGATGGCATTCTGGTCGGAAAAGATTCCGCCGCCATCGGCTTCGCAAGAATTTTCGGAGATGTCGTTGCCCCTGATGATGGCCGCACCCTCTCCACGACAGCAGACGCCACCCCCGCTTCCCGAAAGGGTGTCGGCCTCCGCATGATTGTTGAGGATGGTATTTCCTTCGATGAGGGGGCTGCCATTGTAGACATAGATCCCACCACCATGGTACGCACTGCATCCGGTGATGATGTTTCCCTCGATGAAAGGACTGCCCTCGTAAACACAGATCCCACCACCAATATGAAAAGAATGGCACGCAGTGATGACATTCCCGATAATTGTCGGGGAGGCGTTATTGCAATAGATGCCGCCGCCGGGATCACCGAACCACCCGTTGCCGACAATGGTCATGCCTTCGAGTCTCGCCGCCTCGCTCTCCTCGCTATGAAAGTAAAACCCGCGGTACGATCCCAGGAGCAGATCGACAGTACAGGCCTCCGGCCCGCCGGCCGATCGCACGGTGATCGCCTTGCCGAGGAAGTCGATGTCCCGGTTGCCCTCGCCGGTATAGGTCCCGTCGGCCACCAGCACCGTGTCGCCGTTCACCGCGGCGTCGATCGCTTCCTGGATGGCGTCGAAGGGATGGTCGAGAGATCCGTCCTCGAGCGGATCGCTGATCGAGGTGTCCCCCGGGCCCGGGTCGTTGGGCGCATCGTCGTCCACGTGGATCGTGGCCTGGGCCAGGGCCGGCGGGCAGATGAGGATCAGCGCGGCGGCGATGACCAGCGCGACAAAGGTCGTGCGGCGAAGACAGGACTTCATCGTTCATCCTCCAGTTTCGCGGTCACCATGAGTGCGAATCAGCGGCAAGAGATCGGGCGAACCGGAATTTCTCCGGATGCTGTTGTCCATGATCCGGCAGGGCGGAACACTCCATGACATACCTGAAAAGATAGGGCTTTTCGGATGGGAAGTCCAGCACCGATCATGCGCATCAAAGGCGGTGGGCGCGGTCGGGAGGGTCAGCGGAGGCGCAGCGTGATCAACAGCCGGTCGCCGGCGGCACGACGCATAGCAGGCAGCCGGTCGCAGATCCGCTTGGGCAGATCGCTGGAGGGGTCGAGCACCTCCTCGCGGAGCAGCGACGCCAGCCGGGCCTGGTCGGGGCAGCCTGCGTGGAACAGCACGAGGTCGCCGCGACCGAGGCGCAGCTCGCGGGCGCGGTAGGGTTCTTCGTCGAGGCAGCCCAGGGGCAGGCCGCCGGGGGCGATGCGGGCCACGCGGCCCGAGGCCCCGCGGTAGACGAGCAGGGGCGGGTGGCCGGCGCCGCAGAAGCGCACGGTGTTCTGCACGGGGTCGGCCACGGCGCAGAGGGCGGTGGGCATCTGCTCGGCCGCGGCGTAGCGCAGCAGCTCGCGGTTGAGGTGTGAGAGGAGGCCGGCCGGGTCGCCGCAGCGCGCCGTGTGCCGGCGCAGCAGGTCCTTGAAGACCATGCCGTAGAGCGCGGCCGACACGCCGCCGCCGGGAAGCTGGGCCACGAAGAGCGCCAGGCGGCCGTGGTCCATCGCCTTCATCTCGTAAAAGGCGCCGCCGGCGCCGCCGCCGGCACTGTGGTGGGCGTCGACGCGGAAGGCCTCGGTGCCGGCAACGGAAGCGGGCAACAGGTCCAGGCGGACCCGTCGGGCCAGCTCGAGATCGACGGCCGATGACCGGGTGTCGGCGGCTGCGGAAACATCCCCGATAGCATTTCTCACGGGTTCACCTCTCGTTCCCCGGCGCCGGGCCGGCGGGATGGCGGTCGATTCACACCTCACTTCTCGTAT
>Ga0180430_10001145_pt1 | contig 26750 bp, 23 predicted proteins | sample SS_ome_9_FD_132999 | JGI IMG/M metagenome (GOLD analysis project Ga0180430, IMG submission 132999) | Hypersaline lake sediment archaeal communities from the Salton Sea, California, USA - SS_1_S_2 metaG | ecosystem: Environmental > Aquatic > Non-marine Saline and Alkaline > Hypersaline >... | reverse complement strand
CGGCTCTTCCCGGCGCGCATCGCCTTGCCCCCGCCCTGGCGGCGCATCTACGCGCGCGAGGTCAGCACGGTCGTCTACGGAGAGCGCCAGGCGCGCCACGCCTGCCGGTATGCGTTCTAGGGAAGTCCTTCCAGAAACGTCTTCCAGCAAACGTGAGAAGAGCCCGTGGCCAAAGAACTGGCTGGGGGATCGGGTTGCGTCGCAGCGGAGGCTGCCCGAGGCTCTCCCCGCCGACGAAGACCAGGAAACCTCGTTCCACAATCTTGTGCTTGCATCAGTGGTAACCATCTCCTAATCTCCTCGGTCGGTTCACCGCCACCCATGCGCCGGCTAACATATTCCAAATCAAACGGTTGCCTGGCGGCGGTACCTCAGGGACAGGGGGGAAGCGCGTGCCGGCTCTCGGTGTGCGTCCAGAGCGGGTTGCCGAGCACCCGCATCAGTTCCAGGCTCTGCCGGCTTCCGAGGAGCGCCGGCGGACGCGCATTTCCGGGCGTCGGGTGCTCGGGTTGACGCTACCTGGCCTGCTCGTGATCGATGCGCTGCTGGTGACCGGCAGTTTCGTGGCTGCCGTGCAGCTGCTTGCGCGCTACGCCGGGCTGGCCACTTCGAGCCCCTCGGTCGTCGGACCGCAGCTGTTGGCCCTGTTCGCGGTGCTGGTTGCCGGGTTCCTCCTGCTCGGGGGGATGTTCGGTCTCTACGAGCGCCGCAGCTTATTCGCTCCACGCCTGGCAATGACCGCGGCCGCTCGAGCGCTCTTCTGGAGCGGGGCGCTTGCGGTGGCCTTTGCCTTCGTGCTCGCCCTCGAGCCGCCGGGCGATCTGCGCCTCCTGTTGCTCGGTCACGCCGCGTTGCTCTCAATCGGGGTGATGACCGTGCGCCCGCTCGCCTGCCGGGGGTTGATCCGCCTGGCGGAGGTGGGGCCGGTCTACCCGCGCCGAGCCCTGATTCTCGGCATGGGGGAGGCGGCACGTCGGGTGGCAGCGGCGCTCGAAGCTCGTGACCCGGAAGGTGTTACGATTGCGGGTCTTGCGGGGCCCGAACCCGACGGGGACGGCCGGCGCGGATTTCGCAAGTGGGCCCGTTTTGAGCTGCACGGCTGGGAGGATGCCGTGCGGTTGGCGGATGCGCTGAGCGTGGAGGAAGTCATCTTCGCCAGTGAGCAGATCTCGCGCCCGCAGGCCGTGATGCTCGCCGAGCGGCTAACCCGCCTCGGACTGACGGCTCAGCCGGTGCCCCACCTGACCCGACTCAACGTTGCCGGCATTCCGCTTCATCGCGAGCGCGGATTGCCCCTGGCGCACCTCGGGCGACCGCGCCATGGGCGGCTGGGCGTGATCCTGAAGCGCTGTTTCGACATCAGCGTCACGCTTGCAGGCGGGATCGTACTCCTGCCCTTGCTGCTCGTCATCGCGCTGGCGGTCAAGCTCAGTTCCCCAGGGCCGATTCTCTACGCCCAGACCCGGGTCGGCCGTGATGGGCGCACCTTTAAGATGTTCAAGTTCCGCAGCATGGTCGTTTCCAACGATGACAGCCATCACCGGCGCTATGTCGCTGCGCTCGTGCGCCGCGGGAGTGCCGCGGGCGAAGACGCAGACGGCCGGCCGGTTTACAAGCTCGTCCACGATCCCCGCGTGACGGTGGTCGGACGCATGATTCGCGCCACCAGCCTCGATGAGCTGCCTCAGCTGATCAATGTCCTGCGCGGCGAGATGTCGTTGGTTGGGCCTCGACCCTGCCTGCCCTTCGAGTACGAGCTCTATGAGGACTGGCAGCGTCTGCGACTGGGGGCCCCGCCGGGCATCACCGGCCTGTGGCAGGTTTCGGGCCGCAGCCTGCTCGACTTCGAGGAGATGGTCCTGCTCGACCTCTACTACGCTGCCAACTGGAGCTTTCTGCTGGACTTGAAGATCCTCTGGCGTACGATTCCTGAGGTTTTCTGCTGGCGGGGAGTGCGCTAGACTGAGCCGTCTCGGGGCGCGGCATTTCCACGTGGATTCATAACGAGGAGACAAGGATGCTCAAGGTCGCCGTCATCGGAGTCGGCTACTGGGGTCCCAACCTGGTTCGCAATCTGATCGAGAATCCGCTCTGCTCCGAGACGATCGTTTGCGATTCCGACTCGGAGAAGCTCGAGAAGGTGCTGCGTCGCTACCCCGGAGTGCGGGTGACGACCCGCGCGGACGAGGTCTTCAAGACCCCGGACATCGATGCGGTGATGATCTCCACCCCGCCCAAGACGCACTTCGATCTGGCGCGCAAGACACTGACGGCGGGCAAGCACGTCTTCGTCGAGAAGCCCTTCACCCTTTCATCGTCCCATGCCGACCAGCTGATCACGCTCGCACACGCTCAGGAGCGGGTCCTGATGGTCGGGCATACCTTCGAGTACAGCCCGCCGGTGCGCAAGATCAAGCAGATCGTAAAGTCGGGCCAGCTCGGCGAGATCTTCTACTTGAGCTCGACGCGCGTGAATCTTGGGCTGCATCAGAAGGACTCCAGTGTCCTCTGGGATCTGGCGCCGCACGATCTGTCGATGCTGATCTACTGGCTTGACGAGGCACCGACCGAAGTGATGGCAACGGGAAAGGACTTCGTTCAGCCGGGGATTCCGGATGTCGCCTTCGTCTTCCTGCGCTTCGGTTCGGGGGCGATCGCCCACGTGCAGGTCAGCTGGCTCGCGCCCTCGAAGCTGCGCCGCACGACCGTCGTCGGCAGTGCCAAGATGCTCGTCTACGACGACACGCAGAACATCGAGCAGGTGAAGATCTTCGACAAAGGCGTCGACTATCAGGATCCGAAGACGTTCGGTGAGTATCAGCTCAGTTACCGGATGGGCGACATCGTCTCGCCGAAGCTCGACACCTATGAGCCCTTGCAGGCCGAGGTGACCGATTTCCTGCAATCGATCCACGAGGGGCGCCGCCCGTACGCCAGCGGTGAGCGCGGTCTGAGTGTCGTGCGGGTGCTCGAGGCGGCCGAACGCTCGCTGAGCAACAGCGGCCACGTCGAGGTGCTGGAACAGGAAACGAGCCTCGTGTAGGTCGGGCCACGGGCGCGGTGGCGGGAGCAGGCCCCTGGGCGGATCGCTGAGGACGTCTGCCTCACGCCGCTCGCTTCCGTCGGTCGATCTGGATGCATGCGCACCCCTCCCTCCTTTCGTCTTGGCTTGTGGAACGAAAGTCTGCGGAACGCCCCTAACGAGTCTTCGCTCACTGGGTTGAGGCCTCTCGCCCGCTAAGGAGCAGGTTGTGGGTTGGAGATCTGCCGTCCGGGCGAGCTATCTCCTTCTTGCACATTCTGTTGGGACGCTCTTGTTGCTTGTGGGGGGCTCGTGCCCGGCACTTCTACCCAGGCCGGCCATCTGCGGCCGGCAACCGCGACCCCGTGCGGCGCTTCCCGACCGCAACAGGTCGCCTTTGCCGCTGCTTACCGGTGCGACCGCAGGACTTGTTTCCACAACGTAAGGAGCACGGGGCCGAACGGGGGACCATCGTTCGTCGGGCCTGCACGTCCAGAGCTCTTCTTCCCGGCGACGCGGGGGGCGGCGTATCGGGTCCGGTATCGCTGCCGGCGTCGACGTGGGACGCGCGCTTGCCGCGCGAGTTGCCGATCGCCCTCAACCATGGCCAGTCGGCGCCGTCGTTGACCGGCGCGCAGGCGCTTTGCTAGGCTGCGGACTTCGAAATCGCCTCCCGCTTCATCCGAAGGAGGGGCAAAGCGTTGGCTCCCGGCGAGTCCGGCCCCGGCCGGGGACCGCCGCCCATCCTGCGAACCTGGAGCAGATCGATGCGAGAGATGCCCAAGGCCTACGACCCGAGTGGCTTCGAGCGACGCTGGTATGAGCATTGGGATCAGGCCGGACACTTCCGTCCGACCGGCGATCCGGAGCGGGGCCGCTACGTGATCGTCATCCCTCCGCCCAACGTCACCGGGGCGCTGACGATCGGTCACGTGCTCAACAACACGATCCAGGACGTCCTCATTCGCTGGAAGCGGATGCAGGGGCTGCAGACCCTCTGGCTGCCCGGCACAGATCACGCCGGAATCGCAACGCAGAACGTTGTCAGGAAGTCGTTGCGCGCCCGCGACGTCGACTACCGTGAGCTGGGTCGCGAGGCCTTCGTCCAAGAGGTCTGGCAGTGGAAGGAGGCGTACGGCGGCAAGATCATCCGCCAGTTACGCTTGCTCGGTGCTTCCTGCGACTGGGAGCGCGAGCGCTTCACCCTCGACGATGGACTCTCGCGGGCGGTCGAGGAGGTCTTCAAGCGCCTCTATCGCAAGGGACTCATCTATCGCGGCGAGTATCTGGTCAATTGGTGCATCGGCTGCCAGACCGCGGTCTCTGACGAGGAGGTCGAGCATCGTGACGTCGACTCGCACTTCTGGTACATCAAGTATCCGGTCAAGGGCTCGGAACAGGGGATCGTTGTCGCGACGACACGTCCCGAAACGATGCTCGGCGACACCGCCGTCGCCATCGCCCCCGGCGATCCTCGCTACCAGGAGATTCGCGAGCGCCCGCTTACGCTGCCGCTGATCGGGCGCGAGATTCCCATCATCGAAGATAGCTACGTCGATCCCGAGTTCGGCACGGGCGCCCTGAAGGTGACGCCGGGTCACGACCCGAACGACTTCGAGATTGGCCGGCGGCATAACCTCGAGGTCGTCTCGGTGATTGACGACCAAGGGAACATGAACGAGCAGGCGGGCCGTTTCGCCGGGATGGACCGCTTCGCGGCCCGCAAGGCGGTTGTCGAGGCGCTGAAGGCCGAAGGCCTGTTGGTCAAGACCGAGCCCTTCACCCATGCCGTCGGACATTGCTACCGCTGCAAGACGATGATCGAGCCGATGATCAGCCACCAGTGGTTCGTCAAGATGGAACCACTGGCGCAACCGGCGATCGAGGCCGCGCGCTCCGGCGCGGTGCGCTTCGTTCCGGCGCGCTGGGAGAAGACCTACCTGCACTGGCTCGAGAACGTCCGCGACTGGTGCATCAGCCGTCAGCTCTGGTGGGGCCATCGAATCCCTGTCTGGTATTGCCAGAACTGCGGCGCGATGGTGCTCAGCGGCGAACAGGATCAGCCGTGCGAGAAGTGCGGCGCCGAGGACTGGAAGCAGGAAGCCGATGTGCTCGACACCTGGTTCTCCTCGTGGCTGTGGCCCTTCAGTACGCTCGGCTGGCCCGAAGAAACCGCGGACCTGAAGGCCTTCTATCCGACCCAAGCGCTCGTCACGGCGCCTGACATCATCTTCTTCTGGGTCGCGCGCATGGTGATGGCCGGCTACGAGTTCATGGGGAGCCAACCGTTCAGCGATGTCTATCTGCATGGCGTCGTGCGTGACGAGCAGGGACGCAAGATGTCCAAGAGCCTCGGCAATTCACCCGACCCGATCGATCTGATCGAGGAATTCGGGGCCGACGCCCTGCGCTTCACAATGCTGATGCTGACCCCAACCGGCAATGACATCCTTTTCGGGAAGAAGAAGGTCGAGGTCGGCCGCGACTTCGCCAACAAGCTCTGGAATGCCGGGCGCTTCATTCTCTTCAACTTGCGCGACGGGATTCCGCCGGCCGGACTTCCGCACGGCAGTGCGCGGGCTCCCGAGGATCGCTGGATTCTGGCGCGCCTGGCGGAGGTGATCACCGAGACCGATCGCATGCTGGGGGAATTCCGCTTCAACGACGCCGCCCACTTGCTCTACGACTTCACCTGGAAGGAGTTCTGCGCCTGGTATCTGGAGATCGCCAAGGTGCGCATTCAGAAGGGCACGCCGGCGGATGGCGAGCGCGCGCGCCGCGTGCTGCTCTGGGTCTACCGCCGCATACTCGCGCTGCTGCATCCCTTCATGCCGTTCATCACCGAAGAGATCTACGACTACCTGCCCGGCAAAGAGCACGAGCTGATCCTGGGCCCCTGGCCGGCGGTCACCGCGGAGGAGGCGGGCGAGTCCTTGGCGCCCGATCCGCGCGCACTCGAAGACCTTGCCTTCTTCCAGGAGGTCGTCACTGCGATCCGCACCGTGCGCAGTGAGATGAACGTCCCCCCGGCGAAGTTCGTCCCGGTCGGGATCCGCGCCGGAGAGCGGGCCGCCGGTGCCCTCGCCGGACTCGAGGCGCCCTTGCGGGGGCTGGCGCGCATCGCGGAGTTGACGATTGCGGCCGACTATGCGAAGCCCCGCCACGCGGCCGCGGCCATGGCTGGCGAGGTGGAGGTCTTCGTGCTGTTGGAGGGAGTGATCGACCTCGACGCGGAGCGCGCGCGCCTCGACAAGGAGCTCAAGAAGGTCGCCACCGGGCAGGAGAGCTCGCGCAAGAAGCTGGCCAACGAGGACTTCCTCCAACGGGCGAAGCCCGAAGTCGTTGCGCGCGAGCGCGAGAAGCTCGCGGCACTCGAGGCAACGCGCACGAAGATCGAGCGTGCGCTCGAGGCGCTCGAGGACTAGGCGCGCAGCCGGGTGAAACCGTCGCGCCGGCACGCGGGTGCAAGGTGGCGAACGTGAGCCTGAAGTGAGGGAGGAAGTCATGGCTGAGTCGCGATTCCATTTCGAGTCCCCCGTCGGCCGGCCGAGGACCACCGCAGCGCGCGTCGCGGCGGCCCGCGGCCCGGCCCCGGCCGTCTGCGTCACCCTGGGCGTGCTGTGCTTGGCGGGCATGCTCGCGTGCCTGTCACCGGCGACCGGTCAAGCCGCGGCGGATCCAGGCCGGGACGTATCGCTAACCGTCTACAACCAGGATTTGGGCCTCGTGCGCGACGTGCGCACCCTCATGGTTCCGAGTGAGGGCGATTGGGTGCAGTTCACCGACGTCCCCGCGCGCATCGACCCGACGTCCGTTCATCTGCGCCCGGCTGACCGCGGCGAGCTGCAAGTTCTCGAGCAGAACTACCGCTACGATCTCGTCAGCTCGGAGAAGATTCTCGAGCGCTATCTCGACGAGTCGATCCGCGTGATCATGGAAGAGGGGCGGCTCTATGAGGGGCGGCTGCTCAGCGCGGGGCGGGGCGAGCTCGTCCTCGCCGGGGAGGATCCGGAGAGCGGCATCACGATCCTGACGCGCGAGAAGGTGACTGATCTGCAGTTCCCGGCACTGCCCGAGGGTTTGATTACGCGCCCGACGCTCGCGTGGCAACTTGTCGCCGAGCCGGTCGGGGAGCGCCGCCTGGAAGTCAGCTACCTGACCGGCGGACTCAACTGGCACGCCGAATACGTTGCCGTCGTCGGGGCCCAGGACGAGACGATGGACCTGGCCGGCTGGGTGAGTCTCGAGAACCACTCCGGGACCACCTACGCGCAGGCCGCGTTGCAGCTGGTCGCGGGCGATGTCAATCGCGTCCGTGACGAGGTGAATCGCGCGAAAGCGACTCCCTCGGCCGAGTTGCACTTCCGCGGGGGAGGCAGAGGCTTCGAGGAGGAGAGTTTCTTCGAATACCACCTCTATACCCTCGGCCGCCGCACGACGCTGCGTGACAATGAGACGAAGCAGCTGGCGCTCTTCGAGCCGGCGCACTCGCGGGTCGAGAAGCGCTACGAGTGCAACCCGCGTCAGACGGGCGAAAAGGTGCGCGTCGTGCTCGAGACGACCAATAGCGAAGAGGTCGGCCTCGGCATGCCCTTGCCGCAAGGGACGTTGCGCGTCTTCAAGCGCGATGCCCGCGAGCAGCTCCAGTTCCTGGGCGAGGATCGCATCGACCATACGCCACGAGACGAGAAAGTACGCGTGACGATCGGTCATGCCTTCGATCTGGTCGTGGAGCGCACGGAGGTTGACCGGCGCCGTCTCGGTCCGCGTGACCAGGAGCTCGATGTTAAGATCGAGGTGCGCAATCGCAAGCAGGAGCCGGTCGTCGTGATCGTGCAGGAAGATCTCTACGGCTTCTGGGAGATCGTCCGGACGAGCCACGACTACCGCCAGGAATCGGCCACGCGGGTCGAGTTCGACGTGGCCGTAGCGGCGGGCGAAACCGAGAACGTCACCTATACGGTGCGGTACACACGCTAGGCCGGGGGGCGAAGCGGTGTCGGCCGGGGAACGCTTCCAGCTCGCGTCGAGTTTTCGCCCGTTCGGCGACCAGCCACGAGCGATCGCGGAGCTCATCGCCGGCGTGCGCGCGGGTGATGCCGGCCAGACGCTGCTCGGCGTAACCGGCTCGGGCAAGACCTTCACCGTCGCCAACGTCATCGCCGCGCTCAACCGGCCGACGATCATCATCTCACACAACAAGACGCTCGCCGCGCAGCTCTATGGCGAGTTCCGCTCGTTTTTCCCCGAGAACGGCGTCGGCTACTTCGTCAGCTACTACGACTACTACCAGCCGGAAGCCTACGTGCCGCAGACCGATACGTACATCGAGAAGGACGCCAGCATCAATGAGGAGATCGACCGCCTGCGCCTGCAAGCAACCGGGTTGTTGCTCGAGCGGCGCGACGTCGTCGTCGTGGCCAGCGTCTCCTGCATCTACGGTCTGGGCAATCCGCGCGACTTCGCGGCCCAGACGATCCTGCTCCGGGTCGGCGACGAGCTGACGCGCGAGGCGCTGCTCGCCCGGCTCGTGGCGGTCCAGTATCAGCGCAACGACGTTGAGCTGCAGCGCGGGACCTTTCGGGTGCGCGGCGATCTGATTGAGGTCTTCCCGGCGCACGCCGAAGTCGTCTACCGCATCTCCCTCTTCGGCGACGAACTCGAGAGCATCCACGCCGTCGATCCGGTCACCGGCGAGCGGAAGCGCGCCGTCGAGCGTTTGGCCGTCTTTCCCGCGAGCCACTTCGTGATTCCCGGCGAGCGGATCGAGCAGGCGGTCGCCGGCATCCGCCATGAGTTGAGAGAGCGGCTCAAGGTTCTGCGCGACGAGAGCAAGCTGCTCGAGGCGCAGCGGCTTGAGCAGCGCACGCGCTACGATCTGGAGATGCTGCGCGAGATGGGGTACTGCGCCGGAATCGAAAACTACTCGCGCCACCTGACCGGGCGCGCGGCGGGCGAGCGGCCCGCCTGCCTGCTCGACTACTTCCCCGAAGATGCGCTGATCGTGATCGATGAATCGCACGTCACCGTTCCTCAGCTGCGCGGCATGTATGCCGGCGACCAGGCACGCAAGCGCACGCTCGTCGAATACGGCTTCCGTCTCCCTTCGGCGCTTGACAACCGGCCGCTGAACTTCGCCGAGTTTGAGGCGCTGGCGCGACAGACGATCTTCATCTCCGCCACCCCGGCTGAGTACGAGCTCGATCGTTCGGGCGGCGTGATCGTCGAGCAGGTGATCCGCCCAACCGGCCTGGTCGATCCGGAGCTGCTGTTGCATCCGGTGGAGGGTCAGGTCGAGGATCTGCTCGCGCGCATACGCGAGCGGGCGGAGCGGGGCGAGCGCGTGCTCGTGACGACGTTGACCAAGCGCATGGCGGAGGAGCTGACCGACTACCTGCTCGGCCTCGGCATCCGCGTGCGCTACATTCACGCCGACATCGACACCGTGGAGCGCGTCGAGATCCTGCGCGGATTGCGGCTGGGGGAATTCGACGTCCTCGTCGGGATCAATCTGCTGCGCGAGGGACTCGACCTGCCCGAGGTGTCGCTGGTCGCGATTCTCGATGCGGACAAGGAGGGCTTTCTGCGCTCCGACCGCTCCTTGATCCAGACGGCCGGCCGCGCGGCACGCAACGTCCGCGGGCAGGTCCTTTTCTACGCCGACCGGGTGACGGAGTCGATGCAGCGGGCGATCGACGAGACGGAACGCCGCCGCGCGCGTCAGCTGGCCTACAATCGGGAGCACGGGATCACGCCGCGCACGATCGAGAAGTCGGTGGCGGAGATCATGGGCAGCACCGTGGTCGCCGATCGTGAACGGGAAGCCGAGGCGCCGCGACCGGTCGAGCCCGGCGAGATTGGACGGTTGCTGCGTGACCTGCGCGGCACACCGGAGGAGATGATTGCCGTGTTGACGCGCGAGATGAAGAGCGCCGCGGCGCGGCTCGAGTTCGAGCGCGCCGCCAGCCTGCGCGATCGCATCTACGAGCTCGAGCTGCAGCGGGGCGGGGACCGGCCGAAAGAGGCGCGGCCGGCGCCGCGCCGCGCGGGAGGCGGCCGTGGCCGCCGCTGATCGCGATCTAGAGGGTGCCTCGCTGGCGGCGCTGCGCGACCTCGTGCGGCTTGCACTGCGTGAAGATGTCGGCCCCGGTGATCTGACCGCGGCCGCCGTCGTTCCGCGCGCGCTGCAGGCTCGGGCCACGGTGAGCGCGAAGAGCGCCGGCCGCTTCTCCGGCTTGCCAGCCGCCCAGGCGGTCTTCGCCGAGCTCGATCCGCACCTGACGCTCGTCGCGGCGCGCGACGAAGGGGAGGCCTTTTCCGCGGGCGATCTGATTCTGACGCTGTACGGATCGGCCACGGCGATTCTCGCCGGCGAACGCACGGCGCTCAACTTCCTGCAGCATTTATCGGGTGTAGCCACGCAAACGGCGCGCTATGTCGCGGCCGTCAGCGGCAAGCCGCTCGCGATCCTCGACACGCGCAAGACGACGCCCGGGCTGCGGGCGCTCGAGAAGCGCGCGGTACGTCACGGGGGTGGCCAGAACCACCGCCAGGGTCTCTTCGACGCGCTGCTGGTCAAGGAGAACCACGTGGCGGTTGCCGGCGGCTTCGACGCGGCGGTGTCCGCGGCCGTGGCCCACGCCGCACGCCGCATCCCGCCGGCGCCGGTGATCGTCGAAGTGCGGACGGCGGACGAGCTCGCGTTGGCCGTGCGGCCCGGCGTGACGCGCATCCTGCTCGACAACTTCTCGCCCGGCGAGGTCGGGCGCGCCGTGGCGCGCATCGACGCGCTGGCGGGCGCTGGGTCGCGTCCCGGGATCGAAGTCTCGGGAGGGATCGCGCTCGAGACGATCGCCGCCTACGCGTTGCCAGGCGTGGACTGCATCTCGATCGGCGCGCTCACGCATTCGGTACCAGCGTGCGATTTCAGTCTGATCCTGGAACCCGAGGAGCGTTCGATATGAGTGCCGCCGGGGATGCGCTCACGCCCCCCCCGCCGGCCTGGGAACGGGCCTGCGCCGGGCAATCCCTGGTGCGCCGGTTGCAGTACTATCCGAGCGTCGCCTCGACGCAGGCGCTCGGGCGTCAAGCGGCGCGCGAGGACGGGCCGGGGACGCTGATTATCGCCGGCGAGCAGACCGCCGGGCGGGGGCGTCGGGGGCGCAACTGGTTCTCCCCGGCCGAACAGGGGCTCTGGATGAGCCTGACCCTCGCCCCGCAGCGACCGGAAGCGGAGTGGCCCTTCGTCACCTCCCTCGCCGGCCTGGCCCTGAGGGCGGCGGTCGCCCGGCGCGCTGGGATTGCGTGCGGCCTCAAGTGGCCCAACGATCTGCTCTGCCGCGGCCGAAAACTGGCCGGCATTCTGGCCGAACGCGTTCAGGGCGCGCCGCTCGTGCTCGGCATCGGTGTCAACCTCGAGCAACGGGAGGCCGATTTCCCGCCCGCCTTGCGCTCGCGCGCGACATCGCTTCGAATCGAGTGCGCGCACCGCTGCGGCGCGGCGCCGCCGGGCGACGTACCGGGCGCCCCGGCGCTGCTTGCGACCCTGCTGCCGGCGCTCGCCGAGCGGCTGGCGCGGTTCGCCGCCGACGGCGCCGCTGCGCTCCTGCCGGAGCTGACCGAGGCGTCTCTGCTGATCGGGCGTTGCGTGCGAATCGGCGCCCCTGGCGGTGGAGGCGACGAGACGGCAACGACGGATGCCGCGCCGGATGCTGCCGGCCGTGTGATCGGGTTCGATGGACTCGGCGCCTTGCTGCTCGACGCGGCGGAGAATGGCCGCATCGAGCGGGTGACGGGGGGGGAGATCTGGGCGGTCGATCCGCCACTGAATGAATGACCCCCCGGTTGTGGTATCGAGTGTGCTTGTCGATCGCATTCAACTTGTTCTAGGAGAAGAAGATTCGAGGCGAGGCGCCGATCCGGTGATCGAGACCGAGCCCGCGGCGGGGCGCTTGCCGGTCAGGAACGGCTAGCGGCTTGCCCGGAGCGGGATGGTTCGATCGTACGCCCCGGGTGGGATTGGGGTGTGCACCCCGATCGGACGCCTTCGTTCCACAACCTTCGGTCCACGGCCAGGGCGGGGACACACAGGAGGAAATCGCATGCCCGCATTCTGGAAACGCATCGCCGATGGCATGCGCAAGACGCGCGCGGTCTTCACCGACAACCTCCAGGAGGTCTTCCGGCGCGGAGGCAGGCTGGATGAGGACTTCTTCGAGGAGCTCGAGGAGGTGTTGCTGACGGCCGACGTGGGTGTCGAGACGGCGACGGCGCTGGTCGAGGACTTGCGTCAGCGGGCGCGGCGGGTCGGGGTCGAGGACGTCTCGGCCGCGCACGAATTGATGCAGGACGTGCTGCGCGATCGGCTCGCCCGCGGTCGCAGCGCGGACGGGCCGCCCGACGGGCTATCCGAGGGTCCAGCGCATGGGCCGGCGGCCGCGCCGGTGGATGGCGCCGCAGACCCCGCGCCGCCCACTCGTGTCGGCGACTCGGAGCGGCGACCACGCGTCATTCTCGTGGCCGGGGTCAACGGCGTCGGCAAGACGACGTCGATTGGCAAGCTCGCGTATCGCTACACGCAGGCGGGCCGCAAGACGCTCGTGGTCGCCTCGGATACGTTTCGTGCGGCGGCGCTCGAGCAGCTCGCGGTCTGGGCCGAGCGCGCCGGCGCCGACCTGGTGCGCAGCCAGCACGGCGCGGACGCGGCCGCCGTCGCCTACGATGGGGTGCGCGCGGCGATCGCGCGCGAGGCCGAAGTCGTGATCGTCGACACCGCCGGCCGCCTGCAAACGAACAAGAATCTGATGGCCGAGCTCGGCAAGATCCAGCGCGTGCTCGGCAAGGCCCTGCCCGGCGCCCCACATGAAGTCTTGCTCGTGCTCGACGCGACGGTCGGTCAGAATGCGCTGTCGCAGGTGACGAGCTTCACCGATGTCATCTCCGTCACGGGCATCGTCCTCGCCAAGCTCGACGGCAGCGCGCGCGGTGGCGTGATCCTGGCGATCGCCGACCAACTCGGCGTGCCCGTGCGCTATGTCGGACTTGGAGAGCAGCTCGAGGACCTTGCCGATTTCGATCCCGACGGGTTTGCGCGCGCGCTACTGGCACCGATCGGTGCCACCGAATGAGGCCCGAGGGAACTTGCCTGCGACTGCGGTGCGGCGGAGCTTTCGCCGCCCGGAGGACCGACTCAAGCTAGGCTTCCCGCGTGGGAGGCCTTGCATGTCGAAACCAGACTACGCCTGCTACCTGCGCGACCGGGCGCAGCTCGATGCGGCCGGCTTGCTGGCGCGCGGCGCCAGCGAATTCAGCGACCAGGAGTTGCTCGCCTTTCTGCTCGGCGGCGCCAACGCCGCCTCCGATGCCCTCGCCTTGGCCGGGCGGCTGCTCGAGGGCGGCGACGCGGCCCTGCTGCGCCGGCTGACTCCGCGGCGCCTGCGCACGCTGGCCGGTCTCGAGTGCGGGGCCCGGCTCCTGGCCGCCATCGAGATCGGACGCCGCGCGGTCCGGGGCGCCACGGCAACCGCGCTCTCTTCGCCGCGGCAGGTGCAAGCCTATGCGCGTTCCTACGCCGATGCGCAGAAGGAGCACTTCCTCGCGATTCACTTGAATACGCGGCACGTGCCGCTCTGCCTCGAGGTCGTCAGCGTCGGCACGCTCTCGGCAAGCCTCGTGCATCCGCGCGAGGTCTTTCGCCGGGCAGTGACGGAGGGATGCGCCCATCTGGTGCTCGTCCACAACCATCCTTCGGGCGATCCAGCGCCGAGTCCCGACGACATCGAAATCACGGCGCGGCTCGTCAAGGTGGGAGAGCTGGTCGGCATCGAGGTGCTCGATCATGTGATCCTGGCCGGCGAACGCTACTTCTCGTTCCGCGAAGAGGGCCTCGTGCCCGGGCCGTGAGCGTGATCGGCGCCTGGGCGATGAGCGAGCGCCGCGAGCGGCGCGGGCGGCGCGTCTCGGGAAAAACATGGACATCAAGCGCCGATTCGAGGATCATCAAGAGGCGCCGATTGGCATTCGCTCGTCGAGTGCGAATCCGGGCAGTGCGTTGATTCGAGTTCAGGCTTTGGAAGGAGTTTGCGCCGCCAAGCAGTTCCGTCCCGCGTGCCAGATCACCGAGCAGCAGACCTGCCGATTCCGCTTCGCTCTTGCGTGGATCCAGCGTCGATCTTGGGAAAGCCGTCGCCGTGGAGGCGCAGCCTGCTGCGTGGCGATCGTCGGCGCGGATGAACTCGGATCCGAGTTGTAGTGAGGCCAGGCCGTGGGCGGCGGCCGCCTCGGTCTCTGGGGGAGTTTCGTTTCCATGGGTAAGAATCTCTACGTTGGCAATCTCGCCTATCGGGCCACCGATCAAGACTTGGAGGAGCTCTTCTCGCAACACGGGCAGGTCGTTTCGGCGCGCGTGATCATCGACCGCGAGACGAATCGTTCGCGCGGGTTCGGGTTCGTCGAAATGTCGACCGACGAGGAAGCGCAACAGGCGATGGCGGCACTCGATCAGAAGGACTTCCAAGGTCGGTCGCTGCGCGTGAGCGAGGCGCGCGAGCGCACCGGGCGTCCGCCCAGCAGTTTCTAGCCTCCGGCCACGGTCATCGCCCCCCGCCCGCCCGCCCCGGCGAGGCGGACCGGCTCGCTTGCACCGTTGGCTTGCCTGTGGTCAACTCGCGGCGCTCATCGAGATTGAAGCCGCAGCAGTGAGGTGGCAATGGGGGTCACACCGGCGCGCGCCCGGGAACTGATCGATCGCTTCAGCGATCGGCGGGTTCTCGTGCTGGGCGACGTCATGCTCGACCACTATATCTGGGGTGAGGCGAGCCGCATTTCACCCGAGGCGCCCGTCCCGGTCGTCGGCGTCTCGCGCGAGAGCTCGCGCCTGGGGGGGGCGGCGAACGTCGCCCACAATGTGCGCACGCTGGGCGGCCGGCCGTCGCTGCTCGCGGTCATTGGCGATGATCCCGCCGGGGAGCTGCTGCGCGCCGAGTTGACGGCGCGCGACATCGCCCCCGATCAACTCGTCATCGACCCCCAGCGCCCGACAATCAAGAAGACGCGCATCATCGCCCGCAGCCAGCAGATCGTGCGCATTGACCGCGAGCGGGCGGGCGACGTGGACGGGAGCGTCTTCGATCAGCTCTCGCAGCGGATCGCCGATGCGCTTGCGCAGTGCGAGGCGATCGTCATCTCCGACTACGGCAAGGGGGTCATCTCCGGACCGCTTCTCGCGCGCTGGCTGCCCGCGTTCGTCTCCTCGGGTCTCCCGGTCTGCGTCGATCCGAAGGAGACCCATTTTCACAGTTATCGCGGCGTCACCGTACTGACGCCCAACGTCAGCGAAGCCTCCTTCGCCGCCGGGCGCCGGATCCGCGACGAAGCGACGCTGGAAGCGGTGGGCCGCGAGCTCGTTGCCCGACTCGAAGCGCAGGCGCTGCTGATCACGCGCGGCGAGGCCGGCATGTCGCTCTTCCCGCGCACGGGGGCCCGCATCGACATCCCCGCGGTCGGCCGCGACGTCTACGACGTCACCGGAGCGGGCGACACCGTCGTGGCCACGCTGGCGCTCGGTCTCGCCGCCGGCGGCACGCTGGCCGAGGCGACTTGGCTTGCCAATCATGCCGCCGGCCGAGCGATCCGCGAGCTCGGGACCGCGGCAGTTACGCGCCAGGAGATTTGGACGAGCTTGAATCATGAACCCCATTCCTGAGCCTGAATCCGCGGCGGAGCGCATCTGTTCCGCGGCCGAGGCCGTGCGGCGCTTGACGTCGCGACGGGCGCAGGGCGCACGCATCGTTTTCACGAACGGCTGCTTCGACCTGCTGCACCGCGGTCACGTCGCTCTACTCGAAGCGGCGGCGGCGGAAGGAGAGGTCCTGATCGTCGGACTCAACTCCGATGCTTCCGTGCGCCGCCTGAAGGGGGCGCGACGGCCGCTCGTGCCGCAGGCAGAGCGCGCGCTCTTGCTGGCCGCGCTGCGCGCCGTCGACCTGGTCGTCATCTTCGAGGAAGACACGCCGGGCGAGCTGATTGCGGCTCTTGCACCGGATGTCCTCGTCAAGGGGGCCGACTACGAGCTCGACGCGATCGTCGGGCGCAAGACGGTCGAAGCGCGCGGCGGGCGCATCGTGCGCGTCCCGCTCGCGCCCGGGTATTCGACCAGCAACTTGATCGCGCGCCTCACGCACGGCGAACGTCAGCTTTGACAGCGCCTTCTCCTTCTGGTATCCTCCTTCGCTCGTAGTTTTGCAGGTCAAGCTCGAATTGCCCCCGGCGGCGCATCAAAGCGGTGTGGCCGGGGGGCTGTGCCAGGCGGCGGCCGCGCGGCGGCCGCCCGGGGGGAGGGGTCATGGAGCGGCAGCGCAAGCGCATCGTCATCCTCGGAGCTGGGGGACGCGACTTCCACAATTTCAACCTGGTCTATCGCGACGATCCGACGGTCGAAGTCGTTGCGATCACGGCGACACAGATCCCGGGCATCGACAAGCGCACCTATCCGCCCGAGCTCGCCGGTGAGCACTATCCCCAAGGGATCCCAATCGTGCCCGAGGAGACGCTTCCGGCGCTGATCGCCGAGCAGCGGATCGACGAAGTCGTGCTCGGCTACTCCGACCTCGCCAACGACACGGTGATGGGGATGGCGGCTTGGGTGCAGTCGCTCGGTCCGCACTTCACGCTGCTGGGGACCGACGCGACCCAGGTCAAGAGCAGCAAGCCGTTGATCGCGATCCAGGCCGTGCGCACCGGGTGCGGCAAGAGCCAGACCTCGCGCCGCGTCTCCGAGGTGCTGCGCGGCTTGGGCAAGACGGCCGTCGCCGTGCGTCACCCGATGCCGTACGGGGACCTGGCGCGTCAGGGGGTTCAGCGGTTCGAGACGATCGCGGATCTCGAACAGCACGAGTGCACGATCGAGGAGATGGAGGAGTACGAACCGCACATCGTCAACGGTACGATCTGCTACGCCGGCGTCGACTACGAAAAGATCCTGCGCGCGGCGGAGCAGGAAGCCGATGTCGTCATTTGGGACGGTGGCAACAATGACACTTCGTTCTACAAGCCGGACCTGACGATCACGATCCTCGACCCCCACCGCCCGGGCCACGAGTTGAGCTACTACCCGGGCCGCACCTGCTTCCTGAATGCCGACATCCTCGTGATCAACAAGATCGACACGGCCGATCCGGAGGGGATCGCCTGCGTGCGGGCGAACGCCCAGCGCTACAATCCGCAGGCGACGATCGTCGAAGCCGCTTCCCCGCTGATGGTCGATGACGGGGAGCAGATCCAGGGCAAGCGCGTGCTGGTCGTCGAGGATGGCCCGACGCTGACCCATGGCGGCATGCGCTACGGCGCCGGCATGGTCGCCGCGCGCAAGTTCGGGGCGGCCGAGGTGATCGATCCGCGGCCCTATCTGGTGGGAGAGCTGAAGACGACCTTCGAGCACTACCCCGAAATCGGCGCGCTGCTGCCGGCGATGGGATACGGCGCGCAGCAGGTCAAAGACCTGGAGGCGACGATCGCCAAGGTGCCGTGCGACGCGGTCGTGATCGGGACGCCGATCGACCTGCGCCGGATCGTCGAAATCAAACAGCCGTCGCTGCGCGTGCGGTACGAGCTGCAGGAAATCGGCCAGCCGACGCTCGCCGGATTGATCGCGGCTTTCGTCAAGTCTCACGCCTAGGCGACGGGGGAGCATCGATGGAGCAGCGCACGCTCTTCATGATCAAGCCCGACGCCGTGGCCCGGGGCGAGGGGGGCGCGATCCTGGCCGAGGTGCAAGCGGCCGGGTTGCGCATCGCGCGGCTCAAGATGGTCCGGCTGAGCCCGGATGAGGCGCGCCGCTTCTACCGCGTGCACGCGGGCAAGCCGTTCCTCGAGGCGCTCGTCGAGTTCATGACCTCGGGCCCGGTCTGGGCCGCGGTCCTCGAGCGCGAGGAGGCGATCGGCGTTTTGCGCGAGCTCGTGGGCGCCACGGATCCGGCGGCGGCCGCGGAGGGTACGATCCGGCGGCGCTTCGGCCGTGACAAGCGCCACAACGCGGTGCATGCGTCGGATGCGCCGGAGACGGCCGCCGAGGAGATCGCCTTCTTCGGCCTGACGCTGGACCGGGAAGGAGTTTCGTTGACGTGACCGCGCCCCTGCAGCTTCCATTGGGCGGGATTCAAGAGGGCGTTCAGCAGAAGAGCTACGAAGTCACGAGCCGGGATCTCGATCTGCCGGCAACGGACGTCGAATGGGGCGATCCGATCACGGTCGAGCTCGAGATCATCCGTCAGGGCGAGCAGTTGCAGATCCGCGGCCATGCCGCGGCGCGGGTTCGCCAGCCCTGTGTGCGCTGTCTGGGCCCGGCCGAGCGGCGTGTGCGCGCGGCGATCGCGGTCGTCGCGCGCCCGGAGACCGAAGCAGAAGATCCTGCGGACGTACCGGACGGGATGCTCTATCATGACGGGGAGTCGGTCGACCTGACGCGGGAGGTGCGCGACGCCCTCTTCGTCGAGGTGCCAGCGCACCCGGTCTGCCGCCCCGAGTGCGCCGGGCTCTGCCCGCGCTGCGGCGCCGATCTGAACAACGGTCCCTGCGCCTGCGGGGGGCGGCGGTCCGTCGATCCGCGTTGGGCGGCACTCGAGCAGTTGCAGCGCGAGAAGCCTGAAGCGGGCGACGACTCCGAACGCTGAAGGAGGAACGAGGATGGCGGTTCCGAAGCGGAGGCATTCGAAGACGCGGCGCGACAAGCGCCGGGCACAGTGGCGGCGCCTGCCGGCCACCCAGACGGTACTCTGTCCCCAGTGCGGTCAGCCCAAGCGTCCGCACCGTATCTGCTTGCAGTGCGGTCATTACCGGGGTGAAGAAGTCCTGCTGGTCAAGGAGACCGGCTAGCCCATATGGCGCCGCGCGCAGGCAGAATCCGCATCGCGGTCGACGCGATGGGCAGCGACCATGGGCCTGAGCCGATTGTGCGCGGCGCGATCGAAGCGCTGCGCGACCCGGAGCGCGACTTCGATTTGCTCCTCGTCGGCGACGAGCAGCGATTGTGGGAGATCCTCGCCGAGCTCGCACCCGAGACGCTGCCGCTCTACGTCGTCCATGCGCGTGAGGAAGTCGCCATGGACGAGAAGGCACCGCGGGCACTGCGCACGAAGCGTGGCTCCTCGATCGCCGTCAGCGCCGGCCTTGTCGGTGCCGGGCGCGCCCAGGCCCTGGTCAGCGCGGGCAACACGGGGGCCGTCGTCGCCACCTCCCTGATCCAGCTCGGGCGGATGGCCGGCATTCAGCGCCCGGCGATCGCAACGACCTTCCCGACCTCGCGGGGTCAATGCGTGCTGCTCGACGTCGGAGCGAACGCAGACTGTAAGCCGTTGCAGCTGTATCAGTTCGGACATATGGGGCGTGTCTTCGCCCAGCTCCTGCTCGGCATCGAGAACCCCCGCGTCGGGTTGCTGAACATCGGCGAGGAGCCGAACAAGGGGAGTCAGCTTGCGCAGGGTGCGTACCAGCTGCTCGATCAGTCGCGCGCGACGCTGAACTTCGTGGGCAACGTCGAAGGGCGCGACATTTTGGCAGGAAGGGCCGATGTCCTTGTTTGTGACGGGTTTACGGGCAATGTCATTCTCAAGCTAGCGGGTAGCGTCGCTACGGTCGGGGGCCGCATGGTCGCCCAGGAAATTCGACGCAGCCCGCTGCTCGGGCTGGGGGCGCTCTTGATGAAGCCCGCCCTGAGCGGGCTCAAGCGCCGCTTCGACTACGAGGAGTACGGGGGCGCGCTGCTACTCGGGACGCGCGGCATCTCGATCATTGGCCATGGGCGCTCTTCGCCGCGCGCGATTGCCAACGCGATTCGCGTTGCGGTGCGCGCCGTGCGCCGTGACTTGGAGGGCGAGATCGCACGGGTGCTGCAGGTGCCCGAGGCGCGGCCCCGAGTCGTCGCGCTCTAGCCACGGGCGGCGTCCCCGGGCCGCCCGGCCGCCGAGGAAGACCTTGCATGGATGCTCACGTCACGCTAATACTCCCTGATTCGAAACACCACTACCCCGCGCCCGCAGCACGGACCGGGGTTTCGTGCATTGGGCGTGCATGGGAGCAGGCATGAGGGGTTTGCTCTTTCCCGGTCAGGGTTCGCAGAGCGTCGGCATGGCGCAGGACCTGTACGAGCGGTTCGACGCCGCCCGCGAGACGATCGACCGCGCCGACGAGGTGCTCGGCTTCTCCCTGAGCCGCCTCATGTTCTCCGGCCCGCCGGAGCAGTTGCAGGAGACGCGTCACGCCCAGCCGGCCATCCTGACTCATTCGATCGCCGTGTGGCGCTCGCTCGAGATGGCCGACCCGACATCCCGGGACTGGGTCGCTGCCGGACACAGCCTGGGCGAATACTCGGCCTACGTGGCTGCCGGTGCGCTTGCCTTCGAGGACGCCGTCGGGCTTGTTCATCGCCGCGGGGAGCTGATGTTTGCCGCCGGCCAGGCGCGGCCGGGGACGATGGCGGCCGTGCTCGGCTCCGACCCTGACACGGTCCGAGATGTGTGCGCGGCAACTGCGGGCACTGTCGTTCCGGCCAATCTGAACTCGCCCGGGCAACTCGTGATCTCGGGCGAGGAAGCGGCGGTTGCCGCGGCAGGGGAGACGCTGCGCGCGCGGGGCGCGAAGCGCGTGATCCCGCTACGGGTGAGCGGGGCCTTTCACTCGCCGCTAATGGAACCGGCGGTTGAGGGCTTGCGTGCCGCGCTGGCAGAGGTCACGATTCAGCCGGCGGGGTTCCCCGTCTACGCCAACGCGAGTGCCGCCGCGGTCGTCGAACCCGAGGCGATTCGCCAGTCGCTGCTCGATCAGCTCCGCCAGCCCGTGCTGTGGGAGCCGACCGTGCGCGAGCTGGGCGCCCTCGAGCCCGAGGAGTTCTGGGAAGTCGGTCCCGGGCAGGTGCTCAAGGGCTTGGTGCGCGCGATCGACCGGACATGGACCTGCCGCCCGCTGGGGACAGCGGACGAGGTTACGGCTTTCAACGCAGAGCGCTAGACCAGGAGGAGGAGAGGCAGATGGAGAACTACGAGGAGAAGGTTCGCGAGATCATCGTCGAGCAGCTGGGCGTAACGGGCGATCAGGTCGTTCCCGAGGCTTCCTTCATCGACGACTTGGGCGCGGATTCCCTCGACACAGTCGAGCTCGTCATGGCCTTCGAGGACGCGTTCGGGGTCGAGATTCCTGACGAGGACGCCGAGAAGATGACGCGCGTCGGGGATGCAATCGAGTACTTGAAGAAGCGACTGGCCGAGAAGGCGAGCAGCTAGACGCATGGGGCGCCCCGCCGGCGGCGGGGTCCCCGTCCCTAGCGAAAGGACGCCCGATGAAACGACGTGTCGCCATTACTGGCATCGGTGTTGTTTCGCCGGTCGGAAACAGGGCCGAGGAGGCCTGGCAGAACCTGCTTGCGGGGCGCGGCGGCATCGGCCGCTTGACCCGCTTCGATCCAGAGCTGTTCGACAGCCAGGTCGCGGGCGAAGTGAAAAACTTCGACCCCTCGGCGGTGATCGACCGCAAGACGGTGCGTCATACCGACATCTTCGTGCAGTACGCCTGGGTGGCCGCGCACGAGGCTGTCGCCTCGGCCGGCCTCGATGGCGAAGAGCGTGACGGCAGCCGGTTCGCGACGATCATCGGATCCGGCATCGGCGGGATCAACACGCTCGAGAAGCAACACCAGGTTCTGATGGAGCGCGGACCCTCGCGCGTCAGCCCGTTCTTCGTGCCGATGATGATCTCCGACATGGCGAGCGGGCAGCTATCGATCGCCTTTGGCGCGATGGGCCCGAACTTCTGCACCGTCTCGGCCTGCGCCTCGGGCGCGCATGCGGCGGGCGAGGCCTACCGCCTGATCACCGATGGCATTTCCGATGTCGCTCTCGCCGGCGGCAGCGAGGCGCCGCTCACGCCCCTGGCGTTGGCCGGCTTCTGCTCGATGAAGGCGCTCTCGACGCGCAACGACGACCCCGAACATGCGAGTCGGCCTTTTGACCGAGAGCGCGATGGCTTCATCATGTCGGAGGGGGCGGGTGCGCTCGTGCTCGAAGAATGGGAACATGCGCGCCGCCGCGGAGCGCAGATCCTGGCCGAGGTGATCGGCTACGGTTCGACCGCCGACGCCTACCATGTCACCGCGCCCGAGCCGCAGGGCGAGGGGGCGGGGCGGGCGATGCAGCTCGCGTTGCGCGAGGCGGGCATGGCCCCGGAGGAGATCGACTATCTGAACGCGCATGGGACGTCGACGCCGCTGAACGACAAGGGCGAAACGGCGGCCATCCGCCGTGTCTTCGGGGCCTATGCCGACCGTCTGCCGGTGAGTTCGACGAAGTCGATGACGGGTCACCTGCTCGGCGCCGCGGGCGCGATCGAACTGATCGTGTGCGCGCTGGCGCTGCGCGACGGCGTGATCCCGCCGACAATCAACTACGAATCGCCCGACCCAGAGTGCGATCTCGACTATGTGCCCAATGAGGCGCGCCGGGTGCCGCTCCGCACGGCGCTCTCCAATTCGCTTGGCTTCGGCGGGCACAATGTCTCGCTGATCGTGCGCGCGCCCAGCTGATCGCCTGCCGGCGGGCAGGCGGCGGCGGACGGTGAGGGCAAGGGGTCCTTGGCATGCGCGCCCAACCGAGTTGGCGGCGCTGGCTGGCACGCTGGTTTGCCCGGCCGCGGCGCACAGCCGACGTGCCGGCGTCGGTTGCCGCCGTGCTGCGCGCCTTCCAGAAGCGCATCGGGGTGCAGTTCCGCGACGCGGCGCTCGTGCAGCGCGCGCTGACCCACCGGTCCTATCTCGGCGGCGAAGAAGCACATGGCCCCGACTCCAACGAACGCCTCGAATTCCTCGGCGATGCCGTCTTGGAGCTGGTCGTGATCGACTACCTCTTCGCGCGCTTCCCAGCCGCGCGCGAAGGTGACATGACGAAGATGAAGTCGCTCCTTGTCAGTCGCGGCGTTCTGGCCGACTGCGCCGAGCGGATCGATCTCGGACGCTTCGTGTTGATGAGCCCTTCGGAGCGGGACTCGGGCGGCGGCGAACGCCGTTCGATCTTGGCCGACGCGTTCGAGGCGGTCCTGGGAGCGATCTACCTTGATCAGGGGCTCGATGCGGCGCGTCGATTCGTGCACCGAACGCTGCTGCGCGGCGTCGACCGGATCCTGCGTGACAGCGAGAAGCAGAACTTCAAGAGCCTCTTGCAGGAGCGCATCCAGGCGCGGCTGCGCGTACATCCCCGCTACCGGGTCGTTTCCGAAGAGGGGCCCGATCACGAGAAGAACTTCACGGTCAACGTCGTCGTGCGCGGACGGATTCTCGGTACGGGAAGCGGCCACAACAAGAAGGAAGCGGAACAGGCCGCGGCGCGCACGGCCCTCGAGTCGGGCGCCGTGGCTGCTTGGCTGGCGGAGACTGGCCACCCCGAGGCGCCGGAGCTTCCGCGGGACTGAGCGGGTCGCGCTCGGCCTGGCCGCTCGCGCCTCCCTACTCGAGGCGAAACGAAGCCGTCAGCAGGAGCCGGCGCAGCGACTCCTCCTCGGCCAGATCGAGGCCCGTGCGTTCATACCCGCCCTGCACGTAGGCGAGATCGAGCGTCAAGGAGTCCTCCAGAAGAAGCCCGATTCCGGCCGTCCAGCTCAAGCGGTCCGGATCGTACTCCGCCGGGCGGTAGATGGGTACCGCGTAGCCCTCGGCATCGACCTCGATCTCCTCGAGCAACACTCGATAGGGGACCGGTTCGTAGGCGACTCCCGCGCGCAAGCGCAACCCCAGTGAGGGGATCCAATCGGCGAGATACTCCGCGCCGAGGTGCAGGTCCCAGACGCGGTCATAGGCGAGCTCCCGGCGCTCGCCCGTGTCGTAGCGCAGCGGTCCCGCATAGTCGATCTGGGTCCAGTCGGTATAGCGTGCGTCCGCCGCCAGGAGCAGCCGCGCGAAGGTCGCGGAGATGCCGAATCCGGCGCTGAAAGGCAGGGTCATCTCATCGTCGATCGCGTAGCGCTCGTCGTAGACGACATCGGTCACCGTGCCTTCGATCCAGATCCAGCGCGGCAGATCGAGCACCATTCCGAGCCGGCCCCAGTGGCCCAAGCGTGACATCGCCCCGAGGGACGCGGTCAGTCCGGAGTAATCGACAGCGGTCACGTCGTGGATGTCGAAGTTGGCGTCGCGGTAGACCCAATCCTGTTCGCGTGCGCCCTGAATGTAGCTCCCGCGCACACCGACCGAGAGGGTCGGCGTCACGTCGAAGGCGAGCCCGGCGCTCCACTCGCCGACCTGCCCTTCTTCGAAGAGCTGCTCGAGCGTCGCCGCATCATCGGCCGACACACGGTTGCGCCGCTGATAGTCCCGGTCGAACAAGTAGGGCGCGTTGTACCCGACCGCGAGCACCATGCTGCCGCGGTAGACGGGAAAGGGATACACGAAGCCGAGCGCGGTGACGCGCGTGCGGCCGAGTGAGCTCCTGACGCCCACGCCCTCGTACGTCGTCGTTAGCTCCCGCTCGAGATCGGTCAGGGATCCGGAGAACTCGAGCCGCTTGACGCGGGCCAGTCCGGCGACGTTGTGACGCAGAGCTCCGAGGTCTTCCGAAAGCGCCAGGTAGGCGCCCCCCATGCCGAGGGCGCGCGCATGGGTGCCGGCATTCTCGGTCAGCCGGATTTCCGGGACCCAGATGTCTTCTTGAGCGCGCACCGGCTCGAAGCCGAGCGCGGCCACGATCAGCGCTAGAGCGCAGACGCATCCGGCGCCACGGCGCCGGCCGGATGTCGAGGAAGCCTCCATGCGGACCTCGTCGGTGCTGGGGGCGGGCATGCCGTTAGCGCCGCACACCCCGTTTGCGCGGCTGGCGCGGGGATGACTCCTCCTGCGAGGAGTCGGCGGATTCTTTCTGTCGCGACCCGGAGGGTCGCGCGACCGGAACCGAGATCGAGGGTGAAGGCACGAGGATTGGCGTCGCGCTGTAGGCGTCGTAGCCGCGCCTGCGACGCTCCTCCTCGTCGTCGGCGCGAACGTCGCTGCGCACGCGCCGCCCCCAACCGTGTCGGCCCTCGAGCACGTAGTCGTCGCCGGCCGATGAAGATTCAGATCCGTCGCATTCGATACAACGCTCCCAGTAGCCGTCGTGCCACCAGGGCGCGCCGTAGTAGTTGATCCAGGGCGAGCTCGAGTAGGCGTAGTACTCGACCCAGGGATAGACGCCGACGTCAATCTGCTCCTGCTGGGCGTGACAGCGAGAGCAGTCCCCCTCGGTCTCCGCACTCGTCAGCTCGAGCGTTCCAGGATGGTTGAGCAGCGTATAGCAGCCACCGAGCAACAGCGCCGCCAGGCAGCCGAAGAATACGGCAGCCCACCGCGTCAGCGCTCCGGCCGTCGCCGCTGGGGCGGATGCGGTCATATCCGGTCTGCTCCTCTCCTCATAATCCACCTTGCAGTATAGGGATCGGTTCCCGATCCTGTCAAAACCACATGGTTTCGTGCACCCGCGCGACGGCGCGGTCGCCGCCTCGAGGGACGGGTGCTAGAATGGAAGCGATGGCTCTACAACGGGTGCTCACAGGATGGCGGCGGGCAGCCGGTTGCGCGGCCTGCCTGCTCCTCGGATGGGGGAGCGCTGCCGCGCAGCTTGCGCTGCCGCCGGAAGCCGAGCCCTTGCCTGAAGCGGTCGTTGAATCGACGCGGCAATCGACCGCCTTCAGTCTTGCCCTCCAAGCGGAGCTGGATGGCGACCATCGTGCGGCTCTCGCGAGCTATCGCGAGTTGGCTCGCACCGGGTCGACTCCGCCGAGTCTGCACGTGCGCATCGCCGCGTGCCTGCTCGAGCTCGAAGAGTATGAGTCTGCGCTGGCCGCCGCGCGCCGGGCGGTGACGGCCGACTCGACGCTGGTCGAAGGCTACTGGATCGAGGCGCTGACCCTGCTGCGCCAGCGCGAGCTCGAGGCGGCGCTGCGCCCGCTCGAGCGGGCCGGGCGCATGCGTCCGGAGCTGCGCACGCTGCAACTCTGGGCGACTATCTTAGAGCGCCTGGGGCGCCTGGAGGCGGCGCTGGAGCCGTTGGATGAGCTCGTCCGCCTCCGGCCACGCCGCTTTCTGCTCCAGCGCGCACGGCTGCTGGCGCGCCTCGGTCGCTACGAAGAGGCGCTCGAGGACTACCAGGAGATCTACCGCCAAGACCCGACGCGTGACGAGGTCGCGGTGCAGATGGGTCGCTTGATGACCCAATTGCAACGCATCGATGATCTGATCGCATTGCACCGCAACCGGTTGGAGCTCGACCCCGATGACAGCGCCGCGCGGCGCGACCTGATCGGGGCGCTGATTCAGGCCGAGCGCTGGGAAGAAGCGCGCCAACAGGCCGAGCGGCTGCACGCTCAACAACCCGACGATCCGCTGGCGCTGCTGCAGCTCGGGCTCGTCACCTATCGTCTGGGGGAGAGCGCGGAGGCGCTCGCACTGCTTGATCGCGCCTACGAGATGGAGCCGGAGGGCGCGCGTATCCTGCGTTGGAGAATGCGGTTACAGCTATCCGAGCGACACTTCGACGCGGCCCTCGAGAGCGCCTCGCGACTCTTGCAGGTGCGCCGCGGCGATGCCGAGGCCGCGCGCGGACGTGCCATCGCGCTCGCCGAAACGGGCCGCCCGGTGGCGGCGCTGAACGCCCTGCGCCAATGGTCCGAATTCGACCGACAGAACCCGGAGCCGCTCGAGATGGCAGCCGAGCTCTTGCTGGCG
>Ga0180430_10001142_pt1 | contig 26789 bp, 28 predicted proteins | sample SS_ome_9_FD_132999 | JGI IMG/M metagenome (GOLD analysis project Ga0180430, IMG submission 132999) | Hypersaline lake sediment archaeal communities from the Salton Sea, California, USA - SS_1_S_2 metaG | ecosystem: Environmental > Aquatic > Non-marine Saline and Alkaline > Hypersaline >... | reverse complement strand
TGGTGCGCAGGGTGTGGGTGATCCAGGCGCTGGGGGTTTGCTGCCCTGCGTCGCGGCGGTATTCGGCGATGGGGGTGGGGGCGAGGTTGAGCAGGGTTCGGGTGCGGTGGGCGGGGATGGCGTGGGCGGCTAGGGCGATTTGGGTGGCGTCGCGGCGGTATTGGGTGTCGGTGTAGGTGCGTGCGCGGGTGGATAGGGAGCGCACCTGGGCGCGGGTGCGTAGGTGTTCGAGGTCGTGGGTCAGGCCGGCGAATAGTGCGGCGGCGGCCAGGTCCACGCTGCGGGTGGTCACGATGAGGGTGTCGCTGGCCGGTTCGATGGCCAGTTCGCTGTCGATGGCCTCGCCCCAGCCGGGGAACTCCAGGGCCAGGTTCATCGCTTGCCAGTACAGCTCGTCGGGTATCGGTTGGCGCGTGGCGAGGTGGTCGCGGGCGCTGGCCAGGATCGCGATGGCGCGCCTGGCGCGTTCATCGGTGCAGGCCGCGAGCACGTCGGTGGCGCAGCGGGGGCAGGTGGACGGGGCGGGTGTGGGGCGTCTCATCATGGATGGGCACTAACGGGCCTGTGTCAGTGGCATTTTTTCGCGACCCAACCCCAATCGGCGTGCCCTCTGGGCACACCCGGGGCGCCTGGGCCACATCCCAGCCCCCGCGCATTCCAGCCGCCCGCGCCCGTCCCACCCCCCGGGGCCAGGTGGTCCCCGTTCCCGGTGCACGGTGCCGGTGTGCCCGGTAGGCCCGGTCCACCACGGCCAACCCCGCGACATGCGAACCCGCGCCGGATGCAACTCGGATCGAGAACGCAACGCATCGGATCTGACATACCCCCACCGGGCACCGGACATACCCCCGACATACGCACCCGCGAACTGGCCACGATCCCCCGCGCACCCGCGCACCCCAGGCACCCGGGCACGCGAGTCAGATCGGGCACGCGAGCACGCATCCCGAACCGCACAACGTGACCACCAGAAAGTGCCCACCACGCACGCGCCCCCGGTAACCCCGGCAAACCCCTCGGCAAACCCCGGACACGAACACCACCCACCACGCGCACGGCGCGCACCCCCGCGGCAAGGACGGGACACCCGGGACACCCGCCCCCCGAGTGTGCCGAGATGGCACACCAAATCTGGCGCGGTGCGCCAGGCCAACCCCGGTGCCCCAGCGTCGAGGAACTGACCCCGATCCCCTACCTATGTGCGGAAAATGCACAAGGGTTGTGCGGGAACCTAACTCGCTTGTTCAGTTTGTGAACATTCTGTGTGCGCCCTGTGCACAAGTACGGGCATCCCGCCTACATAGGGGCACGAGGTTGGGGACAACTTCCCTCACGGACGCCCCGGGCGACACCCCCACAAGGCGCCATGTGCGGAAAATACACATTTACGGTGTTCATCGGATACACTGCCGGCGTGAGCATGTCAGCAGCGTCCGCCACCGACGCCCGGCGCATCCCCCGCCAGCAGGGACGCTGGTCGCGGCGCCAAGCCATGGAGTTGTTCTCCATCAGCTTGTGGGAAGCCCGCCGGCTGTGTGACCCCAAGTTCGACCGCCAAGTCGTCCCGGCCACCAACTTGACCGACGCCCAGGTGCTGACCTTGCAAATCAGCGCCCACCTCGATCGCCTCTTTGGCGAACCCCCATCCCCCGAGCGTGACCAGCGGGTGGGCGGCATCGCGGCGATGGTGCTCGACCAGCAGCTGTGGGATGCCCAGTTGCTGTCCACGGAAGGAAACCAACTGCTCGCACCGCGCGCGGGCACTGTGGCTGCTGGCTTGCAGACCTGGACCGATGAGGTCGTGGCGGTGCTGCCGGTGGGTACCTGGGGCCAGATGGTCACCACCCACTCCCCTGCTGCGGGATTGCGTGCGGCGGTGACGGTCCCGGTCGTTGAGGTTGTGCCTGAACCTGATGCCAGCGAGCCGAGCGGCACTGCGGCAGCTGAGCAGGCCAACGGGCCTGCCGACGGGCCGGTGAACCTCGATGAGGTGTTCCGCGATGACAGCACCACCTTGTGGGGCGATCCGGCGCTGACCTGCCTGGAGCCGGTGGTGACCGACCTGCTGGGGCGCTCGAGTCCTAGTTCGGCGTCGATGATGGCCTCGGCCGCGCCCACCGCACACACCCAGCAGGCAGCAACCGCCCCCCAGGTGCCTGCTCCTGGCCCCGAGGCGGCGCCCACAGCCCCGGCCCCCCAGCAGGCAGCCAGTGACCAGGGCGCACCCCAGGCTGCCGCCTCGATCGCCCCGGAGCAGCTGGAGGCGATCGCTCGCGGCGTGACCGAGGGTGTCCTCAAGCACCTGTACCCCAGCACTCCACGCTCGGTGGACTAACCCACTAAGGGGGTTTGTGGTGTCAGAACCAGCCGTTGATCACCGCCAGCAGATGCTGCCGACCATGGCCGAGGCTGAGGCGCTGCTATCGGGCATCGAGGATCGGGTGCTCACCGAGGACGACCTCGCCCGCTACATCTCCCCCACCCAGCAGGCCCCCCGGCGCGCCCCGGCCCCGGTGGATCAGGACCTGAAAGTCCACAACAACACCACCATCTCGTTTCGGGAACTGGTCAAGGTGTTCACCGCCTGCGGGGTGCCGGGAGTGACGGTGAAGTCACTGCGCGCGATCAAGGAGCGCTGGGGATCTGAATCAACCACCCACCCGGCGCTGCTGGAGTTCCCGGTGCGGGTGCGTGATGTGCTGCTGGCCCGGGTGCTGCTCGAGGTCGCCCGCACCACCCCCACCTCCCACTCCCAAGGCGCCGAGGACGTGCTGGCCGCCGATGCCCGCTGGGTGCGTGACCTGGCGATCCGCGATGTGTGCGCCGCGGTGTGGGACACCCGGCCGGTCGATGAGCGCCCCGATACCCGACTGCTGGTGATGATGGCCGAGCAGGTGACGCTGCTGACCACGCTGTCCGACCTGCCGGTGGGCACCGCCCAAGACCTGGTCGCCACCGCCGTAGTCATGCCCATCGGCGCCTGGGCTGACGAACTGCGCGACCACATGGACACCTACCGGCCACCCAAGGGCTACCGCAAACCCGCGCACCTCGACTAGCCCCCACTCGCCCCGATCACCGGGGCTTGGGCACTGCGTCGAACTGCCTGATTGCCTCGACGGTCCGTCGAATCCTGCCTTCGACTAGCCGTCGAACTCCGCCCGTGAGTGGCACATCCCCAATAACCGCAACGGTTTTCCCATCTGTCCTGCCCGGCAGCGATAGTGCAGAGTTAGGCTGCCCTACCGCTTGTTCCATGCTTGCCTTTGCAAGCACTTTTCGGGGATGCTTGCCTTTGCAAGCACTCTTTCAGTGGCGATTGCGCGATCGTGGCCAATCGTTAGGTCGCCCTACCCGTTGTCGGCGTGTCTGCCAAGCCCAACGCTGCGCCGGGTGTTGAGTTACTCCATGACCAACTCCCCCACGCCCACGCTGTCGCTTCGCGTGATCGGCGCACAGGTCAACCGCAGCCACGTACAGGTACGAGAACTCCTGATCCGCCAGGCCCTGACCGACTGCTCCCCCGCCGTCCAGCTCGCGGCCGCGCACCTGGTCTTCACCCACCGGGTTCCGGCCGACGTCGCCGCCGCCTGGGCCAGATCCACCAGCGAGTTACCGGCCGGCGGCTGGCTGGCCTACTTCGGTGGTGGGGTTCACCACCTCGACTCCCCAACCCTGCTTCCAACCCTGATGGGCAATCCAGACCTGGCCGATGTTCACGTGATCCGGGTGGACGCCCTTGCCTACCGGGCCGAGCCAGCCGCCGAGGACGTGGCCGCATGAAGGCTTCCCACTCCCCCACCAGCAGAAGGGAGCCGGTGACGGTGACCTAGGACAAACAAGACGGCACCCGTGCGTCAACACGAGTGCCGTCTGCGAGATCAAGGGCCTGTCGGCTCCTGGATTCCCAAGCGGTTCCCAGGGTACGCCGACAGGTTCGAGAAACGAACTATTCGGACCGGCGTGGTCGGCAGGTGTGTCGAGTGCGCCCTGAACCTGGCAAGGAACCCTCATGGTGGATATCCCCCCTGGAACCCAGCCCCACTTCATGCCGCCTGTCGTGCGCGATCAGGTCCTGGGTGGAGAGGTGCTGGAGCGCCTGGCGTGTCTACCGAACCGTGAGATGGCGCGGGCAACGGCAATCGAGGTCGCTGTCGTCCTACTGGCCCACGACCTGTTCGTAGAGATCGACACCTACGAAGGGCGCGGGTATGCCCTGATCGACTCCCAAGAACGCATGTGCGCGGTCACCGGCCTGGGCGACAAGCGGCTACGCAGCGGGCTGCGCCACCTCTGCGAGGTGGGAATGCTGGTCAAGACCGCCGGGGTCTCCCTCGGCGAACGCAGCGGCACCTCTAGTGATTGGTACTGGCTGACCACGATCCGAGGGGCGTTCGTTCCCCCAGCGCAGCCGAAACGTTTTGCATCCCGCCGAAATGGCCGGATGCACTTATCCACAGGTCAGAGTGCATCCGGCCAAATCGACCGGATGCACAACGGGAACCCCCTCGTAGATGCCGCTGCTACAGCCGGTGCGATCCGGCCGGAACGGCGCGATGTTGTTGTTTGTAGTTCGCAGCCAACTCCATCCGGGAAAAACAGCACAAACAAACAACACGAACCCGCCGATGCGGCCGAGGCTGGTGGATCTAGCTCGGTTGCGCAGTTGGACTCCTACCGGCCGGTGACGCGCACTGACGGTGCCCCCATCGAGGACCCGGCGCTGCGTCAAGCGCTAGTGGACGCCGGGTTCAAGGGCCGGTTGGATCCGGCGGTGCAAGAGGCCTTCGACATCGCCGGGGTGATCAGCGCCGAATACGTCACCGAAGTCTCCGCACGTGGCAAAGGCCCCGGGTGGATCGTGACCGCGCTACGCGCGTCTGGTGCGTCTGCGATCTGGGACCACTTCGATGACCACAACCGCACCGCGGACCTCGACGAAGATCCCGGCGGCCCGCGGGTGTGGCAGACCAAGCACTGCGGGATCTGCGAGCCGACCTCGCGCACCTGGATCATCCCTGATGACCCGTACTCCCCACCGCGGCGATGCCACCGCTGCCACGACGACTTCCTGGCCGAACAAGAGGCCAACGCCGCCCACCTGCAGCGACAACTCACCCCCAGTTCCGCGCCGTTAGCGCACGCGGTCGGGGAACCACCCTTCTAGGTCGGAAAGGAACGCCACGATGGTTTACACCCCTGTTGAGGAACTGCCCACTCCCCCACCGCGGCGACCAACGGTGCGCTGGACTGACCCGGCCGGACGCGAATGGTCTAGCGAGGACGCTGCGCGCACCGCGGATGCCTCGGTAGCGAGGACCTACCTGCAAGCCATGCGCGCCGAACTCGACCACACCCGCACCTCCGGCGAGGATGACCCGCGGCGGGCAGCGGCGATCGCTCGAGCACGCGCCGAACGCACCCACACCGGCCAGGTGGCCTGATGACCAGCATGTGGACGTGGGTGGATGCGATCTCGGTGCTGGTGTTGGTGATCTCGGTGGCGGTGGCGGCCGGGTACTGGTGGTACCGGATCGAGGTGTGGCTCGATGCCCGCGCCCACCGGACCACCACGGCGCACACTGTCGCCGCGGATCCACCGGCCAATCCAGCGCCCGATGCCGCGATCGACGTCTCGGGTGATCTGGCTCCGGTTGTGGATTTGGCTGCCGCCCGCAGGCAGCGAGCGATGCGGGCCGTGTCGTGAGTGCGACGTTGGCCAGCGCTCACGCGGTGTCCTTGGCGTGCACTGGCCGCAGTGACGTGATGCAGCACCAGGACCTGGACTCCTCGCATGTGCCGACCCGATACGAAGCCGAACAGCGAGCACTGGCTGTGTGTGAGCAGTGCCCGGCGCTTGATGCGTGCCGGGACTTCGCGCTGCGCACCAGCGTCGACGGGGTCGCCGGTGGTCTTACTCGGCGTGAACGCATCGCCATCAACCCCGAGGTGCACGAGGTCCTCACGATGCCGGTGTCCTTGACGCGGGCGCACCTCACCGAGTCTGGTGATGAGCTGCCCGATTACTTCGATGCCGACCTACGGCGGTGCACCTGCGGGTCCTGGTTCGCTGGCGAGCGTGCGGTGTGTGCGGTGTGTTGGCGTTATGAGAACAAGATCAAGCCGCTGCAACTGAGCGCCTAGCCACCTGGGTGGAATCTGGCGCGAGCTAGGCCGCCGCAGCGATATTCGATCCGACCAGGGCGTGCAGGTGGTCTCTGGCGAGCGTGCGGTGCATACCGATCACCGCCTCGGGTCCCCCGGCGGCGAGCCGCGCACGCCAGGTGCGTTGGGCGCGGGCACTGATCGGCAGGTGCGTGACGTGCGCGCGAGCGCGATGTCCAGTGAGAACGACGAGATGGGTCAGGAGTTCTCCGGTGTCCTCATCGAGGTCCCACCCGGCCTTGACTGGAATACCTGCCGGTACTCCGAAGCGCTGCGCTGGCACAACGTCGGTCATCAGGTCACGGATCGCCACGGTCCACGGGTCGCGGTGGAAGCCCATCGCGGTGTACGCGACCGTCAGGGACAGACCGTTGACGGGTACGCGCCCCCACGTCTCCCCTGCCTCCCAGCACACCCCTGTGCGGTGGGTGATCTCCTCGAGCGTGGCTGCCAGGCCGCCTGCGGCGTCGATGAGCGCGTCGGTGGCGGTGTTGTCGGAGTGCACGATCGCTGCGTGGGCTTGGCTGCGCATCGTCGGTCCGGCGACCCAGGCATACAAGGGCTTCAAGACGCTGGCGCAGCGCACGGCACTCATGCGGACTCCGAATTTGTTGCTGCTAGCCCACGACGTAGGCGGGTGCCGTCGCGTTCGGCGCGACCATCGCGCACCATCGCGGCCAGGATCGTCTGGGCGAAGTCGCGTCGGCCGCGGCTGATCAACTCCATATCGTCGGGGAACACTGGCTCGGCGCCGCGACGCTTGGCGTCGCGGATGATCTTCGCGCGCATGTGCTCACGGCCGATCTTCACTGGAATCAACCCAGTGACCTGACCGAGGACGTGTTCTTTGTCCTGCCAGTCCGCGGTCAAGGTGTCATCCAACGCGGCCATCACCACGGGGCGGATACTTGATCCCATCAACGCCGCCGTCAACGCCTCGGGATCCACGCCTTGGTCGGCGGGGATATGTGGGCACGGCTGGCCGGTGATCGCGGTGTAGGCATCCACCCCCGGGGAGCGCAACTCGATGGCTTTGACTGTTCCCGTGGCATCCAACGTGGTCAGTTCCATCCACCCGGCGCGCAATAGCCCGTGCACGTGTCGGCGGGCGCGAGCAACATGGTGGCGCAGGTTCGCAGGGATGTGTTTGTCGTCCACATGATGGCGTCTGGCCTGGGCCAGGTGCGTGGTGATCGCCTGTCGAGCGTCCAGGTCGGGGTCGGTGTGGATGCGCACCAGCAGCGAAAGCGCCACCGTCCACGGCACCCGCCGCCCAGGGGCATGCGCCAACAACACCAGCACAGCGGCAGCTGGCTTGGACACCAGCACATCTCCTGCGGGCACCACGGGGGCATCACGCAGCACCGGGATTACCGGAATCGTCGTGGCACTCACGTGTAGGCGTATCTGACTGTTCGCGGTGGAACTGGCGCGGTAGCGCGCCCCTGATTTGTGGGGATCTACGAGGCGGGCTTGGGTGGGTAGGCGCCCTGGGCCGCCAGGAACGCAATCAACGCTGCCTGGACCACATCACGCACCCCTGTGCCGCTGGATTGCACGTAGTCATCCAGGCTCTGGCGCAGGTGCGCGTCAATGTCTACCGAGGTTTTGCGGGCTAGCGAGGAGCGCACCCCGGTCATGTCCACGAGCGAGGCCACCGACAACTCCCCCGACAACAGGTAGGTCCCCCACTGCTCGGGTGTCAGCCGGTAGGCCCACCCCGGTTGCGAGGTGTCCACCTTCGGGGTGCGCGTGGCTGTGGCCTTCTTCTTCGCGGGTGTCTTCTTCGTGCTGCGCGCCCTCTTCGCGGGTGTCTTCTTCGTGCCGGCCGCGGGTGTGGTGGGGGCCATGGCGTGCTCCTTTACCTCGATGCCAGGTGGTGCGTCCTGGCTGCCGGCAGCCTACTGCCGTCGCCACCCACCTGGCCACGTGGCCACCCTGCCAGGTGGGTGGGTGGTGACCTGGGTGGGTAGGTGGGTGGGTGCTGTCAGGCTCGAGGACCGGATGGGTCGTGCCTGTGAGGTGCCTTAGCGGCCGATCGACTCCAGGTAGCGGCCCCGGAACTTCCAGGCACGCCAGATCGCAAACATCGCCACCGGCAGCATGAACGGCGCGAAGACCGTTCCCGCGGTCAGTGCGACCGCACCAATGCCGATACCCGAACGCCAACCCACTCCCCACCCCAAGGCGGCGCGGTCGCGGCCCCGGATCTCCGGTTCGGTGCCCGTCGAGGGCGCGACCGTGGGTTGTGGTGAGGGTTGCGGGCTTGGCGCCGGGCTGGGTTGGCCTGGTGGGGTCGGTGGCTGGCCAGGGATCGGCCCGGTGACCGGCTGCCCCTGCCCTGGTGGGGTGGGCGGTGACCCGGCCGTGGTGGTGCTGGCCGCCGGGCCGGGGCACGCATGCCCGCCAGACTCCGGCAGGAACTGCCCACACGTGGAGCACTTGTGTTGCCCGGTCATGCGCCGCCACATCCGCGACGCCCAGCGGCGAAACCCCGAAGCGGGACGCGACTGCGGGTCACTGGCAGGTGACGTCGGTGGCGGTTGCGGGGGCGGTGGCGGTTGCGGGGGCGCTGAGGGTGACGGTGCGCTGGCCGGTGGTGTGGGTGGGGCGGAGTTTTGTCCAGCGGCGAACGCGTACGCCTGGGACACCCGAATCCACTGCTTCAGTTCCCCAACAGTCATCCCGCCCAAGTTCGTTGCTCCTACCAGCTGGTCATCCACATGAGGGTTCGCTACCGCCCCGCTCGAGGGGGCTGCGGGTTGGAGGCTGGTGGGGGTGATCTCGGAGCCGATAGTCGCCGCCACCGCTCCGGCACCCACCGGCACCAACTCCTGCACCGGCTCCGGTTCTGGGGCGCGGTGCGCGGCGCCACTGAGTTGCAGCGCCTGGCTTCGTTGCTTCTCCAACGCCAACAAGTCCACCGCGATCGCCTGTTGCTCGGCCGCGGCACTGGGGCAGGTGTGCTCGATGTCGTAGCTGGCGAACTCCCCGCACGAAGCACACCGGTAACCGCGTCCTTGCTGACGCATCAAACCGGGGATGTCCTTCCACACCGAGAACTCCACTCCCCCGGGCAGCTTCTTCTCCCCACGAACGTGCTTGTCTCGTTCCGCGGCCACCGCCTCGCGGTAGCCGTTCCAGCGCACCCACATCTTTTCCGAAGACGTCAACCCGCTGTCTTTCCCCTCCGGGGGCTGGTCATAGCGGTCCCGACCTCGCGTGAGTGTGTCCGTGGCAGCAGATAAGACGGTGACGACTTCTTCTTGGCTCGGATCGGGATAGTTCTCCGCCTCAGCGCGGCGCGCACTAATCACCGAGTGGGCGAACTTGCGTGCCTCGGAAACCTTCACCCCATATTGCGTCGCGGTCGCCGACACCAGGCCACCGAAACCCGTGGAGCGTCCAGAGCCGTCGTTGGCTCCACCACACGACACGTAACTCCACCCCCTTCACCGGGCACGACGACACCTCACGTGCCGAAGTGCTAACCGAGCCTGGCCCGTGGGGTGCTGCGTGGGGTTAGCGCAGCCACACACCCGGGTCGCGTGCCTGCTCAAACAGCCAGCGCACCTGCTCGACGGTCAGGGATGTCTCGCGCATGGTGAACCAGTCCGCCAGTTGTCCCGGCTGCAGCACCGCGAAGCTGGCGGCCGAGAGCACCTGCACCTGGTCAGCGCCGACGATGGCCAGGATGCCGGTGACCGGGATGGTGGTTCCTGCGATGCGCGACAGCCGGCGGGCCGTGACATCGGTGTGCATCGCCAGTTGCGTGATGTGTTCAGTGCGCTGGGAGTTCACCCGCACCCCGCGAGCACGATCAACCGTGACCTGCGCGCCGGGGTGATGCTTGGTGGAGACCACCACCACACCTGCGGACTCATCGAAGACCACATGGTCGATGTCTCCGCCCTGGGATCCGATCTGCACGTTGTGCAGCACTCGCGCGCGGGGTAAACGATCCAGCACCTTGCCCACCTTTTGCTCCCCGCGGCGACCAATCCGCCAACTGCGGTTGCGGGCACTAAACCCTCGAGCGTGGGGGGTTAGTCCAACTCCGGCGCGCTGGGTGGCGACATCGGAGGTCTGGGTGGGGGTGGCGTCTTTCAATTCTCGTGGCGGTGGGCACGGATGCTGATGCGCGACGGCCCACGTCGAGGCCAGCCGGTACACCTCAGCAGCGGGCATCTCCACTCGCCGGGCGATCACCGTCCCATCGACCAGGTCCACGAACCCGTAGTCGATGTCTGCGCCACTGGCGTCGCGGCCGTTGACGTACAAACGCTGCGCGTTGCCCTTACTCCAAGCACGCACCCACACCCCGGACTCAGCAGAAGTACTCACGCTTTCGTACCTAACCGCGCGCCGCTACTGAGCACGGTGTGCTGGGTTAGTTGATGTCTCCAAATGGGACTTTGGGCAGCGAATGTGCCTCCAAATGGGACTTTCGTGTTCCCGCGGCGCTGTCACATGTCGTTGCCAGGATGCGATGACGCGAACACCCCTGATGGCGTGCGCCCACAAATTAGGGTCTTGCCCATCGCGGATGACGACGTTAAATCGCACTAGATCGCAACACGGCGAGCACGTAACGAGGGAGAACGACAATCATGGCAACCCATTTCGATCGCGTCCGCGCCTTGTCTATCTGCGCTGCGTCCAACACTCCAGTTTTGGTGTTGGGTCCGCCTGGGGAAGGCAAGACCAGCATCATCGAGCAGATCGGTGAGCATGCCGGCTGGCATGTCGAGACGGTGATCGCCTCGATCTCGTCCCCCGATGACTTCAAGGGTTTGCCTGTTGTCAAAGACGGCGGGGTGGAGTTCGCTCCCCCAGCGTGGGCGAAGGCGATGATCGAACGCGGCGGCGGGCTGGTCTTTTTCGACGAGATCACCACCGCACCGCCAAGCGTGCAGGCGGCGTTGTTGCGTCCGGTGCTCAGCAAGGCTGTGGGTGATGTGCAGTTGCCGCCAGAGACACGGTTCATCGCGGCAGCCAACCCGCCTCAGATCGCCGCTGATGGGTGGGATTTGTCCGCCCCGCTGGCGAACCGGTTCGTGCACATCGAGGACTGGGAAGTGGATGTGGAAACCCTCGCCGAAGGTTTCTCCCACGGGTTCGCGCCGGCCGAGTTGCCGACGCTGGATCCCGAAGCGGTGGAGTCCACCACCGAGCAGGTGCGCGGGCTTGTGGGTGCGTTCTTGCGTGCCCGCCCGGATCTGAAGTCACGGATGCCCGAGTCGTCGGAGAACGCCGGTAAGGCGTGGCCCAGTCCTCGCTCGTGGGAAATGGGTGCCACCGTGCTGGCGTTCGCGCGGGCAGCGAATGAGTCCTTGGCGGTGCAGTCCTTGTTGCTGTCCGGTTCAGTTGGCCCTGAAGCCACACGCGAGTTCTTGACTTGGGAAGACAGCCTGGATCTGCCCGATGTGGAAAAGGCGATCAACGATGGTGGTTTCACCGATGCCAACCCGCTGCCTAGCCGCCCCGATCACGTGTACGTCGTGGGTCAAGCGTTGTCGCGTGCGCTGGTCGCGCAAGCCAACAAGGCGCGGCTGCAAAAGGCGATCAACGGTCCTGTCGCGCAGATCGGCAAGGCCGGTCACCGTGACGTCTCGGTGGTGGTGTTGCGGTCGATCCGTGAACAGATCAAGAAGTACCAGCCCGCGCTGGATCAAGAAGTGCTCACCGAGTTCTGGGAGTTTTTGGGCATGATGGGTAAGACCCCCACCGCGGCGAACAAGTAAAGGGGGCGGCAATGGCAACCACACAGGGAATGAGCCTGAACACCGATCAGGCGAAAGCGGTCACTGGCAGCGTCACGGTGACACCTGCGGAAGACGAGCAGGCGTTGAAGTGGTTTCAGGCCGCGCGCGCGAAAGCGTGGGAGACGTTTCCGTACTTGTCCTCGGTGCTCTCGGCGATGATCCCGGTGTCCACCCCAGGGTTGGGCACGGTGGCGTGCGATGCGCGGTGGCGGATCTACTACGACCCGCAGCGCATCTTGGGTATCGGGGAGCGTTTCTCCACTCCGCAAACCCTCGACGAGATCGTCTCTGACTGGCTGCACGAGGCCGGTCACTTGTTGTACGGGCACGCCGAACGCTGGGCTGACCTGCGTGAACCAAGCGCCCGTCACCCGATCTACAACGCCGCAGGCGACGCGCGCATCAACGCCAACAACGCCGAGATGGACGTCGTGGTCTTGCCTAGTGATGTGACATACCAGTCGTTGGCGCAGCAGGGCTACAGCGTCGATCCGCAGTGGACCACCGAGCAGACCTACCGGCACCTGCTGGAAAAGATCAGCGAGAACACTCCCCCGTGCCCCCAGCACGGACCCTCGGGTAAGCCCACCGCCACCAGCGACAGCAGCGACACCAGCCAGGGCAGCGGCAACGACAGCGGCAACGACGACGACGACACCGGCAACGGCTCGACGAGCGATGGTTCTGGCGCGCCCGATGATGCGTCCGCCGGCAACGAGGCGTCCGGTGCGTGCACGTGCACACCTGGCACCGCCACCCCCGACTTCGGCAAAGACTGCGGCTCGGGCAGCGGCGGGGAACAGCGGCCGTGGGAAATGGACATCAACGATGGCCAAAACGACGGTTCCATCGAACCGGGCCGCGGTGAACTGATCCGCGACCTCGCGGCCAAAGAGATCGCCCAGTCCGCCAAGCAAGCCGGCACCGTCCCCGGCGACCTGGCCCGGTGGGCCAACGCACGCCTGAGCCCCGCGGTGGACTGGCGGCGCGAACTGCGGTCGGTTGTCTCCCGGCACCTGGGAATGCAGGCCGGCAAAACCGACTACTCCTACGCCCGGTTGCCGCGGCGGCGCATCCCCGGCGTCATCACACCGGGCATGGTGCAATCCCGCCCGCCGTCTGTGGCGGTAGTGATCGACACATCCGGATCCATGAGCATGGCCGAAATCGACCAGGCCGTGGCCGACCTCGCGGGCCTGCTGCGTGCAGTCACCGGCTCGGCCGTCCCGGTGCGGGTGCTGCCGTGCGATGCCGCCGTTGGTGAGGTGCAGCACCTGACCAGTGTGAAAAACCTGGAACTGACCGGTGGCGGTGGCACCCACATGGGCGTGGGCATCCACGCCGCCGCCACGTTGCGCCCCACCCCCGATGTGATCGTCACGCTCACCGACGGGTACACCGGCTGGCCGTCCACCCCCGACCCGGCCGCACCTTCGGCCTTGTACGTCGCGGTGATCCTCAACAGCGACCAGGCCGACGAGGTGCCCTCATTCATGCACGCGATCACCGTCATTGATGGGCAGCGCGAGCACTGATCGCCCCAGAAAGTCCCACGGGCATGGGACTCTGAGGCCTCGGATAGCACCGAGTCGATGTCCGGGGAAGGTAGGGCCGCAGCAGCCATGAGCGACACGCCACTGGCGGGATCCAACGTGTCCCCCATGCCGCCACCGGCCGGAATTGCGGCGTCGGTGTACGCCACCGTCACCGCCCTGCAATCCCTCGACAGTGCTGCCGCGTGGCGCAACATCGACGAAATGGCTGAGCACGATTGGGCTGACGCAGACGCCTTGATCGTGGCGCTGTTCATCCGCACGATCCGTAACGAATGGCCCCATCAAGGCCCCAGCGACACCCAGATCTCCGCGCTCGTGCGCTTCCTGCAAGAGCGCTTCGATAGCTTCATCGACATCTACGACTATCTCGGTGAAGCGATGGTCCGAGCCGCATCTCGACGGGAATACGAAGCCATCAAAGGCGTTCCGCTCGATGTGAAGATGACCTTCATGCTCACCACGGTCGCCACGATCACGTTGCGCCGCAACTACACAGGCGAGAAGTTGCGCGACTACATCGTGGGGGTCTACGCCGCCACTAACACTGCTCGCCCCTAGCGAACCTGCTGGCCGCTGCGCTGCGTCGCCGCAGCCAGACGCTCCCGCACATCTTGCAGCAGCGCGATCTGCGAGGACCGTTCTGCTACTAAGACGGCGATCATGTCTTCCCCAATCGCAAACGAGGGCACCTGATCCAGCCACACCTCCGGGCTGGTCTCTCGATGCAGCTGCTCGAGCACCATCGGCAACAACGCCTGCGCTTGCACCGCAGTGTGCGCGCTGGGCTGCTCCCCCATTCGCGTCAGCAACTCCGACAACTCCTGCGTCCGCGCACCCGGCACCATCGCCAACGTTTGCGCGGCCAACTCAAAAAGCGCCCGGTCATCGTGGATAACCATCGCCGACCACCTTGCCCTTCCCACTCGTCATCGGTTGTCTGCCACGGCGGCGGAGCAACCCCGTATCGCCAGTATGAGCCGAGATCACGCCCCGTTGTTGCTGGTAACGCGTGGAATCCCATAGGGGCGACCCGGCCGCGACCTCGCCAGGCGGCCACTCCGGAAATCGACACCACTCCCCCTGGGCAAACTCCGGGAAAGTCGCGGGTTTGTGAGGCAGCGGGCGTTCTTTCCTACTTGTTAGCAAACATCAGCAAACATCTTGTGAGAGACAGCTCCCTCACGGCCGCAACTGGTCATCCCCGTCGGCCTGGTGTGTTAGCAAACATCCGCAAACATCCTGCGCGCTTCAGCTCGCTCCCCTCGATCTCCGCGAACTTCGGCACCCCGGTTCCCCCGGCCGCCGTCACTCCCCTGCCCGGTCAGATACCACCCGGTGAACGCCAGCCAACCGCCAAAAGAGGTGACCCCCTTCATGCCCAGCCGCGCGAAACCCACGCCCGGACAGGTGTCCTTGCTGGACGTGTACGCCTTCCACCGCGAAGCCACGGCCCGTGACTTCGGCGGGATGCTGATGGTGTTGGCCACCACTCCCCCACCCCAGGTCACCCTCGACCCGCACGGGCACACCTGGTGGAACGCCGCGCATGCGATCGCGCAAGCCGTCCACGGTGATGACTTCGCTGCCGCCTACGGGCGCTACCTCGATGCCTACCGGCAGGTACTCGTCTGCCACACCAGCGTCGAACCATGAAAACCGTGAAGCGGGCCGCACTGACAGTTGTCACTGCCCTGCTCGCAGCAGCAGCCACCATCGGAGTCGCCTACGCCGTGACCGGGCAGGCCACGACCGCGCAGCGGTTGTCGGTGGCGGTCACCCAGATCGCCGGTTCCCCCGCGGTGGTGACATGTCGGGAGCGATGGCGTGACGTGCTCGCCCCGATCCCCGGGCCGGCGCGCACGCAAATGGGAGTGCGCCCCGCAGTGGTTGAGGTCACTGCGGCAACGTGCGCCCACGCCACCTCCTGGCCCACCACCCCAGCCTCGAGCTGGCCTGCAGGCACAGTGTTGGCGGCCGGGGCGCTGGCGCACGAGAGCGCACACGTCGCCGGTATCCGAGATGAAGCCCAGGCCGAGTGCTTCGCCCTGGAAAAGATCGCCGAGCTACTGCAATTCGACGGGGTTGCCGTGTCTACCGCGGTGGACATTCAGCAGCGGTACCGAGATGAGTTCTACTCCCAGCAAACTGGCGACTACGTCGGGTCGTGCGGCTCGCTGGTGTTTGGCAGCGGTAACCCGAGGTAGAGCCGCAGCAGGCGGCTCACCAGGTCCGAGATCGACTTCGCGCCCACGCTGTAGGCCAGGGCCACAAGTTCGTCCTTTTGGCTCTGGGAAACGTAGAAGAACAAGTCCCGGTAGGGAACTTTGTGCACGCGGGCGGTTCGCCGGCCGCGCATGAGCGCCCGGTTTTCCTCGCTGCCGTACAACGCAAGGTAGTGATCGGAGATGGCTTGTCCGTACTCATTGGCCGCCTCCCACACCACCTCACCTTTCGACATCTGGCGCTCATGCCGGACGACCTCGAGGCGATCGAGTAACTCATCACTGACCTGCGCTGACAACTTCACCTGTTTGCCGTAGGTCTGCCGATCTTCTTTCAGGTCAAAGGTCCCCATCGCCCCATCCTTGTCTCGCTATGGCTGACACGGGGGTGTATCTGCAGTGGTGTGCGCGGGGTTAGTCGACTTCCCGGCGCAACGCCTCGGTCACTAGGGCCGAGCGTGAGCCGGCGTTGACCGAAACAACCAGTTTGTCGATGGCCAGGCGTTGGTCTTCCGTCAGGTACAACTGCATGGGCATCAAAGTCTCCCCCACGTCACGGCGCTGCCGGGGACGTTGCGTCATCGGTATTGGCCCGTCGACCACCTCGCGTGCGTCGCCGAATGCGGAAGCCAAATCATTCGCATGGCGGTTCATCGCTTCGAGGGCGAATTGCGTCAGGTTGATGCCGGCGTTCTTCGCGGCAGTTTTGGTCTTGTCGTACACGCTTGCGGGAATGTTCACGAGTGCCCGGCACGGTGTTGCGGTGGGCGCGAGTGTGGGCTTCGGGGGAGTTTTTGCTGGCCGCTTGTTGGCATTGGCGTGCGGCTCAGGGGCGGGTTTTGCAACCTTCCCCTTCGGCGCTTCGGGCGCTTCGGGCGCTATCGGGCTTACCGACGCGAGAGCCCTATCTGCCGGGGATTGCTGACCGCTGTGCGCTTGCTTCAAACGAGTGAGCATGTCGCTGGCGGATTCCCCATTAAGGAGATCGTCGATGCTTTCGGGTTGTATCTCCTGGACGCCACCAACCGACGCCGCGTCGCTGGGGGCAGTGTCTTTTGTTGCTGTACTCATTGGGCGACCGCTTCCTTCCTTGTGGTCATCGCGGCCTGGTGGGCTGTGATGCGGTTGAGGATTTCATCGGTGAGAGCGAGGTAATCCTTCGCCAAGTCGCCCGCCCTACGCGCAACCTTCTTCGAGCCCTCCGGGTCCTCGTACCACGGCTTCGCGGAGTGAACGACTTCTTCGTCGTACTGCAAGACGGGCTTGGCTGCTTTGCGTGCCCGTCGAGAGGCCTTATCGGACTGATGAATCACCGTGTCGAATAGCTGCCCGTGTGACCCCAGTACGTGTGCGGCATCCTGGCGAGCGTCTGCCAGCTCGACGGTGGCTTGGCGTAGAACGTCAAACAGCACCACACCAAGGAGATGAAGATCAGGATTGTCTTCTTTGGTGGCAAGGAATTGGCGCGCGAATGCGGTGATTCCTCGCATCGAACCCGGATCGTCCTTCGTTGGGATCAGTGCGTAGTCGGCAGCACCGATCGCGAGGGTTGCTGCATTACCGGCACCGCCAGGGGGTGTGTCGATGAGGATGAAGTCATAGTCGTCTTCGACTTGTTTGATCACGCGGTCCCGTAGGACGGATGAAGGTGTTAGATCGTCGTTCTTCCAGGCGTCTTCCATGCCGGGGAGAACCGCCAGCGTGGGGCCGCCACAGATGACATCGAGGTTCTCGCTGCGATGGACTGGAGTGATGGCAGCCCCGACCATCAAGGTCGTGGCCAGGCTGTCCCCCCGGTCCCCTTCTCCGAGGCCAAGTTCCATCGTCAGACCCGGCGTGGTGTCCAGGTCGACGGCCAGTACGCGATAGCCCAGCCGGGACAAGATGTAGCTCACGTTCGTGGCGACCGAGGTCTTACCCACCCCGCCCTTCCCGGACGTGATCACGATGGTTACCGCCATGCCGAAACCTCTCTCGTCACATCTGTCACATCTGGAAGGTATCGAGCCGGACGGTGGGTCGGTGTCCGACACGCCGCAACACCTGGTCAACATAGGGTGCACATACGCCGACATGCGGGTAGCAGATGGCCGCCTGCACCCACCATGAGTCGACACGTGCCAGTTGGTGCTCGGCATGAGGCGACCGGTAGGCAGCGCATGCCACACGTGCGGTGACCCTCGGCTACCTACAGGTCACCACAAGATGAACTGACGTTCACCGTGTGGCACCGCCTTGTGCCCGCAGGTCACCACACGATGCACGTACGGTGACCGTATGCAGCCACCTTGTGCCCGCAGGTCACCACCTGGTCACCATATGGCTGACATAGGGCGGTGAGTGTTCCACCGGGGGAGACCAGGCGCCGCCGATGAGTGGCGCGCCGTCGTCAAGGTCCGCCCGCCAGCAGCCACTGCGCGGCGGCTTCGGCCACTTCGTGGTCCGCGCTCTTGGTCAACTCGATCGCTCGCCCGCGGGTCAAGGCCGACCGGTCTCGGGAGAATGCGCGCCAACAGTTTTCGCTTGTCTTCGTTATGCCTGCTTCGGGCGACCTCGGGGCTTGCCGGTGGCTCGGCTGGGTCGGCCGCGGACTACCAGATTCACCATCTGTCGGGACCAGCCCAGTGCTCGAGCGATTTCGCTGCTGCTGGCCTCATTTTGGTGTGCGGCGCGCACTAGCTCATCGAGGCGATCTCGAGCCTCCTGAAGATCCCTCTCCAGGGCTTGGATGCGTTTCTTTTGGGATTGGGCCATCGTCAAGGCCAGGTCCACCGCGGCCTGGTCTCGTTTGGGGTTGATGCCGCGCTTGCTTTGGGCTGCATCCTTCTCGCGCTCTGCCTCACCCTCGATCGCGGGAACGATGCGACCGCCGGAGAGCATGTACACCTGACTGTCGTCCAGCAGGCCCCCAGTCCAATAGCCGTACAGCTTCGCCAGGGCGTCGTCATGCTCGCTGGGGGGAATGGTTTGCAGGTCGACCTCGCGCATCCACTGGGGGAGAGCGGAATGCGCCATGGGGGCGACGGTATCCAGGGGGACCTGGTTGTGCCGTAAAGCGCGTTTTCCCTAGGGGGGCGTGTCGCTCCCATAGGGGGGGGGAAAACTCAAATCCGGGATTCGGAAAATGCGCTTTCCATGCCCTGGGGGTGCTGGCGATTTACGGACCACTTCGAGGGCCGCCCCGCGCCTGCCGGCCGTGGTTTTACGGTCCAGATTCGCATACACAACTTGTTAGCAAACATCAGCAAACATATTTGGGTCGGAAGCTGCAAGCCCGGGTCAGCCTGGCTGCCGACGCGGGCCGGGGTAGGGGAGAGGGGTCAACTCACGTCAGGGTTCGGCTGGCTGGATACCGATAGGACACAGGTGATGTGTCAATCGAAGGCTGATGGTGGGCGCCGCTGCGAAACGGCGTTGTCTCGGCCTGGCTATTCGGAGATGAATCGCGCGTACTTGGCGGCCCCGAATCGGGAGAAGGTGCGCCAGGCGTTCCATGACCGCGTTGTCCGCTACGCCGCTACCGGTTCGGGGCAGCGTCAAGTGCTCGATGACGCGGACCGCATTGCGGCCAGTGATCCGGAGCAGGCGGCGTGGTTGTCGTCGTGTGCGCGTGAGGGTCGTGTGCGTTCGCAGGCTCGTGATGCGGCCGGGCAGGTGCAGCAGTGCGGGTCACCGCCACCGCCCACGCCACCGCGCGTTCCTGTTGAGGTGGAAGAGTTTTTGGCCAGTGAGTGGGGCCGTGATGTGGCGGAACTACCGCAGATGGACAGTCATCAACTCGCGGGTTTGTGTGAGGACATCAACGGCCGGTACGGGGTGTGGTTGCACGTCAATGGTGAGCCGGATGTGTTGTTGGTGGATTACGTCTCGCGCCCTGATGGGGATCTTCCCGCCGATCAGCCGCACACCGTTGTGGTCGCCGATGGGCACGTGCACGACTTGACCTTCGGTCAGTTCGATGAGGGTGCACCGGTGTTGGTGTCGATGCCGGTGGAGCAGTGGGAGCAGTCCTGGCAGCGGCTGGGGGAGCGCAGCATCGAGGAGTTCGCCGATGACTACCTCGAGGAGGACTACCTCGGGTTCAGCGTCGCGCCCGGTTGGCAGTGCGTGGAGTGCGGAGCTGAACTCACAGCCCGGCGGGCGACCGGCTTGTGTTGGGACTGCTTCCAAACAGAGTTCACCGCCGAGGCGCAACTGATGGGTATCCCAGATGGACAAGCGCAGGTCTGGGTGATGGAGCAGTTCGAGGCCGATGCCCTCGAGGACGAGATTTCCGATGCGGCATACCTGGAGTATGAGTCCGGATATTCCGCATCGGGATATGCCAGCGGTTCGGGCACCAAGTACGGCTACGACGAGGACTACGGCGCGCTACCGGGCGTGGACTGGGGCAGTTACAAACAGCCCGGACGCAAGCCTGGCCATTCGTCGATGTCCCAGGCCGGCTGGGGTTTCGGGTCGGGGGGCCGGTTACCTACGGTGCCGTATGTGAACCCGCACAAGAAGGCCACGGAAGAGGCCAAGAGCACCGGCAAGGTGGTGCGGCGGGCAATGGGGCCAGCCAACAGCGGTGACGGGTACGTGTACTTGCCGCAAGACGATGGTGAAGTCCTGCGGGTGTGGGGCCTGCACGGAGCCTCGGGAGTGTTGATCCGCAACACCGACACCGACGGAACCGAACGGTTCTTCTTGGCCCAACGCGGCGGCAGCGTCGATGGTGGCAACGGCACCTGGGCGGTGCCCGGTGGCGCGCTCGACCCAGGGGAGAGCGCCGAGCAAGGTGCGTTGCGGGAGTTCCGGGAAGAAATCAAGACCACCGACGTTGAGTTGTCGGTGCATGATCACCACGTTGATCAGGTGCATGCGGAGTGGAGTTACACCACCGTCCTTGCTGAGGCGCCCACGCAGTTCACTGCGCCGGAGAAACTCGATTGGGAAACCAAAGCGGTGGGCTGGTTCACCCGCGAAGAGATCGCCGAGTTGCCGCTGCATCCAGCGTTTGCGAAGTCCTGGCCGCACTTGTTGGCACGCCTAGATAACGACGCGTCGTAGTCATGTCGTGCGGGGGCGGGCACAAGAACCCGAACTATCGAGCTATTAGCGCCGCGGCGCGCACCCACCAGCTGCGGGTGGACACCACCGCGCGGGTGTTCCATGCGCTGGTGAAGGCAGCTCGAGCGGAGGGTGACTCCGATCCGGTGGGGTTCGCTCGAGCCGCCCTCGACAAGGCGGCCCAACGCCACCACCAACATCTCCTGGATCGCTCCCGCGGATCGTGGCCGACCTACAACTGGACCGGCACCTTCGATGCCGACTCCGGAGTCTGGCAACTGCAGCCCGAAGTAGAACCGGACCGGGAACCACCAGGGGTTGATTGGCGCGCCCGTTTCGCCCAGCAAGCCATCCACGAGCAGCGCCTGATCGAAGTTCGCACCAGCCCCGACCCCAACAGCGGTGACGGCTACCTGTTCACCCCCGATGGCGCCCGCGTGTGGGGACGTTTTGGTGCCGCCGGTGTTTTGTACCGGTCCCGTGATGCGGCCGGGGAACCGGTGGTGCTGTTGGCCCAACGCGGTCCGCTGTTGCATGCGGCCGGGCAGTGGGGCATCCCTGGCGGTGCGCGTGATCGCAACGAAGAACCCTGGCAAGCAGCGACGCGGGAGTTCGCTGAAGAAGTAGGTGTCTCACCGCTACAGGCCGGTCGGGTCGGTGCGTGCGTGACCAAAGAACGCATCCCTGGCCGTTGGGCGTACACGAGCACCGCTGTTGAGGTGGAGCGTCCCTTCGATGTGCCGCGACGCCCCGCCGATGGGGAGACAGCTGCAGTGGCGTGGGTGCGAGTGTCTACCGCGGCGAAAGCAGCACGCCAGGGGCGGTTACATCCGGGAGTGGCGCAGAGCCTTCCTCAGTTGCTTTCCCGCTGATCAGCGTCGCGCTGCCGCGCGGACCAGGCGATCAAGCAGTTCGGTGGGCAGAACTGGGAAAACAGGTCGTCTTGGCAGATGCACTCATGCTCACCGGCACTCATGGGCTAACTCGCCGTCTCGTGGCGCATGTGCTGCATCGGCCATGCACAAAATCCCGATCCGCTATTGCTGGCCCAGTACCGGAACCCTCGGATCGCTGTTTGAACGTGCAGTTGGCTGCCGCAATGTCGGCACTGTCGGCACTGCGCGGTGCTCGGGATGGATGTCGCCATGGTGGTGTCCGGGACTGTGGTGGCACCCCACCGCCACGGAAGCCCGAGGGAGTGGCCGCGCGTGACGGTGGGGGCGCTCACCCACAGGTACTAGCCGGTGGTCACCAGCAGCGGGGGGATGCGGTTGGTCAGGTACTGGGCGTAGGCCTGGAACGCTGTGCCGGCGCGGTCTGCCAGTCCGTCGATCAGGGCGTGGGCGTCCACCACGTCCACCGAGGTCGGCAGGTCCGTGGTGCTGGTGACACCCAACGCTGGGGCGTTGAGGTCATCGCCGGTGAGCGCCTGGGATGCGTTCACTGCGAGCATCCACTCCACATCAACCCACGGCCCTTGCGTGATCGGGTACGCCGGCGCTGAGGTCACCAGGCCAGCGGCGACCACGCCACGCACCGTGCTGGGGGTGCACAGCGCGGCGATCACCACCTGTCCTGGCTGCGGGGAGAACTTGTGTCCGCAATACAACGGACGCTCCACAACCTGGTTCAAGCCAGGGTTGATGCCCGCGTGGATCGCCTCGAACTCATCTGCGGTGATCTTGCGGCGCTCGCTGCCGGCCGTGGTGTCGATCCAGGGCACGAGCCAGGCCCCAAATCCGGTGGTGGTGTTCGACATGGTGCTTCCTTTCGTTCGGTTGGTTGGTTAGTTCAAGTTCTCGGCGAGTACCAGGGACGCCGCGCAGCGTTCGATGACGCTGCCGTTGGCCCACTGCTCAACGATGGGTCCGGGGATCGCGGCGCGGGCGACAACCGCGACCTGGGCGGTGCGGTGCTGGACGGCGTCGCACAGCACTCGGCTCGGCAGCGTCGCGTAGCGCGCCCGGATGATCTCGGAGACCACGGATGCGTGGATGTCGCCTTGGCTGGGAAACTGCGCCGCCCACGACTCATCGGTCAGCAGCCGTGCGATGTCCTCATCGCGTATCTCCCCGACGTGCCACACGTGCGCGAGGTCTGCGATGTCGGCGACGCCGCGTGCGTGGCGTTCACGTGCTTGCGGTGTCTCGGCGCACTCGCGCGGGTCCCCGAAGTCCGTCAGTGTCGACTCCTCGCATACCTCGCACCACAGCGAACGCGAGGCCCCGTAGAACTGCGCGGTTTCCTCGCCATTGGTCCACTCTTGGTAGCCGCCGAAGTCCATCCCCGGCTCGTCGTATTCCAACCGCACGTGTACGTCGCGGTTCTCGGCAACGAACGCCTCGACTGCTTCCACCGGGGGAGACCAGGCGGTGCTGAAGTAGTAGGTCACGCTGTCATCGGAGACTTCCTCACTGACGTCGGAGATCTCCCACTTGGTGCCAAAGCGAGCGATGTTGGACTCATACCAGCCAACCTCGCCGCTGATGGCTTGCAGGGCTTTGCCCATCGGGTGTGCACGAACTTCCTCGTCGCTGGGTTCATGCTGGTTCAAGCGCGCCAACTGCAACGGCTCACCGTTGTCTCCCAAGGCTTGACGCAACTGCGCGATGCGCTCAGGGCTACCGGTGATCGTCAAGGTGTTGTCGCACCAGTTGGGCATGTGGTTCTCCTATCGCTGCGGTGATAGGAAGAACGTCGCACCGCATCTGCGATGGTCAAGCGCCCAATTTTGGGTCTATGTGGTGGGGGTGTTCTTGTCCGGAAGGATCGCCCACACGGCACCGGATTTGGGTGCTTGACCGGCGGGCTGGGATTTGGTGAACGTGTGGTCGGCGATGCGACCCACGCCCCAGGCGGCTTGTTCGTACTTGTTGTTGTCGTACCCCTTCATCGCCTCCGCCGCATACGCCTCATCGAAGTTGGGAACTTGTTGGCGTTGGGCGACGTGATGCAGCTCGTGCACTAGGGAGTTGTTGACCACGTACCCGGCCGCGGCGGGATAGGAGTCCTTGTCCTTGATGGCGATGACGACCTGGTCGGTGCCATCAGACTTACGGCGCGCATACCCGTACACCGACTCCTTGTTACTCAACCGCACCTCAATGTTCGCCGGGCCGGTGATCCCGGCGGCGTTGACTGCTTCGGTGAGCGCGGCGGGGTGGATGTTCACCGCGGGGGCGCCGTTGCCGCGGCGGTCCTTCACGGTGACGTGCCGCTGATCCCCGGCGTCGTGGGTGAACTGCGCGCCAGGGGTCATGTGATGTAGCTCGGTGGTGTTGGCGGGCAGGCCGGGAATGTGCGCCCAGTCCTGACCCAGGCTCGCTGGTTCCCACCCGGTGCGGGTATTGGCGGTGAATACCTTGCCCGAGATCGGCTGCCCTGCGGGGGATGCGCTGGCAGCGGCGGGGGCTTTGGTTGCTGAGGCGCTGGGGGCTGCTTTGGCTGCCGAAACCGACCCGGTGACGCTCGAGGTGGGGCTGGTGGGTGGTTCGTGTCCGAGGGCGATTTGCAGGTTCTCTTGGGCTTGGGCGCGCTGGGCGCGCGCGAAGGCACGCTCGTTGGACATCTGCTCGGCGTCACCTGTGGCCGGCTCGTACCCGGCCGCCACCCGCTTGTGGTGCCGTGAGGACAACGTGTCGGCCAGGGTCGCCTTCAAGGCGTTGCGGGATGCCAGGCGGACCTCGTCGTCGGCGCCGGAGTTCGACACCGCTTCCATGGCCTCCCAATAGGCCCCCGTCAGCGCGAGATCGTTCTCTTCGCTGTTGGTGGCCAGGTCTGCGCTCTTGTAGGCCTTGGTGGTCTCGGAGAACTTCTTGTAGGCAGCCCCGAAATCGGCACTGACCTCACTGCTGAGGTGGCTCAGGCAGCGGCGTCCGCCCTCGGCTTTGGATTGGCACATGCTCCACGTCCCCTTCTGGCGAGCACACTGGGTCTGGTCCCTGGAGTACTAACCGGGGCGTGTCAGCGAGGTGCGCCGAGGGGCCGTTGCGGGGGTTGAAATGGCCACAGGGCGGAAACGGGCCGGTTCAAATGGCCACGGGACGCAATCGGGGTGGTTCAAATGGCCACGGGCGGGTCCGGCGGGCAGAAACCGCTGGTCCAAATGGCCACAGGGCGGAAACGGGCCGGTCTAAATGGCCAAACCTGCTACACCGAATGGCCACGCGGGCCAGTTAGCCGCGGAACATCGGCTCCCAGGGGTCATTCCCATCCGGGTGACCGGGAGTGATCCGCTGCACGTAGTCCTGCTCGAAGCGCTCGCTGCTGAGCGTCTGGCAGTACACGTCCCAATCATCAACGACCCAGGCGTTGTCCTCGCTGCACGGCGCAACTTGGACTTCCACGGTGCTCGACCACGGGTCCTCACCCTCGCCGACGGGGATGGAGAACAACACATCACCGTTGTCGGCGACGCGTGCACGCTGCGTGGTCACGCTGCGGGGGAGTGCTTCGGTGAAGTAGTCCTCACCGAGTTCCCCTGCTCCTGGTTCGGGGCCGTTGTCCGACCCGATCTGCAAGAACCACAGCAGAGCGTCGTCACCGGTTTTCACGTCGGGGTAATAGAGCCAGTGGCGAGCTAGTAGCAGCCGTTGGAGTTCCACGGGGGCGCCGTCGTGCGTTTCGGTGGCGATGAGTTGGGCGCCTCGAGGTGCTTTGAGGAGTTCATCGAATCGCTGCAGCCACGCGGGCATCGCTTGCTCGGCCATCAGTCCTCCAGAAGAAACGTCTGTGGTGTTCAGTGTGGTGGATGTCTGCGTGGACAGGGACATGTGCAGTTACACCGCCCGCAGCCACTTGTCGACGGGGATCCCGTTCACTTCGGTGATGCCCTTGCTGGCCACGATCGCTTTAGCTTTGTCCATCAGCGATGAGGGGACGTTTACGGATGTGGGTGCTTCGGGTCCGTACAGGTCGATGCCACCTTTGAACATGAACTCGTTTCCGCCGCTGGTGACGCTGACCGCAGACAGGGGGTCGCGGTGGCTGGACTCCGATCCGTACTTGTCACCGTTATTTGCCCACCAGTCCGGACGTTGCAGCAACGTTGAGGGGTCCGACCAGGCGAAACCTGCTGAGTTGCCTTCGACTTTGCCTGCTGTCCAGTTGCGCAGGTAGACCGCGTTGAAGGTCTTGTCGCTTGATTCACTCCAGCCCACTCCGGCCGGGACGCCCAGGCGCCGCCGTTGACGCTGCGCTGACAGGGTTCCGGTTTGCAGCATGTTCAAGATGTTCTGCGGATTTGTCACTAACCGATGCGACATGCCTCGTTTGTGTTGCTGCCACGTTGAGGCAACTCCCTGGGCGTCGACGTCGAAGCGCCGCCAGGTGACACCGATTCGGGAGATCACCGGTGTGGGCTGGTAGTTACCGGAACCCAGCAAGTCCTCAGATGTGGTCCCGGTGGCTTTGGCAACAGCAGCGCGGATGCGTTCGGTGCGTTTTGCTAGTGAGCGTCGCTGTGCGCGAACGGTGATCCGGTTGGCCCACTGGGACAGTTCCTTCTCATCGAGGCCGATGGCTTCGTGGTAGTGCTGGGCGGTGAGGATTCCTACCTGGGCTTCGATGTCGTTGTTGCATGCGGCCATCGCTTTCTTGACGGTGGCGTTCTTTTCTAGGTTCGCGGCGAAGATGTTGGCTCGCAGGTACGCCCACTCTGCCTCTTTATGGGTCAACGGGTCGTTGGCGAGGTTGAGATTGCCGAGTTTGGACACCAACGTGGTGGGGTCATCGGTTCCAGCGGGAGCGACGATCTCCAACTCGCCGGCGTTGCGGTGGTCGGCTTCGCCGTATTCACCGGGTATGCCTTCGCGGGGCCGGTAGTAGGCGGTGTACCCGTCCCCTAGGTCCACGCGCAGCATGCTGCCGTGACCTGCGGCGCCCTTGATCTGCCCGTCCCAACTGGTGACCCCGTTGTCCAAGGTGGGATGCACGACCCGGTTGGGAACCTCGGTGATCGGTAGGCCCGCAGTCGCAGGTCCAGGAACCTTGACCGTTTTGGTGACTTCGTGGGTGGTGGTGAACGCCGA
>Ga0180430_10001141_pt1 | contig 26801 bp, 16 predicted proteins | sample SS_ome_9_FD_132999 | JGI IMG/M metagenome (GOLD analysis project Ga0180430, IMG submission 132999) | Hypersaline lake sediment archaeal communities from the Salton Sea, California, USA - SS_1_S_2 metaG | ecosystem: Environmental > Aquatic > Non-marine Saline and Alkaline > Hypersaline >... | reverse complement strand
CGGCAGCGGTCCGATCCCGCCGGAGCAGGTCGATGAACTTGCCGGCTCGCCTCGGGAGCAGTCGGCCTGGCAGATGGTCGAGGCGGCGGCGGCCGGTCGCTCCGCGGAGGCATTGGGGCTGCTTGACGACCTGCTCGAAGCGGGCGAAAACCCGATTGGCCTCACCGCGCAGGCCGCGGCAGTGCTTCGCCGACTCTCGACGGCCGCCAGGCTGCTCGCTCTGCCACCCGGGGCCGGCCGGCCGGCGAGCCTCCGCGAGGCGGTCAAGGAGGCGGGCGTGGCCGCCTGGCCGAAGGCCCTCGAGGCGGCGGCGGCTTCCCTCGACCAGCTCGGACGCCGCGCGAGGGCGTTGCCGATCTGGCTCCTGGAGACCGACCGGGACCTCAAGGGCGATGCTTCGCGGGGGCTGCGGGCGCGACTGGCGATCGAGCGGCTGATCTGCAAGATGGCGGCCAAGGGAGCCGCACAAGGCAGCTCCCGGGCAGGGGCTGGCCGAGGCCGCTCATCCCATCCAAGGTGATCGACAGCGTGGACTCCCAACACCCCCACGACCCGCACGATGTCTGGGACAACCCGCTGGCCACCCGCTACGCCTCGGCGGAGATGACGGCCATCTGGAGCGACCGCAATCGCTACCGACACTGGCGACGGACCTGGCTGGCCCTGGCGGAGGCGGAGGCGGAACTGGGGCTGCCGATCACCCCGCGGCAGCTCGCCGCGATGCGGGAACGGCTCGAGCCGGTCGACTTCGAACTCGCCGCCGACTACGAGCGTCGGATGCGGCATGACGTCTTCGCCCACCTGCACACCTACGCCGACGCCTGCCCGGAGGCCCGCGGGATCCTGCATCTCGGGGCCACCAGCGCCTTCGTCACCGACAACACCGAGCTCGTGCTCCTGCGGGAATCGCTCGACCTCGTGATCGCCCGCCTGACCACGGCCATCGAGCAGCTCGCGGCACAGGCGGTGGAGCACCGCGACATCGTCTGCCTCGGCTACACCCATCTGCAGCCCGCCCAGCCGACCACGATCGGCAAGCGGATCTGCCTTTGGATCCACGATCTTCTGCTCGATCTCGAGGAGGCGGACAACCGCCGCAGCCGGCTGCGGGCCCGCGGCACGAAAGGCACCACCGGAACCCAGGCGAGCTTCCTGGAGCTTTTCAACGGCGACCATGCCAAGGTTCGCGAACTCGACCGGATCGTCTCCCGCAAGCTGGGCTTCGAGGCCTCCTACGACGTGACCGGCCAGACCTACACCCGCAAGGTCGACTCACAGATCGTGCAGATGCTCGCCGGCATTTCGGAGTCGGCCCACAAGACGGGCAACGACCTGCGGCTGGCCGCGGCCGCCGGCGAGATGGAGGAGCCTTTCGAACGCGACCAGGTCGGCTCATCGGCAATGCCCTACAAGCGAAACCCGATGCGGAGCGAGAGGATGTGCAGCCTGGCGAGGTACGTGATGGGCCTGGCGGTCACTGCCGGCCAGACCGCTGCGGTGCAGTGGTTTGAGCGGACGCTCGACGATTCGGCAAGCCGGAGGCTGGTGCTGCCGCAGGCGTTCCTGGCGACCGACGCGGTGCTCGTCCTGCTGGCCAACATCGCCGGGGGCCTGGTGGTGGTGCCGGGAATCATCGAGCGGAACCTCGCCGAGCGGCTCCCGTTTCTGGCCGCGGAACGGATCCTGATGGCCGGCACGACCGCCGGCGGCGACCGCCAGGAACTCCACGAGTCCCTCCGTCGCCACAGCCACGCCGCCACTGCAGGCATCCGCGAAGGCGGGCCCAACGACCTCGCCGATCGGCTGGCGGCCGATCCGCTCTTCGCCGGGATCGACCTCGACGAGGCGATGCGTCCAGCCGGGCTTGCCGGCCGGGCCGCCGAGCAGGTCACCGAATTCATCGGGGGACCGGTCCGGGCCGCCCTCGCCGCTCACCCGACCCGCGGCGGCGAGTCGGAACTCCGCGTCTGACTGACGTCTCCCGACCCCGCCCGCCGGCCGGCTCAGACCCGGTCCTGGTGCCGCGAGCGGCTGCGACGGCTGCGGCAATCGACACACAGCCCGCTCACGAAAAGCCGATGGCCGGCGAGGCGAAACTGGTGCTGCGATGCAACCGCCTCGCAGATCTTTGAAATCTCCTCGCTGGAGAACTCGATCAGCCGTTGGCAGGAGGTGCAGTAGAGATGGTCGTGCTGCGGGTATCCGTAGTCGTGTTCGTAGACAGCCCGCCCGTCGAGCACCATCTTCTTCAGCAGGCCCGCCTCCACCATCTCGGTGAGCGTGCGGTAGACGGTGGGCCGGCTGGCCCGGGCGCCGTCGGGCGTCTTGCGGACCAGTTCGAGCAGTTGCTCGGCGTCAAAATGCTCGTGCCGGCGATAGACCTGCTCCACGATCAGCCGCCGCTGCTTCGTGATCCGTTTGCCGCGAGCCTGGAGAAATTCATCGAATCGCTCGCGGGGCGTCGACGCCACACGTACGCTGCCAAGCGAGAAATCATCGGCGATTGACATGCCGCATTTCCACATCCACTCAGCCGTTCCGCGCAACAACCGCGAAAGGACTTTCTAGTAGTGTAGCCCGGCGAGCGGAAGTGTCCCACGCTGCTCGAGGCCGCCCTTGGAAACGCCCCTGCCAATCACACACCGCACGCCGCGAAAAGAGGGCGGCAGCCTCCCGGCCGCCACCCCGGCCGGGCTCGATGGCCCGGCCCCGGGGCGGGTCGGCGGAGAGATCGACCCGGCTCAGCCAATGCTCTCGAGCAGGCGGTCGAGCGCGATGTCGAGTTTCTCCGGAGTCTCGTAGCTGCCATCGGCGATCGCGGCGCGGATCGCGTTGACCTTGTCGAGACGAATGTCGCCTGCGGCAGCGGCCTCGGCGGCGGCGGTGCCCTCGACCGAGAGCGTGACCGCGTCGTGCACCTCACCGATCGGCTGGCCGGAGGTGGCCTTGGCGGCCTCCGTGCCCGCAGCCTTGATTCCCGAAACGGCAGGCGAAGCCTGCGACTGTCCAATTCCCCAAATCTGCATCGTAACCCTCCTTGCGGATCATTCCGCTCGAACACTCTTGACGACTCGATCCCTGGCCGCAGCCACACAGAATCGTCGTCGCTCCGCCACCCCCCGTGGCAGAAGGACAGGCATCCTGCCCGTCCGATCCACTACGAAGGTCGATGGCTTCTGGTTCACTCTCTGCCCGGTGGCTCTGAGCCTCTCCTGCAAGTGTTGCCGCGCATTGCTCGGCGGTCCAGATCATCTCCAGCGTCGCGAATGCGGGGCCCCGACAAGGACCCAGCTTTGTCTCTTCGTCCTGCCAAGCGATTCTTCTTGAATCTTTTTTGTGGTTTTCGATTCTGACGCCAGCCGCTGTTGGTCGCAGCCCGCCGCTGTGCGAAATCTCAGCCCACCGCAAACTCCGGCCTGCGGCGGCCGAGCTGGTTTTGCAGTCTCTCAACGATGGCTGAGTGCATCTGACTGACCCGGCTTTCGGAGAGGTCGAGGGTCGCCCCGATCTCCTTCATCGTCAGTTCCTCGTAGTAATAGAGGATGATGATCAACCGCTCGTTGCGATTGAGGCCCTTGGTCACCAGCCGCATCAGGTCGTTCTTCTCGATCCTGCGGGTCGGATCCTCGCCCTTCTTGTCCTCGAGGATGTCGATCTCCCGCACGTCCTTGGAGCCGTCGGTCTCGCACCACTTCTTGTTGAGGCTCACGAGGCTCGCGGCATTGGCCTCCACGAGCAGCTTTTCGAATTCCTGCGGCGAGAGCCCCATATGCTCGGCCACCTCGGCGTCGGTGGGAGTGCGACCAAGGCGGGTCTCGAGCGTCTTGATCGCTTCGTTGAGCTTGCTGGCCTTGCTTCGAACCAGTCGCGGCACCCAGTCCATCGTCCGCAATTCATCGAGCATCGCCCCGCGAATCCGCGGCACGCAGTAGGTCTCGAACTTCACGCCCCGCGACATGTCGAAAGCGTCGATTGCGTCCATCAGGCCGAAGGTGCCGGCAGAGACGAGATCATCGAGTTCCACGCCGTCGGGAAGCCGGGCCCAGATCCGCTCGCCGTTGTATTTCACCAGTGGCAGATAGATCTCGATCAGCCGGTTTCTGAGCGTCTCGTTCGAGGGATCAGCCTTGAACTGTGTCCAGAGTTCCAACGCCTCTTCGGCGGTGAGTTGCGTCGCCACGTTCATCCTCCATGAAAGGTCGAGACAATTAACTATTTTCGGTTGCGATGCGACCCCGACTTGATTCGATTTTTTCCGCCCCGCAGGCTCCACGTTATCGACATGCTTGCCCTCACCTCCGCGGATTCCCCCTAGGCTGCCCGCAGTGCCCCGTCGCCGACGGTGGCGAAGATCTCCACCCGTTCCTCGCCGGCGATCTCGCTCGTCGAGAGCACCTGCACCTCCGGCAGCGAGGCGGCGAGCATCTCCCGCACCCGGCGACGGATTGACGGCGGCACCACCACCACCGGCATGCTCCCCCGCTGCCTCCCGGGGCGGACTGCCCGACGCACCTCCGCGACGAGTCGCTGACGGTCGAACCGCCCCGTCCCTTCCTGGGGCCCTTCACGATCGATGGCGGTGACGGTTGCCTCGGTCAGTCGCACCGTGGGCAGTCGTCCCTCGCCGTCGCGGGCCCGCCGGCAGATCGTGCGGGCGAGCCCCTGGCGAACCTGTTCGGTGAGCCGCTCCGGGTCGCCCGCCTCTGCGGCGTGATCGGCCATGATCTCCAGCAGCAGTGGCAGCGGTCGGATCGGCACCCCCTCGCGGACGAGCTGCTGCAGGGTGCGGTGCACCATCGGCAGAGGAAGCAGCTCGGGGATCACGCCGTCGACAACCGCTGGATGGCTGCCGCGAATGCTCTCAACCAGCCGGCTCACCGCGTCGCGGGTCAGCAGTGTGCCGGCACGGTGCCGCACGGCCGCCTCGAGAGCCCGCATCACAACGTCGGAGGTTTCCAGGATCGTGCAGCCGGCAGCACGGGCCTCGGGGAGCTGACGGGCCGCGATCCACGTGCCGTCGACTCCACTGAGCGGATCGGCCCCCGCGGGACCTTCGAACGCGACCCCGCCCACCGCGAGCACGCGGCCACCGGGCAGTTCGCTGTCGAAGACCTCCTCGCCCCCGATCACGATCCTGCACTGTCGCGGCGGCAGGGTGGTGGAATCGCGGAATACGACCTTCGGCAGCACCAGGCCCAGGTCGGCCGCCAGACTGTCCCGCAGACGGCGGGTGCGTTCCGGCAGGGTCGCCGCTGATCCGGCAACGAGATAGATCAGGTCGCGGCCAAGCTCGACCGCGGGCGTATCTTCATCGAGCAGACTCGCCACGATCGACTCCGGCTTGGCCGTCTGGACAGCGGCTTCGGCCTCGGGTCCATCCGGCTGGTGACCGCTGCGGCGACCCTTCCAGGCGGCCAGCCCGAGCAGGCCGGCCAGGCCGGCCAGCGGCCAGGTCGGCAGGCCCGTCATCGCCAGCACGCCCACGAAGCACGCGGCCACGGCGAGCACCCGCGGGTCACCGGCAAACTGCCGGCCGAGTTCGGTCGGCAGGTGCATTGCGGTGGTCGATCGCGAGATCAACAGCCCCATCGCCACCGAGACCAGCAGGCTCGCCAGAGAGGTCACCAGCCCGTCGCCGATCGTCAGCCGGCTGAAGACCTCCGCGGCGCGTGCCGGCGGCATCCCCTGCTGCACGACCCCGATTGCGAGGCCACCGGCGAGATTGACCAGCGTGATGATCACCCCGGCGATCGCCTCGCCCCGCACGAAGCGGCCCGCCCCGTCCATGCCGGCGAAGAAATCGGCCTGCCGCTGAAGCTCCCGTCGCAGGTCGCGGGCAGCGGCCGGTGAGATCGAGCCGGACTGCAGTTCCGCGTCGATCGCCATCTGTCGGCCGGGCAGCGAGTCGAGGGTGAAGCGGGCGGCGACCTCACCGGTTCGCGAGGCGCCGGCGGTGATCACGATCAGCTGCACCACTGCGATGATCGCGAAGATCACGCCGCCGACCACGAGGCTGTTGCCCGAAACAAAGCCGCCGAAGGCCTGCACAACCTCGCCGGCCGCGGCCTCGCCGTCGATCGCGGCCCGGGTCAGGATCAGCCGTGTGGTGGCGATGTTGAGCACCAGCCGCACGAGCGTGGCGGCGAGCAGAAACGTGGGGAAGGCCGCCATCTCCAGCGGCGTGCGGGCGGCGATCGACCCGAGCAGGGCGAGCACCGCCACAGTCAGATTGGCCGCGAGCAACAGGTCGATCACACCCGCCGGCAGGGGCGCGAAGACCACGAGAATCGCGGTGAGCATCGCCGCGGGCAGGGCGAGATCGGCAAGCTGGGCTGTCGGGCCGCGGGGAGCGGCCGCGATCGACCCGGGGGCCGGCGTCATCGGGCGGATTACTCGGGGCCTTCTCCGCGGTGAGCGACACCCCTTGGGCGGCAAACCTCTCCCGCGAATCGCGGCGGACGGTAGCGATCGTGTCGGGGGGCGTCCAGAGCGTTCCCGTAGGCCGGTTCGGCTTTGTAGGCCGGTTCCGCTTTGTAGGCCGGTTCCGCCGGAACCGGCTCTGCCGGTGCGAGCCGCACCGGCCTACTCCTGCCGGTGCGAGCCGCACCGGCCTACTCCTGCCGGTGCGAGCCGCACCGGGCTACTTCTGCCGGTGCGGGCCGCACCGGGCTACTCTCCGAGCACCTCAAAGAGTGGCAGTCGGCGGTAGGCCACCTCCAGGGAGAGCAGGTTCAGCGTGGTGACATAGATCCGGCCGCCGTGGGGTCCCCAGCGATCCGGCACGCTTCCGCCGGGATTCCAGCTGCCCGCGGTGGCCCCGGCCGACGACTGCGTGCGAACCAGCAGCCCGTGCAGGGAGTCTCTCCAGGCCCGAGCGTCCTCACCACCGACATGCTCGAGCACCTGCACCGCGTAATACCAAAGGTAGACATCGCGACGGGGTCGCCGCGTGCTGCCGATCGAGGGCGGGATCGCTGTCAGGCTTTCAACCCCGGCGACAACCCGGGGATCGTCCCGCTTCCAGCCGGTGTGCAGCCGACAGAGCAGGCCCGCGGCGGTCATGACCGCCGTCGGCAGCCGGCCGGCTCGCTGCTCGATCGTGTCGGCCGCGTAGGGGTTGTAGACGTAGGCATCACCATTCTCGGCTTCACAGCGGTCGAGAAAGGCCGCCAGCCGCCCGAAGGTTTCACTTGCAATCTCAATCCCGGCCAGTTGGCCACTCCGCAGAGCCAGCAGCATCCACCCGCTGACCGACAGGTCCGATCCTTCGCCGGGCGTGTACCGCCAGCCGCCCCGCTTGGGATGCTGGCTGGTCTCGATGAAGCGACAGGCCCGCGAGGCCGCCTCGCGAACCCGCGGGTCGCCGGTCATGCCGGCGGCCTCGCAGAGAGCCATCGTGGCGATCGCATGGGTATAGAGCCTCGCCGAGAGATCCGAGCGGGCATCGGACGAGAGGTAGAGATCGCCCGACTCGTGTTGAACCGCCAGGAGAAACTCGAGCCCCCGCCGCACGGTGTCGCGGTGCTTGTGCTCGTAATGATCGTAGCCCGCTCCGAGAAAGGCCAGCAGGGCCAGACCCGTGGCGGCAGAGTCGCTCTGGATACTGCCGATGTCCGCCGATGTGGCCGCCGGGAAACGGCCGAGGCTCCAGCGACCGTCGGGCTGCTGGGCACGCACGAGAAACTCCAGCCCCCGCTCGATCGCCTCCTCGGTGCGGGGGTCGCTCGGCCCGCCATCGATTTCACCGCGACGGGTCGGATCGCGGCGGGTGAAGGCACGCGATGCCTCGCGGACGCTGCCGTCAACCGGCAGTGATGCCGCCGCCACGCGGGCGATGAAGCGGGCATCGTTTTCCAGGGGCGAGCGGGTCGGCACGCGGCGGCTCTTGACCATGCCCGGCTGCGGGCCGGCCAGTTCGGCAAGCCCGCCGAGGCCCTCCGACGCCCGCGAGACACTCACGCCACCGCGGCCGCGGGAGCGACGGGCGATCGCTGCGGGCCGTGGTGCCCGCGAGGGCGAGGTGTCGTCGGCATCGCCCGGCTGCGGGGAGTCGTCGCGTCCGTCATCGCCGCCGTCGCCGGGCTCGCCGTCCGGAGCGATCTGAGCCACCATCGCGGCGATCGCCAGGTCGCCGTCGAGCCCGCGGCGTGCAGGACGCGACTGGCTGCCTGCTGCCCGGGCCGCCGACTCTGGGATGCCGGCCACCGCCCCCCACGGCTGCCGCGGCAAGACTCGCTCGGCAGCGGCAGCCGCTTCGCCCGCGGCCCCGGGCTGTCGCGAAGCGACCCGCTGCGAGGCCCGCCGGCCCCGCGATGACGACGAGGACGACGCCGACGAGGGGGGCAGCCCCGGCGGCCCGGTGGCATCGGGTTCGCCCGTCGGCTCGGCCACCGGCATCGACGCGGCCACGCTCGACGAACCGGGCAGTTCCTCCGGCGCACGGCGGCCGAGGCTGCCTGATCGGGAACTCCCCTGCGGATCCTTCGCCGCCGGGCTGCCCGCCGCGGCGAGGGCGGCTTCACGACTGATCGGCACCGCCAGGGTCGCGGCCGCGGCATCGATCCCCGCGGCCGAACGTGCCCCGCGGGCGACACCCACCGGCTCCCGCCGCGAGGCGGTGCGGGGACGTGGTTCGCTGGAAGCTGCCGCGGTGGGCCGCGGGCTGTCGGCGGCGGCCGGCGGCGGGCCGGCATCGGCAAGCGGCGCGACTGCGCCGGCGGCGGCCGCAGCCACATCAGCGACCGGCCGCGGCGAGGGTGGTCGCTGTGCAAGCGAGGGGGCGGGCGTTGGATCACGCTGTGCTTGGGTCGCCTCGCGTCGGACGGCCACCTTCGCCGGGGCCTCGAGAGCGGGGGCAGCTTCAGGCACCGCCGCGGGCCGGCGGGTGGTCGCCAGGCTCGGCCGACCACGTCGGCCACGGCGGGCTGCCTGGGGGCTTGGATCGACCGGCCGCGGTTTCGCGTCGCTGCGAACCTCTGGCGGAGGCTCGGCCACGGCGCGGGCGACCGACTCAGGCACCGCCGCCTGCGGCCGGCTGGCCTGGGTGGAGCGTTTCGCCGGCGCGGCGGCAGCCTGCATCGCCGCCGCGGCGGCCCGCTCGAGCACGATCTTCACCGGTGCCTCCACCTCGATCGACGGCGTGCTGCGGCGGGCCACCGCCGGGGCCGATGTGCGACGGCGTTGCTGGGGCTCGACCTTCCCGGGCAGCTCCGCCTCCAGCGGCTGCTCGTGCACCGGCTCGCGAAGTTCGCTGCGACTCACGCTCAATTGGAAATCGGCGGCCCGCGGACGCTCCGCCTCGGCCTTGGCCGGCGACGGCCGCGGTGAGTCGACCGCCAGCTCCAGCGGCACCATCGAGAGTCCACCGAGAAACACCAGGTGCGCCGCGAGGCTCACCAGCGTGGCAAACTGCAGTCGCCGACCCGACCTGCGGCGGACTCGTGAAGCCACCGCCAGCATCACGGCAGTGGTCGTCGCCAGGGATCCCAGCCGCACCCAGGCATTGGCCAGCCAGCCCGCGGGCACCGCCCCGTCCGGGGGCCACGACCAGTCGGCCCTGGCGGTGATTGCCGCGGCCACCAGTGTTGCCAGCAGCACGAGCACCGCGTTCGCCGGCCAGGCATGTTCCTCCAGCAGCGTCGCCGGGCCCTCGCGGCGGGGCAGCCAGCGGCCGGGCGGCTCGTCGGGCACCGGCGGTGGATTGAAGGCGGTGGGCATGGCCAGCTCAGCGTTGCTCGAGTGACTGCACCTTGTAATCGGTCACACCCGCCTTCACGGCGGCGTTCATCGCACCGACCACGAACTTGTGCGGGGTGTTCTCATCGCCGCGGAGCACCACCGAAAGGTTGCCGGGGTTGTCGGCAGTCGCCTGCCGCAGGGCTGTCTCGATTCCTTCGAGAGTCTCCGGTTTGGCGCCGAGGAAATAGTTTCCGCCGCGGTCGATGTTGACCACGATCTCGCGGGGCCGGCTCGTGAGCGGCTTCGCTTCGCTCGCCCGCGGCAACACCACGTCGATCGAACGGTCGGCCTCCTCGAGCCTCGAGGCGACGAGGAAGAAGATCATCAGCAAAAAGACCACGTCGATCATGGGAGTCATCTCCAATGTGCCCCCTGCCCTGCCCTTCTCGATGCGAACGCTCATGGCGGAGGCTCTCCTCCCGCAACGCGGGGGCTATGACTCGACTCGTCGCGGAGGCTGCGGGGCGGCCCGGGGCACCTGCGGGACCTTCGCCGCCGGCGGGACGCCGTTGCCGCTCGCGGAGCGACGAGCGGCTCGCTCATACCAGCCGACCAGCGGCCAGAAGCGGTCGAGCAGTTCGTCGATCCTGCGAAAGCCAGCCAGGATCCTGCCCTCGAGGGCGTGGGCGAGCACCGCGGCGGGGACCGCCACGCAGAGCCCCGCGAAGGTGGTCACCAATGCCATCGAGATACCACCGGCGAGTTCGGCGGCACGATTCGCCCCCGGCGCGAGTTCGGCGGTCGTCGAGAAGGCGACGATCATGCCCTGCACGGTTCCCAGCAGGCCGAGCAGCGGAGAGACCGTCACCGCCAGGCTGATCGGGCGGATGTTGGCATACAGCCGCGAGGCCTCGCGATCCTTGGTGGCGGCCACCGCCGCCTCGACCTCAGGCAGCGGACGGCCGAGATTGTCAAGCAGCGTGCGGACCACGTCGGCGGCGACCGAGGGATGCTCGCGGCACAGTCGCCGCAGGCTGCGGGGCTGCACCGGCCTCTCGCCGAGGGCCGCCTCGAGACCCTTGATGAGTCCCGAGGGAATCATCCGACCTCGCCGCAGGGCCAGGAGTCGTTCCAGGCTGAAGGCCACGACCACCAGCGAGAGTGCGAGAATCGGCCACATGAACGGCCCGCCGGCAAGGAACAGACCCAGCAGGGTGCGGGAATCCCCGGCCGTCTCGCGGCTCGAGGTATCACCGGCCTCGGCCGGCGGAGCCTCGAGGGCCGCCTTGGCCCTCGCCGCGGCTGCCTCCTCGTCGGCGGCCGCAATTCGCGTCGCTGTGCACAAGGCGACCGCCAGGGCCAGCGGCACGATCCAGGCTGTCCGCACACGCCTGCGCATCACGATTTCTCCCGACGGCTACCGGCGAGCTGCTCGAGCCTGCGACGGGCGAGGCCCGCCTGCTGGCAGTCGGGGTACCGCTCGAGGAGTTCTTCGTAGAGCCGGGCGGCCTGGTCGGGCCTCTCGAGCACCTCGAAGCAGCGGGCCGCCTCGTAGGTGGCCTGGGCCTGCCAGGGATGGAAGGCCGGCGGGGCCGCCTTCTCTCCGTAGCCGTAGGCGGCCTTGAAAAAGGTCTTGATCGCCTCGCGGTGCTTGCCCTGCTCGAAGAGCACCTCGCCCTCCATCATCCTGCCGCGGACGGCCAGTTCGCTCCGCGGCCCGTCGGCGAGCAGGCGGTAGGCCTCGGCTGCCTCCTCGAGCCGGCCGAGGTTCTGCAGGGCCCAGGCCCGGGCATAGCGGGCCTGCGGCGCGTAGGGCGAGTCGGGAAACTGCGCGAGCAGCCCGTCGGCCAACTGCAGGCTCCGCTGGAAGTGGCCGCCGCGGGCCTGGGTGTCGGCCAGCCGCACGAGCACCAGGGCTCGCAGGTCGTCGGAAGAGAGCTTCTCACGGGCCCCCTCGGCGGCTGCAAGCGCGGCATCCGCCGCCTTGAAGTCACCCAGCCGGTGCCTCGCCTCGCCAAGCATCGCCCGGGCGTCGGCCGCGAGCCTGCCGCCGGGCGAGGCGGCAAGCTGTGCCGCAAACGCTTCGGCCGCCGCAGCATGGTCATCCTGCATGAAGGCGGTCCAGCCGAGCTTGTGCCGCGCCTGTTCGGTGATCTCGTCGGTGCCGGCCTTGCCCTGCGAATCAGAGAGCGACTCGATCGCCGAGGCATAGGCGGCCTTCGCCCGCGGGTAGTCACCGCGGGCATAGGCCGATTCACCCAGCTCGAGCCAGGCCTCGGCTGCATGCGGCGATTTTGGAAAGCGTTCCACCAGCCGGCGAAAGGCCTTCCCCGCCGCCTCGTTGTCATCGGCGTCGAGTCGGGCGAAACCGAGTTCGATCAGCACCCGGTCGGCCGCCTCGAAGTCGGGATTGCTCCCGAGGATTCCTTCGAAGACCGCCGCCGCCTCGGCAGGCTTGTCGAGACCGAGCAGGCAGAGCCCTTCAAGCAGCCCCGCCTCGCCCCGGGCCTGCGAATCTTCTTTGGGAAAGCGGGCGGCGCGGGCGTCGTCGAGGGCGGCGGCGTAGTCACCCGCCCGATAGCGAACGTCGCCGCGAGCGAGCCTCGCCGAAGCGGCCGCGGCGGAGTCGGGAGCCGCGCTGACAAGTTCGTCCCAGGCCCGCACCGCCTCCTCGCCGCGGCCGGCCTCCTCGAGCAGCCAGCCGGCAGCCAGGCGGGCATCGGCCGCCAGGGGGCCGTCGGCCGCCAGCGAAACGACCTTCCGGTAGGCTTCGATCGCCGCCTCGTCGCGGCCGGCCGCTTCACGGAGTCCGCCGAGGGCATACCAGGCCCGCTCGCTGCGCGGCATCTCGGGCATCTCGCGGACGAGCCGCTCGCACAAGGCCAGAGCCTCGGCCGTATCACCCTGCTTGGATCGCTCACCGACCACCGCGAGCATGGCCTCGCCGCGGATCCGCTCGACGTCGGCGATCATCGCCGCGGAAACCACGCCCTCGCCGGCCTTCGCCACCCTTTGGGCAAACTGCTCGGCCCGGGCGACCGCCGCCGCCGGCCGGCCGTCGGCAACCGCCGCGGCGGCCGACATCGCCAGGGCGGGCACCGCCTCGGCGGACTGCGGATGCTCCTTGACGAGGCGTTCGTATTCCTTGGCCGCCTGCTGCTGCCGGTCGGGGATCGCCCACAGGCCGTCGGCCTTCGCGAGCATGAGCCCCGGCAGCCACGGCGAGCCCGCTCTCTGCTCCCGCATGATCCGCTCGATCCGCCCGCTGGCGATGTCGACCGCCTCGGCCGGACGCTCGGCGGCCTGTTCGAGGGCTGCCAGACGCAACGCCGCCTCGTCGCCGGTGAGCCCCGCAGCGGCAGCGGCGGCTTCGAGCAGCGGGCGGGCCTGATCCGCTTGATCGGCCTCGAGGTAGGCCGTGGCCGCCGAGACCGCCGCCGCGGGCTGCTCGTCGTCAGGAAGCAGACGGGCGAGCCTGGCATAGGCCTCGGCTGCCTGCGGCCACTGCCGGAGTTTCCAGCGGGCCCGGGCCACTCGGTCAATCGCATCGATCCGACGCGGCCCGTCCCTCGCGGCGACCGCCTCGGCCAGTTCCGCCGCCTGCGCGAGCTTCCCGGCGTCGAAGGCCAGATCGCTCCGCCAGATCGCCACGTCGTCAGACAGGCCGTGATCGGGAAACCGCTCGGCGAACGACCGCATCGCCGCCGCCGCCTCTTCGCCGCGGCCGGCCTCCGCCAGGCCCACTGCCCGGGCATAGAGAGCCTGCGGCACACGGGGTGAATCGGGATGCTGCTCGATCAGCCGGCCCCACGACCTAATCGCTTGCTTCTTGCGGCCAAGCTGCCAGAGGGCCTCGGCCTCCAGCGAGATCGCATCGGCGACTCGCGGATCATCGCCGGCCGCGGCGAGAAAGCCGCCCAGGGTTTTGACCGCCCGCTCGTAGCCGCCGCGGTCGCCCCCCCGTCCCGCAAGAAACTCGGCCCGGCCGAGTTCCCAGCGAGACTGCAGCAGCGTCTCGTCAAGACCTTCCCGCTTGCGGTCGGCCGCGTCGATTGCCTCGACCGCCTTGATCGCCGCGGCGAAGGCGTCGGTGGCCTGCCGCGGCTCGTCGAGCTTCAGCAGGCAGATGCCGCGGTAGAAGGCAGCCTTTGCCGCCAGGGGATCGTTCGCAAAACTCGTCTCCAGCGACTGCCATTCCTCGGCCGCGAGGTCCCACTGTTCCCGATTCTGGAGGGCCGCTGCCGCGGCATAGGCCGCACGAACTGCGGCACGGTTCTCACCGCCGGGCTCGGCCAGGGCCAGCGACGAACTCGCGGCGAACAACGCCAGCCCGACCACACACGCCCACGATCCTGCCCGCACGCCAGCCATTGCCCTCTCCGCTGCTCATTCCGCGACTGCCCGGCCCGCGGTCCTCCCGCACGACCCGAGCGTACCGCGCGGCGTCTGGCTGCTCAAAAAGCGAGCATCAAACCGGCCGGCTCGTGGCCAAACTCGGGCAGCCGGTATATTCATGGCCTGGCCCCCTGCGGGCCGCCGTTCCCGCCGCAGCCCCGCCCCCGGCGAAGCCCCGCCCCTGGAGTGCCCCATTGATCGTTCCGCTCGGCTTTTCCTGCTTCGCAGTCGGCAGCATGCCGATGCCCGCGGCCGACAGTGCGATCCAATTTGGCCACTGGCTGGCCTTCGGAATCTTTGTGGCGGTGATGCTCACGCTCGATCTGACGGTCTTCCACCGCCATGCCCACGAGCCGACCCTCCGGGAAAGCGGTTTCTGGACCTGTTTCTGGTCGGCCCTGGCGCTGGGGTTCAACGGGATCATCTGGTGGTGGCTCGGCAGCGACGCGGCGGTCGAGTTTCTCACCGGCTACCTCGTCGAGTGGTCGCTCTCGATGGACAACGTGTTTGTTTTTGCGGTTGTCTTCGCGACCTTCGGCGTGCCGTTGAAATACCAGTATCGCGTGCTTTTTTGGGGCATTCTCGGGGCGGTGCTGATGCGGTTGACCTTCGTGCTGATTGGGGCGGAGCTGATCGCGAGGTTCAAGTGGATCTTCTGGGTCTTTGGAGCCTTTCTGGTTTTCACCGGGCTCAAGCTGGCCTTCAAGAGCGAGCAGGTGCATCCCGAAGACAACTTTCTGCTGCGGCTGGCGCGGCGGGTGATGCCGATCACCAACCAGCCGCACGGCGATCGGTTCTTCATTCGGGAAGGGGGCCGGATGGTGGCCACGCCGCTGTTCCTGGTGCTCTTGGTGGTCGAGAGCACCGACGTGCTCTTCGCCGTTGACAGCGTGCCCGCGATCTTCGGTGTGGTCACCGAGGGCACGCCCTACTTCACCTTCGTGGTCTTCACCTCCAACGTCTTTGCGATCCTCGGCCTGCGGGCCCTCTACTTTCTGCTGGCCGGAGTGATGGATCTCTTCCACTACCTCAACTACGGCCTCGCCGCGGTGCTCGTCTTCGTGGGTGGCAAAATGATCGCCGAGGCGGCCCGCCACAGTGAGTGGCTTGCCGAGTATGGCGGCTGGGATGCCCATGCCGAGGGCCATCTCGTCCCGCCCTGGGCATCGCTCGTGGTGGTGGTGGGGCTGATCTCGCTGAGCGTGGCCGCCTCGCTGCTGATCCCGGCCCGGCATGCTCCGGCCATCGCCGAGCAGGCCGAGAGCGGCGACGAGGTTTCCGGCTGAGAGCACGGCTCCGCGGCCTTCCCTCAGCCGCCGGGTATCTCCACCACCAATCCGTCGGCGATGAGCCGCTCCCGCAGCCGCCGGTAGTCGACCGCCTGCACGCTCGTGCCGCCGTCAATCGCCAGGCAGGCGGCCGTGCCGGCACTCTGGCCGAGGATCATGAAGACCGGCTCCATGCGGATCGATCCGAAGGCGATGTGCGTCGCCGAGAGGGCCCAGGGGACGAGCAGGTTTGAGCATTCGCCCTCCCGCGGCACGATCGCCCGGTAGGAAATTGCATACGGTTTCCCACCGAGGAAGGCCTGAATGTCGCCCTCGTTCCTGACCATGCCCCCGTGCACCACACGCTGGGTGTTGTGGGAGTCGAGCGTGTAGGCGGCCAATCCCACCGGGTCGGGCACGGGCAGCTTTCGCCTGCAGTGGTTCTCCGTCATCACGAAGTCGGACCGCATCCGCCTGGCCTCCCTGATGTAGAGGTTGTAGGGCCAGTTGCCGTTGTCGGTGAACTCATCGCGGGCCAGCCCCCAGCGGGCATGGGCCTCGCGAATCGGCTCGGGCACCCGCGGATGGTGCTGCAGCGTCCAGAGCAGGCCCAGCTGCCAGTCGCGGTGCCTGGCGGCCAGCTCTTCCCGTTGGCGGTGGTTGAGCGTGGCCCAGTTCCAGTCGTCGCCGTAATTCATGCCGATGAAGTCGGTTGAGATGCCGCCGGTGTTGTTGCTGTCGGTCTTGCCGTTGGGCATGGGCGAGGTCTTGAAAAACCCGCCACGCTGGCCCTGCTCGATCGCCCGGAAGAGCAGTTCATAGTCGGCCGCGTCATAGCCTGACGGCTTCTCGATGGCCAGGCGGTTTTCCGGCACGTCGGTGAGCACCATGCGGTAGCAGTAGGCCTGCAGACGGTGGTCGCCCTCTCCCGAGTCCCCGCCGAGGTCCGGATTGACCCCGGCGAGCAGTCCGCTGGAGGCATCGCCCTTGACGACGTGGGGATCGATGCCATCGGGCAGCTGGTTTTTCCGGGAGACGCCGGTGTTGCCGTTGCCTCGCTCGTCGAACTCGTCGTTGGATTCCCGGCCTACCACGAACGACACCCCGGCCGCGGCGAGCAGGTCGCCCTCGTAGGAGGCGTCGATGAAGACCTCGGCCTCGAGCCTGGTGCCGTCTTCGAGGAACAGGCTGCTGATCCGTGTGCCCGACTTGGCAACGCCGTTTGTCAGGTCGAGTCGCCCGCGAACCCGTGCCACGCCGGCCTCGGCCAGCAGCGAATCGAACACGGCCTCCGCCACCCCCGGCTCGAAGACGGATGCCAGCTGCGTTTGGGGATTGAGCCCGGGTACGCCCTGCCCCTTGTTGCCGAAGTCGGCGCGACGTTGCCACTTCCAGGCCGCCGCGTCCTGATAGTGCTCGTAGACACGGTGGTAGAACTCGCGGGAGAGCCCGCCGAGGATTGCCGGGCTGCCCACGTCGGTCCACCCCAGGCCGCTGCTGGTCATGCCGCCGAGATGGCCATGTTGGGAGACCAGCACGACCGCCTTTCCCATGCGAGCGGCCTGCACCGCTGCGGTCACTCCGCCGGAGGCGTCGCCATAGACGACCACGTCGGCGGTGTGCGGCGTGTTGCCGGCCCAGGCGGCCGGGGCGACCAGAAAGACCAACGCCGCACGTGCCACGGCCATGGCCAGCCGGCTCGGGGCCGATGACTCATCGATCGTTGCTGTCAGCTGAAGCATGGGTCTGTCTCCTCGATTCTCAAAGGCTCGTGGGCCGGGCAACGGCCCGGTAAACCTCCTCGTGGCCGCCGGCCATCGCCTCCCAGGAATGCCGTCGACGGGCGAGAGCATGGCCGGAGCGTCCGCAGGCGGCCGCCCGCTGCGGGTCGTCGGCAAGCTCGCCGATCGCCGCGGCCAGCGAGGCCGCATCGCCCGGGGCATGGCCCACGCCACAGGCCTCGCCACCGTGCCCCTCTTCCTGCCCGCCGATATACTCCGGGAAGCAGCCGTGCCGCGGGGCCACGACCGGCACTCCGGCGGCCATCGCCTCGAGCACCGGCAGGCCCTTGGCCTCAGGGTGGGTGGTCGGCATCGCGAAGAGGTCGATCTGACTGAGGAGGTCGAGCTTGCCCCGGCGGTCGACCTGGCCGAGCCAGCGGACATCCTCCGCGATGCCGAGTGATTCGGCCCGTTCGCGGCAGCGGCGAAGATAGTCGGCCTCCGCCGCCACGCTCGCCCCGGCGGCAAGCAGTTCCACGTCGCGGTTCGCCCGCAGCAGCCCGACCGCCTCGACCAGCAGGTGCAGCCCCTTCTCCGGGCAGGCCCTGGCCAGAAAGCCGACCCGCAGCGGCCCGGAACGCCGGGCGGCGAGGTCAGGCGGCGTTTCGGGGAAGCCGGCGGTGTCGATCCCGTGGGGCACGATCTCGATTCTCGAGCGGTGCAGCCCGAGGTAGTCGGCCATGAACTCGGCGAAGAAACCGTTGAGGGCCACAAAGCGATCGATGTCGGCGGCCCGCTGCCGCAGGAGGCTGCGGATCTTCGTGTACCACGGCTCGGGGATGCCCTCCACGAAGAGGTCCTCGCCCGAGAGCGTGGCCACGATGCCCGCCCCGGTGGTCTGCCGGATGCGGCGGGCGAGCCCCGAGAGCAGCACGTTGGAGAGATGCACCACGTCGGGCCGCGGCTCCCGGGCGAGTCGCCGGGCGAGTTTCTCGATCTCCTTGGCCTGCCGGCCCGTCTCGCCGGCGAGGGTGCTTGCGGTCAGCCGGCCGAGATCGGCCGGGGTGGTCGTGCCGGTCCGGGATGAGAGCCATTCAAGCAGCCACCGCCTGTCGAGCAGCCGATCGAGAAACCAGGGCGTGTGGCGAAAGACAGCCAGGTGCTCCTGAAGATAGACATTCAGCCCGCCGAGCACGATTTGCGGCTCGGCGACGTTCTGCTCGTCGGTGGTGGTCGGCACGTAGGCCGGCAGGAGGATCGCGTCGAGGCCACGAGCCCGCAGGGCCCGCACCAGGGTGTTGTCGTGCAGGCAGCTGCCGCAGATGCGACCGCCGGCTCCGGCGGTAATGTGCACGACCCGCATCGGTGATCCCCGGCCGCTAGGCACGGCCCTCGAGGTGCACGAGCACCAGCGCCAGGTCGGCCGGGGTGATTCCGCTGACACGCCCGGCCTGACCGAACGTCGCAGGACGGATCCGGGAGAGCTGCTCGCGGGCCTCCGCCCGCAGGTGCCGCACGGCGGCATAGTCGAAGCCGTCGGGAATCAGCCGCTCGGCATGCCGCTGCTGCCTGGCGATCCGCTGCCGTTCGAGGGCCAGATAGCCTTCGTAGCGAACGTCGTTTTCGATCTGCACCGCCGCGTCCGCCGGCACCGCAGCCAGCGACGGCTCCACCGCCACGCAGTCGGCCCAGGAGACCTCCGGCCGTCGCAGCCGCGCAAGCAGGCTCACCCCCTCCAGGCGACAGGCCTCGAGGCAGGCCCGCGCCGCCTCGATCGCCGCCTGCTTCTCGGCGAGCCGCGTCTGGCGATACGAACCGACCAGGCCCGCGGCCGCGGCGAGCGGCGTCAGCCGCCGGTCGGCATTGTCGTGCCGCAAGGCGAGGCGGTGCTCGGCCCGGCTGGTGAACATCCGATACGGCTCGTCCACACCGCGGGTCACGAGGTCGTCGATCAAGACCCCGATGTAGGAGCCCTCCCGGGAGAGCTCGAGCGGCTTGCGGCCGGCGACAGCAAGCGCCGCGTTGGCCCCGGCCACGAGCCCCTGCGCCGCGGCCTCCTCGTAGCCGGTCGTGCCGTTGATCTGGCCGGCCATGAACAGCCCGTCTGCCCGCTTTGTCTCGAGCGAAAGCCGAAGCTGGTCGGGCGGGCAGTAGTCGTATTCGACCGCGTAGCCATACCGCATGATCACCGCATCGGCGAGACCCGGAACGAGCCGAATCATCGCGTCTTGCACGTCGCGTGGCAGGCTCGTGGAAATGCCGTTGACGTAGATCTCGCGGGTCCGCCGCCCCTCCGGCTCGAGAAACAGCTGGTGGCTGTCGCGGTCGGCAAAGCGGACAACCTTGTCCTCGATGCTCGGGCAGTAGCGGGGACCGCGGGAGTCGATCCTGCCGGAATAGATCGGGGCCCGATGGAGATTGGCCCGGATCAGCTCGTGCAGTTCGGGGGTCGTGCGGGTGATCCAGCAGGGCATCTGCTCGCGGTCGATCGCATCGGTGAGAAAGGAGAACGGCTGCGGCCGCTCGTCGCCGGGCTGTTTGTCAAGGCAGGCGAAGTCGATCGAGCCGGCCGCCAGCCGACAGGGCGTGCCGGTCTTGAAGCGGTCGATGGCAAACCCCAGGCGGGCCAGGGCCCCGCTCACGCCGGCGGTGGTGCCCTCCCCTGCCCGGCCGCCGGCGGCCCGGGCCTCGCCGGTGTGCATCACGGCCTGCAGGAAGGTTCCGGTGGTGAGCACCACCGCAGCGGCGCGGTATTCCGCCCCGCCGCGGACGGCCACGCCGGTGATCCGCCAGGCCGCGGCCCCCGCCGCGGCCCTGCCGGTCGGCTCGGCGATGAGGTCCTCGACCTGCTCCTGTCGCAGGTGCAGGCCGGGGGTGGCCTCGAGTTCCTCCTTGATCGCGGCCTGATAGAGACGCTTGTCGGCCTGCGCCCGCGGGCCGTGCATCGCCGGACCCTTGGAGCGGTTGAGCACTCGGAACTGGATGCCGGTTTCATCGATCGCCCGGCCCATCAGTCCGCCCATCGCATCGACCTCGCGAACGAGCTGGGCCTTGCCCACGCCGCCGATGGCGGGATTGCAGCTCATCTGGCCGACGGTATCGAGGTTGGCCGTGAGCAGGGCCACCTTCGCGCCGAGCCGGGCGGCGGCCGCGGCGGCCTCGGCCCCGGCATGGCCTCCGCCGACGACGACGACGTCGTAGTGATAAGACACGCTCATTGACGACCGACCGATTGAGTATCCGTGGCGGTTCTCGCATCGCCGCCGGCATCCTTGCCGAGATCCCGCAGCCCCGCCCGGGCCAGTGCGATGCACGCCTCAGTATCCCGCCGGTGGGCGGGCTTGGCGAGCTGGGGCTCCATCAGGGTGATCACCTTGCCAAACCACTCGGCCGCGACAGATCGCTCGCCCCGCACCGCCGCCAGCCTGCCCCGCTGCTGGCAGACTCGCGACAGCAGTGCGGCATGGTCCCAGACGCCCGGCGCCACGACTTCGAGCAGTTCGATTGTCTCGGCAGCTTCGTCGAGGGTGGCGGTCGCCTCGGCAAGACGGCCGGCTCTTTCGAGCAGGCCCGCCGCTTCGAGATGCGCGTCGACCAACTCCTCGTGCAATCCATGCACGCTCTCGCCGGGGAGCGGCTCCGCCGCCGCAAGGCAGAGCCGCCGACGGCTCTCAGCCAACTCAATCGCCTCCTCCAGCGAGCCTTCCTCTGCGGCAAGCCGGGACAGCCGCTTGAAGCCCATGCTCACCATCTGCGACAGATAGCTTCGCTGCGGCACGGTGAGTGGCATCGGCTGCGGGGCGTCGAGGACCGCACCGATCTCGTGCACGAGCCGCTCGGTCCAGCGACGGCACTCCTCGAAATGCTTCGAGTTCCAGCTACACACCTCCGCGGTCACCAAGGCATGCGCCTCCTGGGCGAGCAAGGAAAACTCCGTCGGTTCAGCGGCACGAAGTTCCCGCAACTGTGCGAGTGCGTCATCGAAGGCCGCGTTGCCTTCGTGATACCGCTGCTGCTCGTGGAGAAAGATTCCCAGATCGAGCAACGCCCCGGCCTTCGCCCGGCCGCGATCCGGCAGATCCGGCGGGGCCACCTCGAGCGTCGCGAGCGACCGTCGGGCAGACGCAACCGCCTCGTCGGTGCGACCGAGGTGGTAGAGAAATGTCCGCTGCGCGTGGAGGCTGGCAAGACGCTGCGAAACGCACCGGGTATCGCGGGGCTGCAAGGCCGCCAACTCGTCAAGCAACGCCAGCAGCCGCTCGTGACAATCCACCGCCTCGTCATAGCAGCTGACATCGGCAAACAGCCGCGACACCCGCTTGAGCCCCTTGATCCGGAATCGCAGCGCCTCGACGGGCTCGTTTCCCAGCGGCCAGCCGGCAAACTCGTCGCGGATCTCCCTGAGAAAATCGATATGGCCGGTGTCGTCCGGCCGGCTGCGGTGAATCATCTGTTCGATCAATTCGCCGGTCAGCCGTCTCATCGAACGGGCCGCCACACCGGTGGAGTGTTGGGCGAGATGCTCGCTGCGGTCGATCTGGATGCGGGCCGCGGCAACCGTGGCGAGGTGGTAGGCCAGCCCGCCGCCAGCCGCCGCAGCGAACATCGCCGACAGGCCGACGGCGGCGGTGAGCACCGGCCGCCGGCGAACCGTCCGAGTGAGTCGCCGCAACGGCGAGGCCGGCCTCGCCCGCACCGGCAGCCCCGCGACGAAGCGGTGCAGGTCGTCGGCGAGCTGCGACGCGGAGGCGTAGCGACGGGAAGGCTGCCGTTCGAGGCACATGCCGACGATCGCCCGCAGGTCTCGCGGCAGCCGGCGACAGGCGGCCGGCCAGGTGATCTCGCTGCGAGCGGCCTGCTGCAGCGAGGCGGCGGCGGTGGCGGCCTGGTGCGGCGGTGCGCCGGCAAGCAGGGCAAAGGCCAGGCCGCCGAGGCCGTGGATGTCGGCCGCCGGGCCCGGTTCGCCGAGTTCGGCCGCGAGGCCCGTTTGCTCCGGCGCCATGTAGGCCGGCGTGCCGAGGGCCGCGGCGTCGTGCGTGAGTTGCTGCGAGTATTCAGCCGGCCTGGCCAGGCCGAAGTCGGCAAGTTTGGGCACGCAGCAGTCCCAGTCGGAAGCGTCCGGGCCGGCCAAAAGCACGTTGTCAGGCTTGATGTCGCGATGGATGATGCCCAGGGAATGCACGGCAGCGACCGCCCGGGCAAGATCTCGCACGATCCGGGCTGCCTGCCGGGGCGTGGGCAGGCCCGTGTCAATTCGCTGCTGCAGGCTTGGGCCGTCCACCCATTCCATCACGAGATACGGAATGCCTTCGGCTTCGCCCGCCGAGTAGACAGCCACGACGTTGGCGTGGCTGATCCGGCCCAGCACGACCGCCTCACGCTTGGCCCGGGCCCAGGCGGTCTGCGAACCGGCCGAGGCGGGCCAGAGCAGCTTCACGGCCACCTGTCTGTGGAGTGCCACGTCGCACGCTCGGTAGACGATTCCCATCCCGCCTCGGGAACGCGGTTCGAGATCGGCCAGGCCGGGAATCACGGGGATCGCGCGGGGGATTGCAGCTGAGCGACCGCCCCCTTGCGGCAGCGAGGGAGGGGTGGCCGCGAGCCGATCCCGCACATTGCGGGTGAAGGTTGAGAGGGCGTCGGTAGGGGTCGTGGAGGCCTGCCGGCTCCAACCCGGGGCCAGGCTTTCAAGAGCCGACGAGCAGGAGCCGCAATGCTCGAGGTGGAACAACACCGCCTCGCCCAGTGGCCGATCAAGCTCGCCCCGCGTCAGCCGGGCGAGCGTCATCTCGTCGGGGCATGCGAGGGTGGTCATGGTTGCTGCTGCCCGCCCCGGGCGGACGCGGACACGCGGTCGCATCGGTCGGACACGCCGGAATCCACGTTGACGAGGGGTTTCAGCCGGGTGGGAATCACGCGGCGTTCCCCCGTGAGAATAGCAGACTGGGGCTCCGGCTGCGGCCCCGTGACACAGCCTGCCGACCTGCTGCGGCAATCCCGACGGCCGGCCTGTCACTACCGCATGCGAAAGAGACTCCTCGAGCGGCTGGCGATTGCCGGCCTCGTCGCCGTCTCCATTCTGACCGGCTCGGCCCACGCCACGACGATCACCGTCGACGACTTTGGCGGCTTTGCCTTTGTCGGTTCTGCTTCATCGCACACCGTGACCTCATCGAACCTTGGCGGATTTGATGCAAGCGGCTCGGATAAACTGGTCGTTTCGATCACGGGCGAACGCAGTGGAACGTCGAACAACACGGTATCAGGCGTGACCTACGGCGGTGTTCCGCTGACACAGGCGATCGCAGTCGATTCACAGCTCACCTCCGCCCGCAAACACTCGATTTGGTATCTCGACGATGTCAGTGTCAGCGGCGACATCGTCGTCAGCTATGTGCAGAGCCAAAGCGGAATCGGCCTCAGCGCCGTGGCGTTGAGCAATACGGTGGCTGGCGTTGCGGCTACTGTCAGCAATGGTGCGATCACCACGACGAGTGCCGGTGAATTTGTCATCGCCGCTGCGATTGCCAACGGCGGTGCCGTCTCCGCGAATGGTCCGCTGACGCCTTTGCTGTCATCCGCCGATGGTTCCACCGGGTCCTCGACTGGTGCGGCCGGTTACTCCATCGTGCCGACTGCGGGATCGTTCACACCCGATTTCGCCGGTGATGAATCATTTGTCGCCGCGTCGTTCCAAGCCGCTGTCCCCGTCCCCGAGCCGTCTTCGCTGACGGTCGTCCTGATCGGTCTGGGCGGTTTGCTCGTCGCCCGGCGTCGCCGTGCCTGACTCTTCGGCTGCCGCCTGCGTCGCGGCGCGGCCGAGAAGGCCGCGGTGGCGGGAGTGGTCTTCGGCAGGATAGGCTACGGGTTCATGCCAGTGCAGCGTTCGCACACCGCCAGTGCCGCGTCGATGCTGCCGGCTGCCGCTTGCCCCATGCAGGGAAATTCATGCACCGCACACTCTGTTTTGCAGCATATCTATTTGCAGCCTGTCTATTTATTGGTATCGCCGCCGCCACGTTGCCGCTGCCGGCTCTCGCAGACAATCCCGTCCCGGCCACCATCCCCGAATATGACGGCAAACCCGGTTCTTCAGACGAGCCGGTGAAAATCTACATCTTCTCCGGCCAGTCCAACAGCCTCGGCTTTGGCCGGGTTGAAGGCGGCGAGTTGCATTACTCGAGCATCCTGCTGTCCGCCGATCCGAATATCAAGACGGCCCGACTGCCCGTAGGAACTTCGGGGCTGCTGCCCCACCATGTCTTCATTTCCAAGGAGGGACCGGAGCCGGGGGCGACGGTGAAAGTCTTCAAGGGACCATTCGAGCCCGACGTGGACTACGCCGCAATCAGGGCGGTTTCGACCGGCACCCTGCCGCTTGGCGATGTGACCGCCGATTTGCCGACGATCGACGGCCCACACACCTGCGTCGTGGAAGGCTATCTGGAAGTCCCCATGACCGGGATGCACGAAATCCATCCCGGCTTCGGCGACAGCGAATTCGCGGTGGTCACGGTCAACGGCCGGGAGGTGTACCGCAAGCTCACCGAAGAGCCCGCCACCCTCACCACAATCAATTTGGAGGCCGGCATCCGCCATCCGGTGACCATCACATACACCAAGGGTGGCAAGGCGGCCTTCTGGATGGAACTGGTCGATCTCAAGCCGCGAGGTTCCCTGCGGTCGATGATCGAGGACATGGGCCAGTTCCCCAACCTCCTCGATGAGAGGGGCGAGTGGGTTGTTCGCAAAGATGCCCACGTGAACGACGCATACATGGGCAAGGGCAAGGACGCCCCCTTCAGCCCGATGTGGCGGGGGGGCACCTTCGGCCCGGAAGTGGGCTTCGGGTCCGTGATCGCCACCTATCACGACGAGCCGGTGATCCTGATGAAAGTCGACATCGGCAACCGCAGTCTCGGGTGGGACATCCTGCCGCCGGGCAGCGAACGGTTCCAAATCGGCGACACGATGTACGCCGGCTACAAGGACGGCCAAAGCAATTGGCCGGTCTCTCAGGGCGAGCCAAAACAAGGCGGCTGGTATGCCGGCAAACAGTACGACGAATACACCGCGTCGATCCACCATGTGCTCGACAACTTCGCGGAAATCTACCCCCAGTACGCGGATCAGGGCTACGAAATCGCCGGCTTTGTCTGGTGGCAGGGACACAAGGACCAAAACGAGGTCCATGCCAGCCGCTACGCAACGAACTTCGCCAACCTGGTCAAGGCCTGGCGCAAGGAGTTCAACGCACCGAACGCGCCATGGGTGCTGGCCACGATCGCCTTTGACGGCTGGAAGTTGAGCGGCCCGGGCAAGATGGTGGCCGAGGCGCAGCTCTCCGTCGATGGCGATGCCGGTGTTTTCCCGGAGCACAAGGGCAACGTGAAAACCGTCGAGGCCCGCGATTTCTGGCGCGAGCCGGGCGAATCCCCCAAGAACCAGGGCTACCACTACAACCACAACGGCGAGACCTATTTCCTCGTCGGCGACGCCCTCGGACGCGCGATGGTCGAGTTGCATGGCGGGAAGGTCGAGCCCCGCGTTGGCCGCGAGCGTGTGGCGACCCCCGAGTCATGGCCGGAAAAACCGGATCTCTCCCAAGCCGCGCAGATGCTCTTCACCAACGAGTTTCTCTCTCCCTGGGCCAAAGGCGAAAACAAGCCCACCAAAGAAGAACTCGCCGCAATGGCTCCGGCGATCAAGCCCTTCATCATTGGCAGCCTGATCCCGGATTTCATCCGCAACAAAATCTATGTCCCCGCCTACCAACGAAAGGGCGTGTGGGCCGCGATGATCGTGTCCGGGGAAGCCCCGGATGAGAAAACCAAGAAATCAGCCATTCTCGACTCCAGCGGCCTGGACGATCTCATCGGCTTCTACAGCACCGCGGGGATCGATGACTTCCGCTGGAAACCCTTCGGCCCCGACATGCGGACCAGCGAGTGGGAATACCACAGCTTCACGCCCGACGAGCCGGTTACGGCGAAAGACAAGACGCAATATCGCAAGGTCAAGATGCCGGCGGGCATGGAAAACTGGTACGCCACCGATTTCGACGCCGTGAAAGCCGGCTGGAAGACCGGTCGCGGTCCATTCGGACAGAGAAATGGCGAGCAAAAGGCACTGATGGATGAATGCCGCAACCCGCAGTGCCGCTGTGACGTCACGCCCAACACCTTGTGGGAAAACGACGCCCTGTTCATTCGCCAGACCTTTGATGTGCCGAAGCTGAAGGAAGGCCACCGATATCGCCTGGTCATCGGTGGCGGAAACCACGGCTGGGCCGGAGAGGGCTTTGTGGTCTACCTCAACGGCAAAAAGTTCGCCGAGGAAACGCATGCCAAGTTCAAGAAGGGAGGCACCAGCGGCATCTACTTCTACAAGGATTTCCTGCCCGAGTTAGAGTCGGGCACGATCACCCTGGCAGTGCATTCCTTCCTTCGGCGCTCCGGTCATTCAGGCAAAGACGCCCCGCCCCGCGGCCACCTCAGTGTCTGGCTCGAAGAAGCGAAGATGCCTCCGCTGCTCCTTGAGGAAGTCAACCGCCGGGAGAACGCAAAAGCCGCGGTGACCAAAAACCAGTAGCTCCGATCTGGCAAGCCCCCGGAAAGGCCACACCGCTAGCGCCCCCCCCCGGGGGTGGCGGCAAAAGAAAGGGCGAGGCTACCGGGAGGAGAGAAGATCGCCGCGGAGCAGATCGACGGCCCTCGTTTGGCACCGAGCCTACGCCATG
>Ga0180430_10001140_pt1 | contig 26813 bp, 28 predicted proteins | sample SS_ome_9_FD_132999 | JGI IMG/M metagenome (GOLD analysis project Ga0180430, IMG submission 132999) | Hypersaline lake sediment archaeal communities from the Salton Sea, California, USA - SS_1_S_2 metaG | ecosystem: Environmental > Aquatic > Non-marine Saline and Alkaline > Hypersaline >... | reverse complement strand
GATCGAAAGAGATGCCACTGCGCGTCGCTCATCACCACCAGCGTCATGCAAATAACTTTGGAAAATCGTTCATGTGGAACATAGTACTATTCTCTGTCATAGTCGGTTTCTCAACTCCTGCAATAAATTCTAACGCCGAAGAAACACCGCCCCCCCTCGCTGAAATCGTACATCCCATCGAATGGAGCAGATTCACAAAAAAAACCACCCAAACTCCAAATTCCACTCTAACCACGAAAATCCTATCAAACGCCACCCGCCACGCCCACACCTGGCTCACCCAAACCTACGCAGACCATCCCTCCAAAGACCGCCTCCTCATCCCAAACAAAAACCACGAATACACAATCCGCCCCGCCACAAGCGTCGCCGTTGGCCTCGCGGTAGCTATCCGCACGGGCGCCGCCGACAGCATCGCCGATATATCAAAGGAAAACCTAACCCAACAAACAACCAAGCTCATCAAAGGCGTCGCCGCCATCCACAAGTCCAACGGCGGAAACTGGGGAGACCACTGGCAATCGTCCGTCTGGGCCGCCCAGCTCTGCCGCGCGGGATGGATGATGTGGGACGACCTCGACGATGAAACAAAGGAGATGATCTGCCGCGTCGTCGTTCACGAAGCCGACAGGCACATCCGGCCCGATTACACAGTCCCCTACTGGAACGGCAAAGGCGGCGACTCAAAAGCCGAAGAAAACTCCTGGGAGGCGATGATCCTTCAGCAGGCCGTCGCCATGTTACCCGATCATCCCAACGTCGATCGCTGGAAACAGATCTGCAGCGAACTCCAGATCAGCGCCTTCGCGCGCAAATCCGATATGGACAGGGACAGCCCGATTCTCGACGGGAAATCACCCAAGCAGTGGCTGCGCGGCTACAACCTCAGAGAAGACGGCATCGTGATCAACCACGGCCTGATCCACAACGATTACATGAGCTCCTTCGCCCATTTGCAGATGCAGGGATTCCTTGTCTTCTCCTTGGCCGGCATCGACGCTCCCGAAACGATTGACTTCAACTTTGATCTGATCTACCGGACCCTGGTCACTAAACAGTTCGACGCGCCCCCCTACGAGCCGCCCGGCGGCACCATGTTTATCCCCCGGAAGGCCGAGCAGTACTACCCGCAGGGAACCGACTGGTCGCCGCTGCGCTTCGCGTGCTTTCTCGGCATGGACACGATCGCCGATCTCCTCGGTTATGACGAGGGCCTTCCACACAAGGCCGCCGCCTGGCGCACGTTGCGCTCGGAGAGGATCCTCGAGATGCAATCCCGCCACGAGGACGGGCGCATGTACGCGGAGGAAGAATTCAAGAGTTACCCCGGACGCGAACAGATGGTTTTCTGGATGCTCAGCGATGCCCATCTGCTACAGTGGCTGTCCGATCGTGGCGCCCTTGCAGAAAAGAAGAACTGGCTGGCGGAATAGGCCGCACAAAATCACGACGCCGGCCATTTTGAACAGCCGCCCGAGGACATCGCGTTAGATGCAACACCTCTTGAAAACAAGCCCCCTGATCCTGATGGAAGCCGCCATCGTCGAACCCATCAGGCGTTCGGGCGTGGTCCGCCTCCACGAGAGCCTCATGAACGCCCCACTGATTTACGACACAACCGGCCGCGATTTCATGGGCGGACTCTATCTCGACTACATCGCCACGGCACAAAAAGCCGATCTGCCCATCCTTGTCTGCACGCCCACATGGAGAGCAAATCAATCAAGGGTGCGGGAATCAAACACACGCGACACCATCAACCGCGATGCGGTGGACTTTCTGCGGGAACTTCGTCACTCCGTCGCCGGCCGGGGAGGCATCATAAAAATCGGCGGCACGTTGGGATGCAAGAACGACTGTTACCGGCCCGACCAAGCGCTGTCGGTTTCCGAATCCCAAAAGTTCCATTCATGGCAGGTCGAGCAGCTCGCACTCGGCGGCGTCGATTTTTTGATCGCCGAAACCCTCCCCAATGTCGACGAAGCGCTCGGGATCGCCAAAGCGATGCAGTCGAGCGGAGTTCCATACATCATCAGTTTTGTGATCTCCCGCGACGGCCGTGTGCTCGACGGCCACAACCTCCGTGACGCGATCGCTTTTATCGACTCGAAAACGAAAAACCGCCCGCTCGGCTACATGGTCAACTGCGCCCACCCATCGTTTCTCTGCCCCGGGCAACAGGATCCCGAACTTTTTAACCGGTTGATCGGCTACCAGGCCAACGCCTCCTCACTCGATCACTGCGATCTCGACAATGCCGAGCGGCTCGAGGTCGACAGTGTGCCTGAGTGGGGAGATCTCATGCTCGACCTGAACCGCTCCTACGGTGTGCAAATCCTCGGCGGCTGTTGCGGCACCGGAAAGGATCATCTAAAATACCTCGTTTCGTGAAAGGACTATCATGGGTTTACTCTGGGAAATCCTCCAGTCGGACACCCTCGAGGACCGCGTCGCTTATCTGGAAGAACACCTCCAGAAAACACAGGACACGATCCGTAATGTGATCCGAAAACTCGAGGAGATTCACGACAAAGACATCGATGGCGATGGAAAGGTTGGATGACCGACATGAAACCAGCTCTTATTTCCGCAATTGTGATAATCATCCTGATCGTGATCGTCGCCAACCAGCAAAGGATGAAAAAATCCGACAAAAGCGAAGACGATGAGGATCAGGGAGCATGAACCGCTCTTTCAGGCCCCTGCTTCTAACGCTCACCGTCATCGGATTATTTTCCTGCACGACGCCCTCCAATCATTCCGGCCTCGACAAAAATCACAGCGCTCCCGACGAAATCGTGATCGATGTAACCCGCGGCGGCTATGAGCCCGATCGCGGCCTCGACGCCGTACCCGCCGTGCGCGAAGCGCTCGCCCAAGCGCGGGCGGCGTCCGACCAGGGCCACTCCGTCAGACTTGTTTTCCCCAAAGGCCGGTACGACTTCTTCGCCACCGAGAGTCAAAATCGCGTCTACTTCGAATCCAACACCTACGTGAGGGACACCCGGACCTGCCCCATCGTCATCGAGGGGCAAACCGACCTCACCGTCGACGGCCAGGGAAGCACCTTCGTCTTCCACGGCCCGATGCAGCCGATCACCGTCGACCGGAGCCACAAGGTCCTCCTGAAAAATTTCACCATCGATTGGGACATCCCGCTCACCGCACAGGCCCAGGTCGTCGCCATTGCCGACGGCCACATCGACATCCGCATCGCGGCCGAGTCACCCTACGTCATCGAGGACGAAAAGATCGTCTTTCACGGCAAGGACTGGAAGAGCGGCTGGTGGGCGACGATCGAGTTTGAAAAAGACTCCCACCTCATCCCCCAGGGATCAGGCGACGGCTGCCTGGGCAACAACTGGCGACAGTACCGGGCGGAGCAACTCGAGTCGGGCGTCGTGCGCCTTCACCACCCCTTCGGCCGTAAACCCGCCGTCGGCAATTACTTGGTAATGCGCCACAACCGGCGCGAGCACGCCGGAATGTTCTTCTTCCACAGCGAGGATATCGCCCTCGAAGAGATCGACGTCTTTCACACGGGCGGCCTCGGTCTGCTCGGGCAATTCACGCGCGGCCTGCGATTCGAGCGGGTGCGCGTCGTGCCCAATCCGCGGAAAAACCGCTACCTCTCCGGCCACGACGACGGCATCCATCTCTCCAACTGCGGCGGCCGGGTGCGGATCGAGGAGTGCACCTTCGGCGGGCTGATGGACGACCCGATCAACGTGCACGGCACGAGCGTGCGCATCGTCGAGCAGCCGGCGGCCGACAGGCTGATCTGCCGTTTCTCGCACGCCATGAGCGTGGGACAGCTCTGGGGGCGGCCGGGCGAATCGGTCGGCTCTTTGCGCGCCCGCACCCTGCAGACGATCGCTACGGGAACGATCAAATCGTGGACGCCGCTGAGCGTCACCGACTTCGAGATCTCTTTTGAGAAACCGGTGCCCGCCGCGCTCATTGTGGGCGACGCCCTCGAAAACCTGACCTGGGCGCCCGAGGTGCACATCGCCCGTTGCACCTTCAACAGTTGCCGCGCGCGCGGCGTGCTCCTGTCGACGCCGGGGAAATCGGTCATCGAGGAGAGCGTCTTCCGCTCGTCCGGGGCGGCGATCCTCATCGCCGGCGACGCCAACCAGTGGTACGAATCGGGCGCGGTGACCGACGTGGTCATTCGCAACAACATCTTCGAATCGCCCTGCCTGAGCTCGTGGTATCAGTTCGGCGAAGGGATCATCAGCATTTTTCCCGAAATCCCCGAGGTCGATCGGAACGCGCCCTTCCACCGCAACATTCGGGTGGAGAACAACGTCTTTCACGCCTATGATTATCCCGTGCTCTACGCGCTCTCCGTCGACGGCGTCAGCTTTTGCGGCAACACGATCATGCGCAACCACGACCGTGAGCCCTGGCACTGGAACCGCAACATGCTCAATTTCACGGCCTGCAAGAGTGTGCGCGTCGAGGGGACAAAGCTCGTCGGCGACGTCCTCGGCCGCGACATCAAGCTAAGGCAGATGGCAACCGAGGAACTCACGGTGTCGCCCGGCCAGGGCCTGCACGTCGTGGACCAAGACCAGCCCGTCGGGAAATAGGACCGACACAGGCGGAACAGAAAGGACAAGTGTGAACTCGAACGGTCACAGAAGCATCGCGGCGGCAATCTGGTTCGCGGGCGGAGCGGCGCTGTGCGGTTTTGTCCTCGTCGCCTGGTTCTTTTTCTGGGCCGCCCAGCACGACGCGGGCGACGGTGTCGACGAGCCCTACCCGCTCGTCGCCGTTCACAGCACCCTCGGCGGTCTGGTGATCGTCTCCCTGATCGTCGCGTGGGCGAGGCGGCGATCGGGACGATTCCGGATCGTTCACATTTTCCCTCTGCTTGTGGCGGCGGGTTATGCCGGAATGGTCCTCTTCTTTTCCTTGAAGTCTCTGTTCGCGCACTGAGACCAACAGCCAACAGGAGGCACGATGCTGAAATTCGAAAAAATCCCCATCGACCTGGCCCGCGGCGAAAAACTCGAGGGTTTTGAGGAAATCTACCGCACCGAGGTGCCCGGCGGCTGGCTGGTTGTTCTCAAGCAAAACGCCGCCGAGCAGCTTGGCGGACTCTGTTTCGTCCCCGATCCCGAGCATGAGTGGGATCTGCCGCCGAATTCATAGGCAGGGTGCCGAACATGACGAAATCTGGAAATGCCGTGAAAAACTACATTTTCGCACCGGGATGCGCGTTGCTGATCTACAAACCCCATCTGGCCGAGAAGCTGCACCAATTTCTTCAGTCAACCCACGGCGCGAACGACCAACTCACAACGTGCTGCCGGCACACACCGGCGATCGCGCCCGAAACCACGGTGATCAACGTCTGCCCCGGCTGCGATCGCCGATACCGCGAGAACTACGACACCCCATCGACCATCTCCCTCTGGGAACTGCTCGCCGAGAACAACGATTTCCCCTTCCCCGATCACGGCTCTTTGAAAATGTCGATCATCGACGCCTGTCCCACGAGAGACCAGGATCGGATCCACGACGCCGTGCGCGCCCTGGCCGAAAGAATGAACATCTCCATCGTCGAGCCGGCGCGCACAAAAAAGAAAAGCACCTGCTGCGGCGACACTTTTTACGGCGAGCTGCCCACGGAAAAAGTGATCGAGCAGATGAAACTCAAAGCGGGCCAGATGCCCGTCGATGAGGTTCTGGTCTATTGCGTCTCGTGCAGCAAATCGATGTTCGTGGGCGGAAAAAAACCTCGATACCTCGTCGACTTGCTCTTCGCCGAAGAAACGGTCCCCCAAACGACCGATCCCGACAAGTGGCACGGCGAGCTCGATGTGTTCATCGAAAATAGCAAGGACCACGAAAGACAATGACCATTCTCGAAACGATCGGCAAAACGCGGCTTCTCGAGCTCGGCCACATGGTGCCTGCCGAGAGCGCGCGAATTCTGGTCAAGCTCGAATTCGAAAACCCCACGGGAAGCATGAAGGACCGCATGGCGCTCGCAATGGTCGAAGCCGCCGAGGCCGACGGACGGCTCGCGCCGGGCGGATCGGTCGTCGAGTACACCGGCGGGAGCACCGGCGTGTCGCTCGCCTTCGTCTGCGCCGCCAAGCGGATTCCGCTGCAGATCGTCACATCCGACGCGTTCAGCAAGGAAAAGCGCGACCACATGACCGCCCTCGGCGCGCGGATCACGCTCGTCGCCAGTGTCGACGGCGGGATGACCAAGGCGCTGACCCTCGAGATGATCGAGAAGGCGCGCAAACTCGCCGCCGCGCCCGGCAGCTACTGGACCGACCAGTTGAACAACACCGACCAGCTCTCGAGCTATCTTCGGATGGGCGAGGAAATCTGGGAGCAGACGGCTGGCAAAGTCAGCGCTTTCGTTCAGAGCGTGGGGACGTGCGGGTCTCTGCGGGGGATCTCCACGCACCTCCGGTCGTGCAACGACGCGGTGCAGATCGTCGCCGTCGAGCCCGAGGAGTCTGCCGTCCTGTCGGGCGGCCCGAGCGGATCGCACAAGATCGAGGGCGTGGGCGCCGGATTTGTCGTTCCCCTGTGGACCGAGGGTCTCGCCGATGCGATCGAAACGGTGTCGACCGAAGAAGCGATGGCCACCGCCCGCCGCCTCGCGCGGGAAGAAGGCCTCTTCGCCGGAACCTCGACGGGCGGAAATGTCGCCGTCGCGCTCCGGATCGCCGCCCGCCTCGGTCCGGACCACACGGTGGTGACCGTCGCCTGCGATTCGGGCCTGAAGTACTTGAGCACACCTTTGTATTCCGAGGCTAAATAAATATGACCACCAATTATTCGGCAGTGAGAAAATCCCCCTTCGAGATCTCCGAGCTCGCCGCTTTCGACAAAAACATCGAACGCTCACCGGAGGCCGAAAAACGCCACAAGCGCATCGCCTATCTCGAACAGAGCCTCGATCAGGTCAACTACGGCAAATCGCTATTCAAGGCGATGGGGTGTTTCTTTATCCCCTTTGTGATCATTCCCCTTTTCTGGCCCATCTTGCTGATCATGTGGATCATGAAGAACCGCGCCTTTCGAATGCTCGACGCGCAGATCGACGACGCCCTGCGATTCTGGGATCTCACGAGGGACGATATCGACACCGATCGCGCCGTCCGTTAAAACCTTGCCCGCCCGGCCCGATCGCAATATCATCGTCGGCACAGCACCCAAGGAATAAAATTGGAGACGAGCCGTGCCCAAAAGAGGAAAACTCCTGGCCGCTGCCATCTGCATCATGCTCGTGGCCTGCACCGAAGAGCCCACCGAAACCGCGCCCAAAGCCGACGCGCAACCCGAAGAGACCGACAACCCACCCACCGTGCTGATCATCGGTGACTCGATCTCGATCGGTTACACCAAGCCGCTCACCGCCCTCCTCGAGGGCAAGGCGACAGTCGTTCACAACCCCGGAAACGCCCAGCATTCTGCTTTCGGCCTCGCCAATCTCGACGCCTGGCTGGGCGAAACCGAGTGGGACGTGATCCACTTCAACCACGGGCTCCACGACCTCAAATATGTCGACGCCAACGGCAAGAACGTGCGCGCCCGCGAGGAGGGCCAGATCCAGATCCCCCTCGACGAGTACGAAAAAAACATGGAGGCGATCGTCGTCCGCCTCAAGAAGACGGGCGCCAAGCTGATCTTCGCCACGACCACGCCCTTTCCCGACAAGCCGGGCGGCCCGCTGCGCGAGGCGTTCCAGGCGGCCAGATACAACGAGGTCGCCCTCGAGATCATGAAAAATCACGGCGTCATTGTGAACGATCTCTACACCTTTGCCCTTCCCCTGCTGCCCAAGCTGCAGCAGCCGAACAACGTGCATTTCACCAAGGATGGATCGAAGGCGCTCGCCGACGAAGTGGCGCGCTGTGTGCTCGAGGCGCTCGATCTTCCAAACGATTGAGCAGGATTGAGACGAGAACCGCATCCCTCAGGGAGATGCACCACACAAAGGAGGCAAACATGACCGAGTGCGACACGACCGAATGCTGTCCGCCTTTCGATCCCGAGCCGTGGGACGAGAAGGAACAGACCTGGACGGAGAAGAAGTTCGTCAAGGACCGCGTGCGGGCCTTTCTCCACATCCCGCTCAATTTCGGCGGGGTGATGAAGCGCAACGTGGAGCGGATCGAGGCGGCGGGCGCCAAGTCGGACGAGATGATCGTGCTCTCCGACGACAATTCGCTCTGGGGCGCCGACGTCTACATCGGAGTGAGCAAGGATGTGCCCGACGCCGACAACGTCACCATCTCGGGGACCTTTCTGAGCAAGGCTTTCGACGGTCCCTACTCGCACATACGCAAGTGGATCGAGGAGACCAGGAAATACGTCGCCGGCCAGGGCAAGGAGATGAAGAAGCTCTATTGCTACTACACGACCTGCCCCAAGTGCGCCAAGAAGTATGGCAAGAACTACGTGGTGATCCTCGCCGAGGTGTGAGCGGCGGCTAACCGGCACCCTCCGAGGCCCCGATGAAATTGGTTGAAACAAACAGACTCGTCCTTCGTTGCACCCTCTGTGCCCTTTGCGTTCTTGGCGCGTTTTGCCTTCTTGGCACGTTTTGCCTTCTTGGCGCGCTTGGCGAGAACCTCCTCTCCGCCGAGGCACAGGAGACCCCCCTCGCCTTCGAAGTGCTCTCCGAGGAGCTGATCGAACGCGCCGTCGAGCTCCGCCAGCGGGCGCTGGCCGAATCGCGCGCCTACGAACTTCTCGCCGCGCTCACCTCCGAAGTCGGCCCACGGCCCGCCGGTTCCGCCAACGATCGCCGCGCCGTCGCGTGGGCGCAGGATAAGCTCGTGGAGCTCGGCTTCAGCAACGTGCGCGCCGAGGGGGTGTTCGTTCCCTGCTGGCAACGGGGCGACGCCTCGGGCGCGATCACTTCGGCGCCCGCGCGGCAATTCGACCTCGTCGCCCTCGGCGGCAGCGTGGCCACACCGGCGGGCGGCATCGAAGCCGACGTCGTCGAGGCGGCCACCCTCCGAGCCCTCGAGGAGCTCGATCGGTCGCAAGTGGAAGGCAAGATCGTTTTCGTCAGCACCTCCATGCCGCGCACCCGGGACGGTTCGGGTTACGGTCAATCGGCGCGCATCCGGCGGCACGCTCCTTCCTATGCCGCAAAGCTTGGCGCCGTGGCGGTTCTCATCCGATCGGTGTCCACGTCGCGCCATCTCGCCCACACGGGCACCACATTCTACGATGAATCGGCTCCCTTGATCCCGGCGGCGGCGCTCTCCAACGACGACGCCGATCTCCTCTCCGCCCGGATCGAGACCGGCGAAAGGGTGCGCTTTCGCCTCGAGCTCGGTTGCCGGTTCTTCCCCGACGCACTGTCGGCCAACGTGATCGGCGAGATCCCCGGACGCGAGCGGCCGGAGGAGATCGTTCTTCTCGCCGCCCACCTCGATTCGTGGGACCTCGGCACGGGCGCGCTCGACGACGGCGCAGGGTGCGCGATCGTCATGGAGGCGGCGCGCCTGATCGGGACCCTCGATCCCGCGCCGCGCCGCACGATCCGGGTCTTTCTCGCCGCCAACGAGGAGTACGGTGTGTCGGGCGGCGTGGCCTACGCCAAGAGATACGAAAAGGAGGCCGCGCTCCACGTGGCAGCGATGGAGGCCGACCTTGGCGCGGCGCGCGTCTTCAGATTGCTTTCGAGCGTGGGGCCGCGCGCTCAACCCGCCGTGCGCGAGCTGGGGCGGCTTCTGGCGCCACTCGGCATCGAAGACTCCAGCGACGGCACCCTGGGCGGCACCGATCTCTTGCCGATGAATCGCCATCGGATCCCGCTTTTCGAACTCCGACAGGATGGGACCGACTACTTTGATCACTACCACAGCGCCGGTGACACGCTCGACAAGGCCGACGCCGACGATCTCGCCCAGGTTGTGGCCGCCTTCGCGGTGACCGCCCTTGTGGCCGCCGAGCACGACGACGGTTTCGGACGTAGGCGGCGGTTCACGCCACGCCTCCCCGAGCCCTTCGATCAGCTCATGGAGGGACGGGCGAGGGTCTCGCCGGCTCGGAGCAAGTACTGGATCGATCCCTTTGGGTACAAGAAAGATGAGATCTTTCCGATCGAGATCGGTTTTTTCGGATTTCCCCTCGTGCCTGTCGTCATCAACGGAACGAGCCTGAAACTTCCCTTCGACACGGGAAACATGGTCGGCTTGAGCCTCTCCACTTGGGAATTCGACAGGTTGGGCCTCGAGGAATCGGCGAAGTGGACGCGGCGCAGTTCGGATGGTCGCGTCGCCGCAACCCTTCGCGTCGGCGCGGCGGGTGATGCCTCCGTTTTCGGCCGCCACGTCGATCCCAAAAGAATTTACGAAGTCGATTTTCCCGATCTGCCCGGCCTCGTCGGACCCGATATCGTCGGCAAAGGACACTTTACCCTCGATTACGTTTCAAAGCGTTTCGCCATGAGCGATCGCGCGCTTCCTGCTGAGATACCCGGATTCCGGTCGGTACCGCTCGTCCGCTCCGAGCGACACCCGGCGCTCGTCCTCGTGCGAGGCACCATCGAAGGCCGCCACGTGGTGATCGAGCTCGACACGGGCAAGAGCCGCACCGTGATCAATCCCACCCTCGCCAAGGAACTGTCGCTGAAAAAGAACGCACGCGGCGTGGCGATCGAAACTCTCCGCATCGGCGATCTGTGCTTGTCCGTGCCGAGCGCCAAGGAAGTCGACCAGCGCGCGATCGATCCTGACCTGGCCGAACCGATTCTGGCCGGCATCGGGTCCGATCTCCTCTCGCGGTTCACGTGGACCGTCGATTATGATAAGGGTGTGCTCTGGATTCCCATTTCTCCACAAACAGAACGCACAACCGAGGAAGAGGAACGGACACTCGGCACCGGCGCCGTGGGCGAGCGGATCGTCGCCTTTGCCGAACGCGCCGCGTCGACCGGCTTCAGCGGCGCCGTGCTGGCGGCCAAAGGCGGAGAGGTGATCGCCGCCGTCGGTGTGGGCTCGGCCGATCTGGAGGGCGCGGTGCCGATCACGCCCGCCACGCTCTTCGAGATCGCATCGGCCACGAAGCAGTTCACCGCCGCGGCGGTGATGGTTCTCGTCCAGCAAGGGCGGCTCGGCCTCGACGACCCGATCGCCAAGCACCTCGACGGTGTCCCCGAAGAGTGCGCGGCGATCACCGTGCGCCACCTTCTGCAGCACACGTCGGGCATTCCGGGCACAAACTCCCAGGGTGGCGGAGACGATCTCGACGCGGTGCTTCCCAAATTTCTCCGCGGCGGGCCGGCGCACACACCCGGAACGCACTGGGAGTACTGGAATCAGGGTTACGCCCTTCTCAGCGAGATCATCGCCCGGGGGGCCGAACAGGACTATGTAAGTTTTTGTAAGAAGGCACTCTTCGCTCCCGCAGGGATGACCAAAACCCTCTTCACCGGCGACGAGGCGCCGGAAAACACAACCGTTGCCACGGGCTTCTCGGCGCGCGGACAGCCGCGCTCGGCGCTCGATCACCCCTATGGCAGTTACGGTTTCCAGTACCGCGGGATGGGCGGCGCGGTCACCTCCGTCTGGGATCTCTGGCGGTGGGATCGTGCGCTCGGCGGCGACGAGATCCTCGGCGCCGATGCGAAGAAGGAGCTCTTTCGTCCCGGATTGAGAGACTATGCGCTCGGTTGGTTCGTCTGGAAAAACCCTCAGGGAAAGCTGACCCACTCCCACGGCGGCGGGGTGCGTGGCTTCGCGTGCGACGTCCGCCGTTACCCCGAGGAGGACGCCTGTCTCTTCGTGCTCTGTAACCGCGACGATTTTCAGGCCTGGCGGATCGCCAAGGTCCTGGAGGAGATCTTGTTCAGCGATCACCCCGGGCACGCGATGCCTCCGCGAATGGTCGACGCCGAGGCGGCGGCGGCCGTCGCCGGCCGCTACGAGGAGCCGGGTGGAAAAACTCTCACCATCACCGTCGACGGCAAAGTGGTGCGCGCCGAGACGAGCCGGCAAGGGACCGACGGCAAACCGAAAACCACTGCGCGCGCCTACCTGGGATTGGATGACAATGGAAAGCTCGTCTATTACGATTGGGCCTCGTCGGTCGAGGTGACGCTCAAGCGAAAGGGGGATGAACCGGCGATTGGCCTGTCTTTCAACGGAGAGCGCTACGCGCGCGTCGATTGAACTTCATGATCCGATTGTGGATGAAAGGTCCCTGTGGTTTCACGACAGTCGATTCAAGATGAGATTCGAGGATTCGTCAGCCGATATCGTTCGGAGCACGGAACCGAGACCGGATGGCGGCCGCCGCTCGTCGGATTCGCGACCGTAAAGGATCCGCTCTTTGCCGCGCTCAAGCGGGTGGTCTCGCCGAGTCACGCCCTTCCCGACGACCTGCTTCCCGGCGCGCGGACGGTGATCGCCTATTTTGTTCCCTTCGAAAACGCGGTGGGAGAGAGCAACATCGACGGCCAGATGGCGTCGCCCCAGTGGGTGCGGGCGTACATGGAGACGAACACCCTTCTCGAAGAGGTCGGCGCGTGCGCAAAGGAACTGATCGAGACCGCCGGTGAAAGCGTGGTCGTGCCGCCCCCCACTCACAATTTCGACAGCGAGAAGCTGATCAGCGACTGGTCCCACCGCCACGTGGCGTTCATCGCCGGGCTCGGCCGGTTTGGGCTGAACAACATGCTGATCACGAAAAGCGGTTGCTGCGGCCGCGTCGGCAGCCTCGTCACCACGCTCGACGTGCCCGCCGATCGCCGCTCCGAGAGAGAAGCGTGCCTCAACCGCCACGGTGTGGACTGCGAACGGTGCGTCTACCGCTGCGTGGGCGCGGCCCTTTCGAAGGAGATGTTCGATCGGCACAAGTGTTATGCCATGTGCCTGCGCAATGCCGAAAAATACCGCGACCAGGGTCTCGCCGATGTGTGCGGCAAGTGTCTCGTCGACGTGCCCTGCTCGTCGGCCGATCCCGTGAGCGCGCTGACGCAATCGGACCCCCAATCGGAAAAGGACAAATGAAAATCTACTTTGCCGGATCGATCCGCGGCGGACGGGACTTTGCCGTCGATTACGAGCAGATCGTCGCGCGCCTCGGCGCCCACGGCGCGGTGCTCACCGAACATGTGGCCGACCAGAACCTCAGCGATCACGGCGAGACGCTTTCCGATGAGCAGATTTTCCAGCGGGACATCAACTGGCTGCGCGAGGCCGATCTGGTCGTTGCCGAGGTGTCGCAGCCGTCGCTCGGTGTGGGATACGAGATCGCCGCCGGCCTCGCCCTCGGAAAACCGATTGTCTGTCTCTTCCGACCGGAGAGCGGAAGTCTTTCGGCCATGATCGGCGGCAATCGGGATCTCGAAGTCATCGAGTACACAGGTATTGACGAGCTATTTATCAAACTCGAAAAGTTCCTGGTTTGAGGAGGACGGGCAATGATATCCATGCTCTGCCGCAACAGGGTCGCCGATTATACGAAGTGGAAGAGTGTCTTCGATGGGGAGATTCACTTCGTGGAGAGCGCTTCATGACAGACGCGGCGGGCGGGATCGAGTACCGCGACCACTACTTTGACGATCCCCTTGCGCTGGCGTCGTTCGAGCGCTGCGCCAAGAGTGTCTTTGGACTCGATTTCGGCAAGTGGAAGGCGCGCGGTCTCTGGGACGATCGCTATCAGGCTTTTTCGGCTTTTGTCGAGGGAGAGTGCGTGGCGTCGCTTTGCGTCTATCCTCTGGAGATGACGATTGACAACAAAAAGAGGACCGGCGCACAGCTTCTCACGGTAGGAACTATCAACGCGTATCGTTCACGCGGCATTCAGCGCGCTCTCTGGAGCCGCGCCGAGGCGTGGATCCGCACCGAGTGCGACTTTGCCTTTCTATTCACCGACGAATCTGCCGCCGGTTTTTACGAAAAGATCGGACTCAGACGGCGGCGGGAGTTCAGCCAAATCGTGCCCTTTCGACCGCCCCGTGACAGGGCGCCGGCGCGATTCACGAAACTCGATATCGATCGGGACAGCCACTTTGCCATTGTCGAGCGCCTGGCGAGGGAACGCACGCCGGTGTCGCGCAGGATCGGTTATTACAATCCCAACCTTCTTCTGTTCATGTTTCTCTATGTCTATGGAGACCTCACCTTTTTTATCGAAGAGTTCGATGCCGTCGTCGTTGCCGAAAAGAGTGGTGGCTCTTTGAGGATTCACGATATCGTTGCTGCCGCAATGCCGCGGGTGGCCGATCTCGAGAGATTTTTCGCGCGCTTCGATGTGACAGAGATCGAGTTTCTATTCTGCACCGACCGTCTCGATCTTGGCGTGAGTTCGACGAGAGAGGTGAAAGACGACGTGCTTTTTGTCAGTGACGACTTCGAACTCGATGGGGAGTTTGTTTTTCCTTACTCGATCCGTGGATAGGAAAAACCATCGCGGAGAATGAAGCAATGGCCGAAATCAAACACCTGATCGTGATCAACGCGCCCGCCGCCGTTGTCTACCGGGCACTGACCGAGCAGAGAGGACTCGCCGGGTGGTGGACGGTGCAGACCGTTGCCACGCCGGTCGTCGGTTCGATCGCCCAATTCCGCTTTGGCGACCGTTATCACGACGAGATGCGCATCGTGCGTCTCGATGAAGCCAAACGCGTCGAGTGGGTGTGCGTCGCCGACGACAAGGAGTGGGTCGACACCACCTTCGTCTTCGACCTCGACGAAGCGGAGGGAGTCACAACGGTCCGTTTTTGCCACGGCAACTGGCGCACGGCGACCGATTTCTTCGCGTCGTGCAACACGCACTGGGGCCATTACATGATGAGCCTCAAAAACTACTGCGAGACCGGAGTCGGCGAACCCTTTGACGAGCCTGTGGCCTGAAACGAGATTGGAACGACGCCAATGAAATCCTGCTTTCTCATCCTCTCACTCTTCCTGGTCTGTCTCGCCACGAGCGCGTGCACGACGGCGATCACCAAGGGGCCCCTCGACAGACTCGACTGGCTTCTGGGTGAATGGGAGGCCGACGGCGGCGACACGGTGACCGTCGAGAAATGGAATCGCCTGAGCGCTCAGACCTACGAGGGCGCCGGACAGAGTCAGCCGAAAAACAGCGACTCAGTCCCGTCGCGTGAGTCCTTGCGTCTCGTGGAGATGTCGGGTGAGATCTTCTACCTCGCCAAGGTGGAGCACAATGAACTGCCTGTGGCGTTCCGGCTCGTCGAATGCTCGAACGGGCGGGCTGTCTTTGAGAACAGGGGCCACGACTTTCCAAAGCGGATCGATTATCGATGCGTCGATGAGAGCACGCTTCGTGTCACTGTGAGCGATGGCGGGAGTCGTCGTTTCGAGATTGAATTCAGGAGAGCCCCGTCCGAACTCGATTAGCCTCTCGCCTGTCTATCGCGACGCTGCGCCCGCCACTTTCCCGTAGCTTAATCCAAACGACCCTGTTACACTTCTTCTCGACTCATCTGGGTAATGAGTATAGGGAATCATTTACGGGACAATGCGTCAGGAATCGCCTATTTCCTTTGGAGGAACTGCCATGAGGTTCGCGCTCGTTGTGTCCGGAATTCTTGTGCTCTCCGCTGTGGGTCTCTCCGCTGACATCTACGTACCGGATGATTACGCTTCGATTCAAGAAGCCATCGACGCGGCTTCTAACGACGACACCATCATCGTACGGCCGGGAACCTATTTCGAGAACCTCACGGTAGGCAAACCGGTTACCATCATCAGTCTCGACGGACCTGAGACAACGATCATCGACGGCGGCGCGAATGGGAACCGTGTGTTCGTCGTTCCCGCCAATACCGCCGGCCTGGTCACCTTGGAAGGCTTTACAATCACCAACGGACTCACCCCGCACGCCGGCGCTGGATTATCCATCGATTCCTTTTGCGAGGCTCAAATCATCGGCAATGTGATCTCCGGAAACAGGTCCACTTCGGGCGATGGCGGAGCAATATATTGCGCACAGAATTTTCCAGTGGTCGCCGGCAACGTGATCACGGACAACTCTGCGAGGAATGGTGGAGCGATATACTTACTTCAGGAAGGATTCGGTGAAAACCCGGTGATCGCCAGCAACCACATTGCCGGAAACACTGCGTCAGATTCAGGGGGAGGAATATTCAGCGACTATTCGTCGCCGGTGATAACGGATAACGTATTCTACGACAACACAACAGTGGGTGGCGGCGGAGGAATCTATCAGAAGGGCAACAATGCACTTCCGATTACGATCAAAAACAACGTCATTATCAACAATAGAGTGACCGGCCATCTTGTCAATGGTGGCGGCGGAGTTGCAATCGAGGGCTCGCATTCCATCACGTTTACCAACAATATTATCGTGTTCAACAGCTCCGACAACGCGTCAAGCGGAAGAGGAGGAGCAATATTTTGGTATCGGCCGAGCAGTGCGTTGATTTCCAACTGCACGCTTGCTTACAATTCGGCTGGTGTTTTCGGTGGAGGCATTTCCATTCTTGCCGATGCGCCCTTTTCGCTCTCCTTTAAAAATTCCATCATCTACTACAATTCCGCGATTTCGGGAAGCCAACTGTACGTTGATGGCCAATGCACGGTAAACGCCTCTTATTCCGATTCAGAAGGCGGCAACAACGAGCCCTTTGTGGTCGCGTCAACCAACGCAACCATTAACTGGGGCGCGGGAATGATCGACGTCGACCCGGTTTTTGCCGACAGCGCCGCCGACGACTTCCATCTCACCTGGAACTCGCCTTGCCGCGACAGCGGCGACAATTCCGTTGTCACCGAATTGTACGACTTTGAAGGCGATCCACGGATCGCCTTTGGCGCCGTAGACATGGGTGCGGATGAGTACTATTATCATCTCTACCACAACGGCGATGTCGTCCCCGGCTCTCCCATCGATCTGAAAATCGTGGGATACCCAGGCGCGGAGGTCCGGTTGGCATTGAACGACACGATCCTTGATCCACCGATAACGACAACACACGGCGATCTGTATATCTTGTGGCCCACGATATGGAGCGGATATCTCGGCAAGGCTCCGTCAACCGGTGTCTTGACGCTCTCCACCACCGTGCCTCCAGGATGGACCTCGGGAGAACACTACTACCTTCAGGCCCTGGTCGGTCAGTGGGGAAATCCTTCAACCATGTTTACCAACTTAGAAGCCCTCTCCGTGAAATAGGCACGGACAAGATAACAAGAAGGACTTGCCCGGCACCTTTGTTTTCTCCCAACGGCGGCCGCGGAGGCTTTCGTCTAGTCCTGGATTGACCGTATCCGATTACAGCCTTCCGATCGGTTGTCTCCGATCTAGGTCCAAGAAACGAGTCCTCCCAGTTCCGCTTCGATCGAGCCGAAGGATCAAGAATTCGCCTCATCAAGCTCGTTTTTGTAAGTCGGGTTTGGCACAGAAAACCCTTCGTAATCACTCGATCTCAAGTATAATATCTTCTTCATGGGAACAGCGCATTCGTAACCAAGAAGGAGGTGCTCAATGAAACTCATCACCCTCGCCACGGCTCTTCTGATCATCCAGACTGCCGCGTTCTCGAATACCATTTACGTCCCCGACGATTTCGCCACGATTCAACAGGCGGTCGACGCCGCCTCGAGCGGCGACACGGTAATCGTGAGACCCGGAACCTATCTGGAAAACATCGACTTCGTCCAGAAGGCAATTACCGTCAAGAGCGAATCGGGACCGGCGGCAACGATCATCGATGGGAATCAGAACGCGACCGTCGTCACCTTTCAATCCGGCGAGGGGGCTGATTCGGTGCTGGAAGGCTTTACCCTGACCAATGGGCTCGGCGAAGACCTGTCGCCCAATTTCGTTTCAGGAGGAGCGATCACCTGCGAAAACTCCTCGTCTCCAACAATCATCAAAAATATCGTGGAAGACAATCACGCCGAATTCGGAGGCGGTATCGCCTGCGCCAATGGCTCGGCGCCCACCATCACTCAAAACATCATTCAGAGAAACACGGCTGATCTGGGCGGTGGTATTTACTGCGATGAATCGACACCGCTGATCGGCCGCAACGTGATCAGCGAAAACACCGCCCAATCGCGCGGCGGCGGCCTCTACCTCCGCGAAGCGTCGCCGACGATCACCGATAATTCGATCGAGCGGAATACCGTCCCCGGTATCGGCGGCCACGGCGCGGGAATATGCTGCTGGAATAACTGCAGCCCGACCATTTCGAACAACATCATTCACGGCAACTGCTGTCTCCAGCCGGGCAGCGAAGGCGGCGGGATCTACTGCTCCTGGTACGGTTATCCGGACATCACCAGCAACAGGATCACGGCCAACTCCGCAATCTGGAACGGCGGAGGCATCTACTTGAATTTTTCGCGCCCCACACTGGTCAACAATACGATTTGCTTCAACAGCGCCGGCCAGGATGGCGGCGGTCTCTATTGCATGCAAACCCCGATGAGCCCATGGCCGCTCGAAGTGGCAAACACCATCTTCTGGGGAAATTCCGCCGTCGACGATGGTCCGGAACTCTATGTTGATTACGAGGCCGAGCTCTCGATACACCACTGTGATGTACAGGACCCGCAATCCTCGATCTTCGTCGGTTCGAGCTGCACCTTCAACTGGGGCGGCGGTATGATCGATGCCGATCCCTTCTTTGCCGACCCTGCCGTCGACGACTTTCATATCGGCTGGAACTCACCCTGTCGAAACACCGGTATCAACTCCGCGGTCGCGGAATCCACCGATTTCGAGGGCGATCCGCGCGTGGCGATCGGCAGGGTCGATATGGGAGCCGATGAGTTCTATTACCACCTTTATCAGGTCGGCATTGTCAGCCCCGGCTTCAACATCGACATCAAAGTCGCCGGCTACCCGTCGGCGCCCGTCGTCCTCTACCTGGGATCGGGTCTTGCCGATCCGCCCCACTCGACCCAGCACGGCGACTTTTTTCTGAACTGGCCTCCGCTCTGGCATGGCAAGGTGGGGACCATCCCCGCCGAGGGGATATTGACCTTCCCCGCGACCGTACCCTCGGGATGGGCCAGCGGCTCCGAGCATCCCTTTCAATCCCTCGTCGGCCCCTGGGGGGGAGCGTACACCCGTCTCTCGAACGCGATGGTTCTCACCGTCGAGTGACACATGTGATTCCTGCCCATCGTATTTTCTTGGGTTGGTCTCCGTCGACGACAAGAGTAGAATCGCGAGACGGAACGCCGATCGGGCCCCTGTCCGCGGCGAGCGCGTGTCTCCGAGAACGAAAGGCTCTTACCCATGAATCGAAACCACCCTGTCAATCGACGGTCGTTCTTGAAATCGACGGCAGCCCTCTCGGCGCTCGCCTTTTTACCGGCTGGATGCGCCACGCTCCTGCCCGAGGAGCTGATCGGCGCGCCGCGCGCCAAGAAACCCGCCGTTGTGCGCGGCGCTTTCTTTTATCCGCCCCTCGATGTGGTCGAACGGGGCGAGTGCGAGGACGGCTGGGCGAGTCACGAATGGTGCACCTGGCCGGGCAACCAGTACGAGCCCGAGGCGCAGCAGGCGAAATTCATGGGCGAGGTGCGCCGCATCGCGGGCGGGCTCGACCTTTCGCTCGCCATCAACAAGGTGCCGATCTACACCGACGCGGGGATCGAGGCGTTCGTCAACGGCGTGAGGGATTCCAAGCCCGACGCGCTGATCCTTTTCAACTTCTGGAACTCTTTCAGCGGCAAGCTCTCGGCGATCCTCGACGCCTTCGACGGGCCGATCATCGTCTATCACCCGGTGGGCGCCAACCACCAGCTTCCGCCGAAGAATCTGGAGACGGCGGAGCGCGTCCAGTACATCCACTCGATCGAGAACTTTGACGCCATCGAACGCGGGATGCGGTCGATTCACGCCCACACGCGCATGGCGCAGAGCCGGCTGCTGCGCGTCTCGGGACGGCTCAAACAAGAAGCCGACGATCTGGAGGCCTTCTTCGGAATGCCCATTCACGGCGTGCCGGCCGACCATTTCAACGACGCCTTCGATCAGACCCCGCTGACTCCGGAGATGGAGCGGCTCGCCCACGCTGTCCGTGAGCGCGCCACCGGTGTGGTCGACCTCGAGCACAAGGCTTTCGTCGACGCCGTGCGTTCCCACATGGCGGTGCAGGAGCTGATGGACCGCCACGACGCCGACGCCATCACCATCGAATGCCTCTTCCTCAAGCACCGCAAGCCGTGCCTCAGCTTTGCGCTCAACAACAGCGCCCTCGTTCCCTGCGGGTGCGAGAACCATCTCGATCCCACGGTGTCGCTCATGCTCGGCGCCGGCCTATTCGGGCGCGGCGGCTTCCAGCACAACCCCGAGTTCGACACGGAAGAAAACCTCTACTTCGCCTCGCACTGCACCTGCGCCACCAAGCTCCACGGTCCGGCGAGCGAAGAGGCGCCCTACGCGCTGCGGCCTTTTTTCCACCAGCTCCCCAAGACGCTCGCCCTCGACGTGCAGTGGCCCGCCGGGGAGGGGGCGACACTCTTCAAGTATCACCCGGGCAAGAACAGGCTCGACGCCTGGGGGGGTGTGATCGAGGATTCGCCCGGCTGCCCGCCCACGGGCGGTTGCGCCACGCGCGTGCTCGTCAAGATGAACGATGTGGACGATGTGCGTGACGTCTATCCGGGGCCGCACCCGATCCTGTACTGCGGTGATTTCGTGCGGCAGGCAAAGACCTATGCCGATCTCTACGGGCTGGAGATCCGCTGCAACGGGTAGGCGGAAAAAAAAGGGCCGAGAGCGCTCTCCTTCGATCGACAGGGTCCAATCGGGCCGGGCGGTGATCGTTGGAATCACCGCCCAGCCCTTGATTGCCTCTTTTCTCTACGGATTAGGAAGCCATCTCACCGGTCACGACATAGTGATCGAGCCAGTCGATGATCTGAGCCAGGCGAGCCCGACCCTCCTCTATTTCAGTCTTGGTCCAGTGGATATCGGGACACAGTGCCGATTTGGTCACGACCCAGGTGCCGGTGACGGTGCCGTCGTAGTTGTCCACCAAGGTGATATCGAGCTTCCCGCAGGACTCCTTGCAGACACTCGAGTAGTCGACCGCCTTGTTGGCTTCATAACGCGTGCAGACCCAAATTTCTTCCGGCCCGAACACATTGGTACTGAATATGGCGTTGTATTCAGCGTATCCCGATTTCGAGTGCAGCAGCTCGCATTCGAATCCGGGAAGCCAGTCGAATTCGGTGGTGGGACAGAGCAGGGGAAAAAGAACTTCCGGTGACGTCTTGAACGTTTTTCGGCAGGTAAAGCTGAACCTTTCCAAGGCTACCGCCCGTTGATGCCACGCTTTGATGAGACTGTCCGATTCTTTTGTGTTCATTTCAATTCTCCTTTTTAGTAAACGTCGAGAACACCTCGCGAATATGCAGAGTTTTTGCCGGCAATACCTTTCGCTCGGTGTTGTGCCAGATTTGGCCCTTTCGTGTTTAGCTACTATACTCTAAGGGCAAAAAATTTAGCCCATCTCGTCGAACGCCTTTTCGGCCTCCTGCAAAAACTGAAAAACCACATCCTTCTGCTTGGCCGTAAAAGACTCGAGATAGGATCGGTGTCGATCGGCGAGCTTGGCCGCATGACTTTGATAGTATCTCAATGCGGCCCCACCGAAGGCGGTGAAACTCAGCGTCAGCTCGTTCTTGTGAAATGGATCTTTTGTTTTGGTCAACACACCCTTTTGTTCGAGGCGCGACAGTGTCTGGGAAACCGCTCCCTTGGTGATTCCCAGTTCCTCTGCCATCTTCGTGGCGTTGGTGGCGCTCTTCTCCTTGACCACAAGAAGGAGATGGATCTCGGAGGGGTAGAACTTGACCCCCTTGAATTCGAAGAAGCTCTTTTTCCTGAGAAAGAGAATCTTGTTCACCAAGCGGTTCAACTGATCGACGACCATTTTATCGGTAACGCTCATGATTAGTGTTTAGTATGTAAACACAAAAAGGTCAAGTTCTTTTTTTAAAATTCGAACGCCCTGTAATAGTCACCCGCCGAAAGCGGGTGGCGGCCGCCGACGGCGCTCACGAAGCGGCTCGGTGCGCGGTGCGACCGCCGCAGCGGAACGAGCCCGCCCTCGGGCCGCTCCATCACCAGAAGCCGCCCGATGCGCTCCTCCGTGGGCGGATGGGTGCGCAGCCATCCCGATCGCGGCTCTTCGCGCCGCCCGGGAAAGAGCCATCGCCCCCACCACGGTCTGCGTGTCACTTCGAGCCGCCGCAGCGCGCGCGCCAGCCCGCGCGGATCGCCGGTGAGGCGCACCGCCTCGAGATCAGCCTCGAACTCGCGCGTGCGCGACAGCCCGAAAGTGAGAATCGTGCTCAAGGCGGGCGCGAAAAGGAGTAGCACCACCAGCGGCCAGGGAATATAAACCTGTCCCACGAGCACAAGAGGCATGTTGATCACGAGGAGCAGGAGTCCGATTTTCGAAAGCGCCCCCGTGAACCGGCCGGCAATCATGGCCAGCGCCATGAGCCGCGTGTCCCTGTTCTTGATGTGGGCGATCTCGTGGGCGACGATTCCGGCGAGCTCATCTTCGGGAAATCGACTCAAGATTCCGGGCGTCAAACCGATGGCGGCGTCCGAATCCGCCCCCGTGGTGAGGGCGTTCAGCGCGGGGCTCGGGAGGAGGTAAATCGCCGGCACGCGCGCGAGCCCGGCTCTTTGGGCAAGCCACCGGGTGATGCGGTGGACGCCGGCGTGTTCGTAAGGACCGAGCTGCCTGGCGCCCGCCATGCGCAGAACGAGCCGCGGCGAAACCCTGCCCGCCACGCTCAGCGAGAAGAGGAACAGTCCGGTGAGCAGGACCAGCCCGGTCATGCCCGCCAGAAACCAGCCCAGAAGCCCCATCAAGAGCAGCATGCCGCCCACGAGGAGGACGGTCCTCAGGCCGTTAGCCCATCTCTCTTCGAAGAGGATCTCCTCTCTCACCGCCATGGGCGTTCTCCTCTCACCTCTTGTTCTTTCTCGGCCGAAAGGAAGAAGTCTTGGCGAGCTCCTCGTAAAGCTCGCGCTCCCGGCCCGAAACTTTCTCGGGCACCACGATCCTGACCGTGACCAGGAGATTGCCGCTCTTGGCGTTGGGATTGGAAAGCCCCTTGCCGCGCACCCGAAGCGTGCGACCGCTCGGTGTGCCCTCGGGAATCTTCACCTTCACCGCGCCGTCGAGGGTGGGCACTTCGACTGTCGCGCCGAGGGCCGCTTCCCAGGGGGCGATATCGGCGGTCGTCAACAGGTCGCGCCCGCTTGCTCGGAATCGGCGATGGGGCGCAAACTTGACGCGCAGGTGGAGATCGCCCGCGCCGGCGCCTCCCAGGCCCGCCTCGCCCTGGCCGGAAAGACGGATTTTCGCCCCCTCGGTCACCCCTCTCGGGATCTTGACATCGTACTGTTTGCGCCCGCGCCCGGGCTCCTCGAGAATGAACGACCTCGACGCGCCGCGCGCCGCGTCGTCGAGGGGGATCTCGATCTCCACCTCCTGATCGCGCCCCTTGCGCTCGAAGCCCCGTCCGAAGACGGTACGCGCCCGGCCGTTCCCGCCACCGCCGCCGCCGCCGAAGATCGTCTGGAAAAAATCGCTGAACCCGTCCATGCCGCCAAAACCGCCGGCACCGCCCAGGTCCTCGAAATGAATGTTCACATCGCCCCAATCGGGCGGGGGCCGAAAGTCCTGGCCCGATTTCCAGTCGGCGCCGAGGCGGTCGTAGAGCTTGCGCTTCTTCTCGTCCTTGAGAACCTCGTAGGCCTCGGAGAGCTCCTTGAAGCGTTCCTCGGCACCCTCCGTCTTGTTCACGTCGGGGTGGAGTTTTCTCGCCAGCTTGCGGTACTTTTTGTGGATCTCCTCGGGGGAAGCCGTTCGACCAACGCCGAGAGTCTCGTAGTAGTCCTTGAATTTAACGGTCATCGTTTCTCCTGCACGTGACAACGACCTCGGCCGGCCTGAGCAGTTGGCCGTCGCTCATCGCGTATCCGGTCTTGATTACCTCCACGATCGTGCCTTCTTCCACTGCGTCGTTTTCGACGCACGACAGGGCGTCGTGGCGGTGCGGGTCGAAACGGGCACCGAGGGCGTCGAAGGGCCGCACCCCCTGGCGGTGCAGGGTGTCGACCATCTGTTCGTAAATGGCCCTCATTCCGAGGAGCCAGGTGTTTTGATCCTCTGCGGCCGCGTCCTGTGCGAGCGCTCTCTCCAGGCTGTCGACGACAGGAAGAAAATCCCGGATCAGAGACTGACGAGCGCGAAGGGTTTCGTTTTCGATCTCTCGCGCCGTGCGCTTGCGCAGGTTCTCGAGGTCGGCCACGGAGCGGAGCCAACGGTCGCGAAGGACGTGGGCGTCCGTTTCAGACCTTGTCGTTGTTGATTCGTCTCGAGTCACTTTTTTCTCCAAACTAGGCTTCTTTGTTGATCAAAACGCATGCCAACAAAAAACATTCTTAAGTTGTTTTAATTTTATACGTTAAAGATGTACCTCCTTTGAGCAAGGCTGCCGTTTTGACACCCAACACTGTCAGTCTGACCCTCCGGCTCTGTGCGGCCTTGAATCGAATCTGTGCAACCGGGCGGCGCGCGGAGTGATCTGTCGGCGGCCGGGTCGATGGCGCGATCGACGGCGTGATCCCTTTCGCGCGCCTTCATGGTTGCAAGAGGAATTGTTTCTGAAATCCGCGGAATGTGACGCTATAGTGGGGGCTGTTCGATCCGGCGCTCGGCGAACCCGGCACGATCCTCTTTTCAACGAGACACGCACGGCGAGAGACCAATGCACCAAGGGCGAGAGATATTCATCAAGCGATTTTTGCGCCTCGAATCAGCAGGCGGCATACTCCTCATGATCGGCGCCCTGTTGGCGCTGATCATGGCCAACACGCCACTTCGATCGACCTATGCCCTGCTCATCGAGACGCCCGTGGAAATCCGGATCGGCGCCTTCGAGATCGCCAAACCCCTTCTGCTCTGGATCAACGACGGCATGATGGCCGTCTTCTTCTTTCTCGTCGGCCTCGAACTCAAGCGGGAGCTCGTCGAGGGGACCCTCTCCGACAGGCGCAACATCATCCTGCCCGGGATCGGCGCGGTGGGCGGTATGGCGGTTCCGGCATTGATCTACGTCGCCTTTAATCTCGACGACGCTGCCGCCCTCAAGGGTTGGGCGATTCCGGCGGCGACCGACATCGCCTTCGCCCTCGGCATCCTGTCGCTCCTCGGCTCGCGCGTTCCAACGGCCATCAAGGTCTTCCTCACATCGCTCGCAATCTTCGACGACATCGGGGCGATCCTCGTCATTGCCATCTTCTACACCGAGAAGATCTCGGGCCTTGCGCTCGTCGTCGTGGCCGGCTGCATCCCGCTCCTAACACTCCTGAACAGGCGAAAGGTGGAGTCGAAGAGCGTCTACGTGCTGATCGGGCTGCTCATGTGGGCCGCCATGCTCAAGTCGGGAATCCACGCGACGCTGACCGGTGTCATCCTCGCCATGTTCATCCCCATGAAGTCGAAGTCGCCCGAAGGCGAGTCGCCTCTCAAAAGCTTCGAGCACGATCTGCATTCCGCCGTCGCCTTCATGATCCTCCCCGTTTTCGCCTTCGCCAACTCGGGCATCAGCCTGGCGGGGGTCGGAATCGAGCAGATCTTTCACGGCGTGCCGATAGGGATCGCGGCGGGGCTCTTCGCGGGGAAACAGGTGGGAGTCTTCGGTTTCTGCTGGCTGGCGCTCCGGCTCCGGCTGTCGCGGCTGCCCGAGGGTATCAGTCTCGGTTGCCTTTACGGCACGGCGGCCCTCTGCGGCGTCGGTTTCACGATGAGCCTCTTCATCGGCTCCCTCGCCTTCGAAACGACGGGCGTCAACCAGTTCTTCGACGAAAGGCTGGGCATCATCATCGGCTCTCTCGCCTCGGGCGTGGTGGGATACTTCATCCTCCGGCGCACCCTGCCGAGGGCGCCGCGATCGAGCTGAGAGCCTCGATCGGAGCAGATTTTTCAAAACTCGTGGAGGCCGAAAGCGGCAGTGGAATTCACGGCGGACATGGCAGTGGTTCTGGTGATCAGCGTTGCGGCGATTCTGCTCTTCGTCAAGGAGGTTCTTCCCGCCGACATCGTCGCCCTTCTCACCGTGGGCGCCCTCATGCTCTCCGGTGTGGTGGAACCGGAGAAGGCGCTGTCCGGATTTTCCAACCCCGCCGTTCACACCATCGCGGCGATGTTCGTCATCTCGGCGGGCCTCGTCAAGACCGGTGTCGTCGAGCAGTTGGGCAGGCATCTCATCCGCCTGGGAGGAGACAGCCCGAAGGTCATTCTCTTCTTGACCCTCGTCGCCGTCGTTGTGCTCTCCGCCTTCGTCAACAACACACCTATCGTCATGATGATGATCCCCCTCACCTTCGGGCTGAGCAGGACTCATGGCGTGGTGCCGTCCAAATTCCTGATCCCCGTGAGCTACGCGTCGATCTTCGGCGGCTGCTGCACCCTGATCGGAACCTCGACCAACCTCGTCGTCTCCGGAATGGGGCAGAATGCGGGCCTCGAGCCGCTGAGCATGTTCGAGATGGCTCCCGTCGGCGCGGCGCTGGCTGTGGCCGGCATTATCTACCTCCTCACGATCGGACCGAAAGTGCTCCCCCATCGGGAAAGCGTGATCACCCACGCCCCGGGCGAGCGCGCGCGCATGTATGTGACGGAACTTCTCATCCATGATACTTCGCCGCTCGTGGGGCAGAGGGTCCGTTCCTCGCCCCTCGAAAACCCGAAAAGCGTCCGGATCCTCCAGGTGATCCGGAACGAGATCATCCTCCGCCCCCCCTTCTCGGAATCCTTTGAGGGCGGCGATATCGTGATG
>Ga0180430_10001139_pt1 | contig 26827 bp, 15 predicted proteins | sample SS_ome_9_FD_132999 | JGI IMG/M metagenome (GOLD analysis project Ga0180430, IMG submission 132999) | Hypersaline lake sediment archaeal communities from the Salton Sea, California, USA - SS_1_S_2 metaG | ecosystem: Environmental > Aquatic > Non-marine Saline and Alkaline > Hypersaline >... | reverse complement strand
GCCTGAATGGGCACAAAGAGGACGTCGCGGACTTCCTTCATGATGATCTCGACCTGGGCCGACATGCCGGGCTTGAGGAACTCGTGAGTTCCATCCAGGCTCACATCGGTGGAATAGACCTTGAGGTCGGGATTGAGCCAGCGCGACTGCTGGTCGGGAAGCACGGCGATCTTGAGTACCTTGCCCGTGAACTGGACATGGGGAAGGGCGTCGACGGTGACCTTCGCCTTCTGGCCGACCGCGACGCGATCGACGGCGGTTTCGTGGACCTTGACCTCCACGGCCATCGTGGAGATGTCGGGAATGGTGATGATGCTCTGCCGCTCGCGAACAGATCCCCCCTCTTCGATCACACGCGACTCGCGCCGCATGTCGCCCTCGTTGTTCGACCAGACGACGAGCCCCGGGGTGGTCGCCTTGATTTCGCAATTGGCGAATTGATCGGTATACTCCTCGAGCCTCTCCTTCTGAAGCTTGTACTTGGCCTCGCTCGCCATCTTGGAAGAGTGCTTCTGGGCTTCCTGCGCGCGGGCGCGCGCTTCGGTCCTCAGGAGCTGCTGCTTGGCTTCCTCGTAGTCGGAGAGCAGCTTCTCGGCTTCCTTGTAAAACTCGTATTTTCTGAAGAGCACGAGCGCCGTGCGGGCCTGTTCGAGCTGCACCTTGCTCCGTTTGTGCTTGATCGAGTCCTCTTCGAGTTCGTTCTTGGAGACATATCCCTTTTCGTGGAGTTTCTCCGTCCATTCGAGCTCGTTCTTGGCCCGGGTGACCTCTTCGAGGGCGAGGCTGATTTCATTTTCGAGCTGCCGTTTCGTCTGGCGCGATGCGCCCTGGATGAGACCCGATTCTTCGCCCTCGTCACCGATCATCAGGGGGTCGTTGAGCGCCTCGTAACGCTCCTCCTCGTTCAGGGTCACGAGCCGGTCGGCGATCTCGTTGCCCAGATAGCGCTGCAGGTCGAGGAGGGCGAACTTGACGGCCAGCTCATCGGCCTTGATGTCGCTCTCGTTCTGCTTGAGCTGGATCTCGTAGGCCTCCTTGGCCTGGATCAAGTCGGAATTGGCCGACTCGTAGGTGATTTCCTGGGACTTGAGCCGTTCGTTGATCTGGGAGGAGTCGAGCTTGACGAGGATCTTGCCCTCCTCGATGTCCTTCTCGGTGATGCGCGATCCCTCGGGAACAAGGTAGATGATCGTGTTCTGCCCCTCCACCTGGCACTTGATCTCCTGGGATTGGAGCGCCTTGAGGTTGCCGCCTTCGAGTACGGAAAGGACAAGGTCACCCCTCTCGACGACAAAGGTCGGCGCCTGGGAGTCGATCGTCTCCTCGTCTCCTCCCATGATCCACCAGACCGACAGGGCGATGAGCCCAAGAGCGGCCACCATGAAAAGATAGCGCACCTTGAAGCTCCCCCGACAGGGTTCGATAAATCGAGAAGTCCTATTACTGGTCATCTTCTTGCTCTTCCTCTACTTCGTCCAACCTGTCGATCAGCTCCTCGAGCTCGCTCTTCGAGGGCCATTTCCACATGCCGAGATCATCGACCTCGAGAATGCCCACGTCGCTGAGAAGGTTCTGACGCGCCACATTGAAATCGATCACCGCACCAGTGAGGGCGTTGCGTGCATCGAGCAGGTCGGCCTGGGAATCGAGGAGGTCACGCGTCGTGGCATCGCCCGCCTTGATCAGCATCTCCGTCGATTCCACGCGCCTCTCGGCAAGAGCCACGGAGAGTTTCTGGATCTCGAAACTCTCGCGCGCCTGCTCGAGCGTGCGCAGAGAATCGCGGATCTCCAGACGGATCTGATCGGCGTCCTCCTGGAGCTGCCGCCTCGTTCTCTCCACGGTGATGAGAGCCTGCCTGTAGGTGTTGCGCTCTTCCTTGCGGTCGAAGTCGGGATCGAACTCGAGGCCGAGACTGGCTGTTCCGTCCCGGGGGCGCACATTAAACAGGTTGTTGGGTCCTTCCGAATCGAAACTCGCTCCGCCCACCAGATTGAGCTCGGGGAGGAATCCGTCCTCGGCCACGGCCACCTTGCGCCTCGAATCATCGAGTTGATCGAGAGAATTGAGAAAATCCATTCTCTTGACGAAGGCGAGCCTCGTTGCCTCTTCTTCAGCGAAAGGCACGTCCTCGAGCGGCGTTTCAACGAGTGTGACGAGATCGTTTTCATCGAGCTCGATGTTGGCGTCCGTCCGGAGCGAGAGGGTGATCTTGAAATTGTCGAGGGCCTGATTATAGCTTTCGATCTCCCTGGCGAGACGGTCGCTCGCCTTGAGCTCATCCTGCTTAGCCTGGTCGACCTCGAACTCGGCGAGGCGCCCGGCGTCGGCCATATCGCGCGTTCTCTCGGTGGCGCGCAAGAGGGAATTGTAGTTTTCCTGTTCGTTCCTCAGCCTGTCTTTCTGCTGGAGCACTCGATAGTAGCTGGTGGCAACGGAGACGGCGAAGGTCTGCCGGAAACGCCTGAAATCGCGCAGCTCATAGACCGTGTTCCGCTCGGCCTGTGTGAGCGCTTCCTGGGCCACCGCGCGGCCCGCGCCCCTGAGCAGAGGCTGGGAGAAGGTGGCGCTCACAGAGGAGATGAAGGACTGCCGTGGATCGCCGGAGACGTACCTGAGGAAATCGGTTCCGATCGTCAATCCAATCGAACCGCCCGTGGCGAGCGCCTTGGAGATGCTGAAGCCCGTCCCGCCCTCGGTGGAGTACTCGTGGTTGCGACGCACGTAGGCGCCGTCGATCTCGGCGGCGGCGATGAAATCCCACCGATGGCGCTCGAGGCTGAGCGACAGGGCCGAGAGGTAGACGTCCTCCTTGCGCGTCTGGTAATTGCGGCTGTTCAGGGTGGCGAGATAGAGCGCATCGCGAAGGTTCAGGGTGATCGTGGGACCGTCCCAGGCTTTGAGGAGGACAGGGTCCTCGCCGGACGGCCCCTCCTCGGCGTCGGGGCCGGGCGCGTTCGCCTGGACATCGCGAGAGGTCGGATCTTTTTCGATCGAAATCTCGTGAGCCTCTTCGAAGGCGGCGAGCTGCTTGTTCTCGAGAATTTCGGCGACTTCGTCGTCTGCGTCCTTTTTGTAATCTTCTGGAGAGGAACAGGAAAGAAGCGCCAAGACCAAAATTAGAGGGAAGCTGTGAGCGGTTCGAAACATGCCATGTGGTTTCTCAATTTTCAACGCGGGGTGCCACGACGGAGCATTTTAGTACAACGCCCCGAAAGGAGTTACGAAAAAAGCGGCCATTTACAATGATTTACAATTCTCCCAGGAGACCTGCCTCAATGGCAGCAATGCGCCATTTTGACGTCATCAAAAAGGCATGCAATAGACAGGCCGTGGGAAAGATGATCCTTAAAGACTTTCCAATAATATCTTAAGAACAACCTTTCCCTCGACGTGGCTCGATCACATTGGCACCCGCTTTGCATTTCGAAGAGTGTCCGTGTCTAGAAATGAGGAGAAAAGTTATGAATCTCAATCGGCTCACCACAAAGGCTCAAGAAGGACTTCAGAGCGCCCAAACCATCGCGGTGAACGAAAATCACCAGATGATCAGCGCCGAGCACCTGCTCCTGGCCCTTCTCAAACAAGTTGATGGAATCGTTCCCCGTCTCGTGCAAAAAGCGGGTCGAAAGGTCGACGCGCTCGACCGGAAACTGGCCTACGCCCTCGAAAAGATCCCTCGCGTTTCGGGCGACACGTCCACCATGACCGGGATCGGCCCCGATCTGCAGAAACTCCTCGCCCGTGCGGAAAAGGAAGCGACCGATCTCAAAGACGATTTCGTCAGCACCGAGCACCTCCTTCTGGCGATCCTCACCGCCGCTCCCGACACAGAGGCGGCAAAAGCGCTCAGAGAAGAGGGACTGGACAAGGAGGCGCTCCTCAAGGCGCTGACCCTGATCAGGGGCCGGCAGCGGGTCACCACTTCCGATCCGGAAAGCACCTACGAAGTACTCGAGAAATACGGGATCGACCTCGTCGACCATGCCCGGTCGGGCAAGCTCGATCCGGTCATCGGGCGGAGCGACGAGATTCTCCGCATCATCCGGATCCTCTCGCGCAAGACGAAGAACAACCCCGTGCTGATCGGCGAACCGGGCGTGGGCAAGACGGCGATCGTCGAGGGGCTCGCCCAGCGCATCGTCAAGGTCGATGTTCCCGAGGGGCTCAAGGACCGCTCGATTTTCGCTCTCGATATGGGCGCTCTCGTGGCGGGCACCAAATTTCGCGGCGAGTTCGAGGAGAGGCTCAAGGCGGTACTCAAGGAGATTCAGGCATCGGATGGACGGATCATCCTTTTTATCGACGAACTCCACAACATCGTGGGCGCCGGCAAAGCCGAGGGCGCAATGGACGCAGGGAATCTTCTCAAGCCGATGCTGGCGCGCGGCGAACTGCACTGCATCGGCGCGACCACCATCGACGAATACCGCAAGCACCTGGAAAAGGACGCCGCCCTGGAACGCCGATTCCAGCCGATCCTCGTCGATCAGCCGAGTGTGGAGGACACGATCTCGATCTTGCGCGGTCTCAAGGAACGCTTCGAGCTCCATCACGGGGTGATCATCAAGGATGCGGCCCTCGTCTCGGCCGCGCTGCTCTCGCAACGGTACATCAGCGATCGGTTCCTGCCCGACAAGGCGATCGACCTCATCGACGAGGCCGCCGCCGGAATCCGCACCGATATGGATAGCCGGCCGGCGGACCTCGACACCGTCGCCCGCAGAATCATGCAGCTCGAAATCGAAAGGGAGGCGCTCAAGAAGGAAAAGGACAAGGCTTCGATGGTGCGGCTCGACAACATCAGCCGCGAACTCGCCGGACTGCAGTCGGAGTGCGACCTTCTCACCGACCAGTGGGAGACTGAAAAAGCCGCCCTCAGCGCGATGAGGCTTCTCAAAGAGAAAGTGGAGAAGGCGCGCCTCGATATGGAACAAGCCGAGCGCGAGTACAACCTCGAGCTGGCCGCCGAAATCCGCTACGGCCAGTTGCCCGACCTCGAGAAGCAGCTCGCCGCCAGGCAGGCAGAAATCGGAACGCGGCCCACGGGCGGCACTCTTATCCGCGAGGAGGTGAGCGAGGACGAGGTGGCCGCCATCGTCTCGCGATGGACGGGAATCCCCGTGGCCAGACTCGTGGAGGGCGATCGCCAAAAACTGCTCAGACTGGGGGAAACGCTCCACCAGCGGGTGATCGGCCAGGACGAGGGCGTCCAGGCCGTGGTCGACGCCGTCTTTCGCGCCCGGGCGGGAATCAAAGATCCCCGCCGGCCGATCGGATCGTTCATTTTTCTCGGACCGACGGGCGTGGGAAAGACCGAGCTGGCCCGCAGCCTGGCGGAGGCGCTCTTCGACAGCGAGGAGAATGTGGTGCGCATCGACATGAGCGAGTACATGGAGAAACACTCCGTCTCCCGTCTCGTCGGCGCGCCTCCCGGATACATCGGCCATGACGAGGGCGGCCAACTCACCGAGGCGGTGCGCCGCAAACCGTACGCCGTGGTCCTTTTCGACGAGCTCGAAAAGGCGCACCCCGACGTCTTCAACATTCTTCTCCAGCTTCTCGACGACGGCCGCCTCACCGACAGCGGCGGACGCACGGTCGACTTCAAGAACACGGTGATCATTCTCACCTCGAACGTGGGCGGAGACCTGCTCATCGAGGGAATGACTCCCGAGGGCGACATCCCTTCCGAACTGCGCGAGAAGATCCTCGCCCGGTTGAAAAGCATGGTGAGGCCGGAATTTCTGAATCGTATCGACGAGACGGTTCTCTTCAGTGCGCTCAGTGTCAGTGAGATGGAGCAGATCGTTCGACTCCAGTTCGCACGGATCAAGGAACGTCTCCGTGACAGGGAGATCGACCTCGAACTCACCGACGAGGGCTGCCGCTTCGTGGCCGAAGCCTCCTTCGATCCGGCCTACGGCGCCAGGCCTGTCCTCCGATTTCTCCAAAAACGTCTCGAGACCGAACTGGGACGCCGCATCATCGCCGACGAAATCCCCGATGGATCGCGCATTGTCGTCTCGGCGGGCGACAGCGGCTTGACGATCGACGTCGCCCACAGCGCGGAGCCATCGGAGACACCCCGTGGCGAAGAGCTCTCGCCGATCTGACCGGCAGGTCTCACAGGGCACAAAAAAAAAGGGCGGCCAGTAAATTCTTACCGGCCGCCCTCTCTTTGGGGAGGGGAGTCCTCAAAGGAAATCAGGGATTATATTCGATCACGTCGTTGTGATAGCTCGGCTCGACGTTCCACGCCGCGCTGTAGCTCATTCCACCGATGACGAAGAACGAGTCGTCGGTGGAGGGAAGGACAAAACTCAGCGAACGCGTTTCGGAGAGGCCCGGATTCACGGTCCAGTGCCCCTCGGTCACATGGAGGACCTCGACGCTGTCGAGGGAAAGGGTCGAGTCGTCATCACGGTCGACAGCGATGCCGCCAACGGTGTAGATCTCGTCGCCGATCAGGGCGGCGCCGAAACCGTAGCGCGGCGTGGGCATCTGGCCGGCGTTGAGCCAGTCGAGCGACACCGCTTCGAGGTCGACCATGAGGCATTCGTTCAGGACGAAACCGTCGCCCATGACACCGCCGATCGAGAAGATCTTGTTGTCCACCTTGGTGGCCGCCGCCCAAGCCTTGGGATTGGGAAGTGTCGCGATGCCGCTGTCGTGCCAACTGTTGTTGTTCACGTCGTAGAGCAGAATCGAGTCGTAACCGAAATCGTTGTCATCGAAGCCGCCGATGACGAGGACCAGGTCGGGACCGTAGGGCACGAAGCGGAAGAGGGTGCTGTCATCGTGATAGACGGCCGACGCGCCGTAGCGGCCGGCGGGCATGTCGGCGAGACGCGACCACTGGCTTCCGCTCGCCGCGGTGGGATCGAGTAGCCACGCCTGGGCGGAGAGACCGGAGTCGCCCGAACCGCCGAGTACCACGATCGACTGCCCCACCGCCACGGCGCTCGACCCCATGAGGGCGCCCTGGGGAAGGGAATCGATGTCCGACCAGCTATCGGCCGCCGCGTCGTATTCGAGAACACGGTCGCTGTAGACACCGCTCTCGTAGCCGCCGAAGATGTAGATATTGTCACCGATCGCCGCCGACGAACCAGAATACTGGGCCATGCCGGGCATCGGGCTCCGCGTGCTTTCCCGCACGGGCCTGTAGGCGACCACGTTGGGATTCTGATTGGCGTTCGACAGCTCGCGCGGATTGCCGTTGTAGCCGCTGAACAGATAGATCACGTTGTCGACCGCTTCCATTCCGTGCCAGTACTTGGCCACACTCATCGTCTCCTCCGAACGCCATCCGTCACCGGGATTGGCGGGATCGAACGATTCGCTCGAGCCGGTCGTCACATAGCCGGAAGCGCCGTCGTGAGTGAAGCCGCCGCAGACATAGATCCTGCCGTGAACCACAGCGCCGGTCACGCCGAAGCGCGCATCGGCCATGTTGGGAAGAACCGCCCAGTTGTCGAGAACCGGATCGTACTCGAGTAGCTCATCGAGGATCGTATCTCCGGCCGCCTCTCCGCCGACAGAGTAGATCTTGCCGCCGAGAGCCGCGCTCCCCGCCCAGCTCCTGGCCGAGGGGAGAGAAGACTTCTCGTTAAGTGCGGGGCCGCCGAGAGATTCGGGAGTGAAGGCATAGACCTTGTCGGACAGGGTTCCATCAGCCGCGATCCCACCGAAGATGTAGATCAGGCCGTCCGTTTCGTTACGCACGCAGCCGCTTCCATAGAGCCCCTCGGGCAGACTGACGGAAAGCTCGGCCACGTTGGTGATCTTGAAGGTGGCAGGATCGACGTCGCAGCGATAGATCGTGTCGAAGACCGTTCCATTGTTGTCGCTGCCGCCGAAGAGGTAGATCGCGTCGCCGTCGGGATCGCTTGCGGCCATGAGCCCCCAGCGGTCGAGATTGGTCGGCTGAGCGAGCACCCTCCAGTTGTCCGTGTCAGACCCCTCGTGAAGGGGATGGACGGAAGGATCGAAGCTCCACGCGCCGCCATTGAGCCCGATCTCGCCCGTTTCCACGTTCGAATTGAGCCCGCCGAAGAGGAAGATCTTGTCGCCGTACACGGCCGTGGCCGATCCGAAGGAGGTGAAATCGGGCGTTCCGGCCATGCTCTTGTGGATGAACGAGCCCGAACGCTCCATCGAGAGGGGCGATCCGCCGTCCACGTCGGCCCACTCCTGGGTGCCGCCGAGGTAGACCTTGACAGGATATCCAAGAAGGCGGCAGATGAAGTAAAGGACCGTGGACCGGACACCGGCGGTGGCCGTGGTGTAGACCTGCACACCGGGGGTGACGCCTGCGTTGGCGAGAAGAGTTTTCACCGTCTTGGGGTGGTTGATCCGCCCCGTATCGAGATTGATCGTCTCGGCCCAGTAGACATGGGCCGCGCTCGGGATGCGGCCGGCCCTGTCCTGGATCAGCGTGGCGACCTCGCCCGAGTACTCTCCGCCAGTGCGGGAGTCGATGATCGACAGAATGCCCGAGTTGGCGTTGTCCACCGCCCAGGTCATTTCGGCGAGATCGGCGTAGACATCGGGGTTGATCTGAGCCGTGAAGGTTCTCGGTGTGATCGACACGCTCGACCAGTTGGCGGTGCTCACCACGTAGCCACGATTGATCCAGCGATTGATTCCACCGTTCAAGATGTGAACGTCTTGGCAGCCGAAATATTCGAGCAGCCAGAAAAGACGGAAGGGATCGCGAAAGGCATCCATCGTTCCGCCGCTGTAGAGACAAATCGTATCCGTTCTTGCGATCCCCCTATCGCGGCCCAGAAACTGTTCCACGTCGGCCGTGATGGGAAGCTCGGTGTGAATGTCGTTGGACAATTCCTTCCAGTTGATCCACTTGGCGCCGATGATGTGGCCCGCGTTGAAGTCCGCTTCCTTGATCCTGCAGTCGATGACCACAACCTTATTGCCGGGATCGTTCATGGCATCCCTGAGGTCGTCGACCGACCAGAGCAGATTGCCGCCGATTTCGTTCTCCCACCCAGTGGAGAGAGTCTTGTCGTTGCTGCGGACCACGGTGGTGCCCCCACTGCGCGAACAGCCGATCAGTCCAACGACGAGAAAGAGGGCCAGAAGGGCGCCTCCCCATCTCTTTTGATTCTGCGTTATTTTCCGTATCTCCATGTTTCCCTACTCCCCAAATTCAATGAATAGAAAGTGTCTCTTTCCTTAGTCCTTTAAACTGTAGTTAGTTAGGATTGGCGCCCCCAGTTTCGGGAGCTCTCGATAAATCAACCGTCGTTTATACTTTATCCTATAAATCAAAAATGGCCAATGTGAAGTGATAAATATTTTTGCATAAAAAAAAGCTGACCGCCCCTGGGGGACGGTCAGCTTCGATTGTTTACCGTCGGAAGATTCCTTTCCGACGAAGAGTTTTAGCGGGTCACACGTCTAGCCGACGAGTTCTTCCACCTCGTCGCAAGTCTTGCGCACGGCTTCGACGGAGTGAGCGAGAGCGGCCTTCTCGTTGTCGGTGAGATCGACCTCGATGATTTCCTCGATGCCGTTCTTGCCAAGAATGCACGGAACGCCGACGAAGAGGCCTTCCACACCGTACTCGCCCTCGAGGAGCGCGCAGGAGGCGGTAATCTTCCGGCGGTCATAGATGATCGCCTCGGCCATTTCGAGTGCCGACCACGCCGGGGAGACAAAAGCCGAACCCGAGCCGAGAAGTCCGACGACCTCGCCGCCCGCCTTGCGCGTGCGCGTCTCGATCGCCTCGAGCTCCTCGTTGCCGATGAACTTCTCGACGGGCATGCCCGCGATGCGGCAGCAGCTTCGGACCGGCACCATGGTGTCGCCATGGCCGCCGAGAACGACAGCTTCCACGTTGTCGACGGAAACCTTCGCGGCCTTGGCCACGAAATAACGGTAGCGGGACGAATCGAGAACGCCCGCCATGCCGATGAGCTTGTTCTTCGGGGGATTCATCTTCTTGTTCAGGGTGTAGACGATGGCGTCGAGCGGATTGGCCAGGGAGATGACGATCGCATCGGGGCAGTTTTCCATGATTCCCGTGGCGACCTGGTCGGTGATGGCCAGATTGGTGCGAAGAAGTTCCTCGCGGGTGGGGATCGTTCCGTCGGGGCGCTTCTTGCGCGGCACACCGGCCGTATTGATCACCAGCTCTGCGCCGGCGAGAACGTCATAGGTGCGCGCACCGTCGACCTCGATGTCCATGGAGACGATCGGGCTGCCCTCGGCGATGTCCAAACATTTTCCCTTGGCGAAGTCAGGTTCGACCACGTCCATGAGCGCAACACTTTTTGCCAGCTTTCTTCTGGCCGCTTCCTGGACGAGAACTCCACCGATATTTCCGCCGCCCACAATGCCGATCTTGTTCAACATATCTCTGTCCTCACATCAAATAAAAAAAGGTCAAAAGAGTCTCTAAGCCCTTTGAGAGTCAACAACTAGGATGAAGACCGAAGGCCGTTCCGTTCTCTGTTTTCAAGGTATTGAGCCCGAAAGAGAAGGCTATGGTACTCCTCCGAAATGTCGAATTCAATGGAAAATAGCCGCCATTTGTGCGCCTCTTCGATCTGATCCGATGAGGGGGCTCGAAAAAAAATAATCCCTCCTTTGACCCTTTGCGATCGTGGGCGTCTATATTTTTGAGAGTGGCGCCAGGCATCTCGGCCATCGGTTCTTGAACGGAGAATCTCCTTTGATAGAGGCGGAATCAGGTCATCGAAAGGTCGATCGAGCGGCAGGCGGTTCGCTCGACGACCAGAACCTGATCGCCCGTTTCAACAGGGGCGGAAAGGACGCCTTCGGAGCTCTCGTCGGCCGCTATGAGGGCGTGGTTCGCGCCGTCCTCTATCGCCTTGTGGGCAATGTGGATGATGCAGAGGATCTCGCTCAAGAAACGTTCATCCGCGTCCACGGACACCTCGGAAAATTCCGCGGCGACGCTTCATTGAAGACATGGATTCTCAGAATCGCGTCGAATCTGGCGAGAGACTTTCACCGCAACCGAAAGCGGCAGCCGGCGACGCAACCTCTCGATAAGCGATCGATGGACGGCGCGCTGGCCGCGCCGAGTGCGGCGCCCGGCGAGCGGCTCACTCTTCAGGAGAAGACGCGCGCCCTCGCCACGGCGATCGAGAGTCTGCCCTACAAGCAGCGCGCCGCCCTGGTCATGAAGATCATCGCCGACATGAACTACAGGGAGATCGCCGCCGTTCTCGGTTCGACACCCAATTCGGTCAAGGCCAACGCCCACCTGGCACGGCGCAAGCTCATCGCCCTGCTCGGTGAAGAGATCTGACGAGGGTTTTGTGAGGAGTGTAAAAATGGATGGTTGCAGAGCACAACGCCGACAGATGATGCGATACCTCGACAACGAGCTCGACGCCGAGGAAGCGATCCTCTTCGACGAGCACCTCAAAGAGTGCCCCCTCTGCGCCTCCTTTGTCGAACGGAGCCGCACCCTCGACGAGCTTTTCGAGAGAACCCTCGCCCCGTCGGCCGATTCGGCGCAGAGCGCCGCCTTCGTCGATCGTATCCTCGAGCGGGTTGACGGATCCGCCGGCGGCCGTGCCGGCCGGAACGCCATCGAGAGGAGCTCCACGCCGGCTCTCGGCAGAATCATCTGGCCCATTGCGGCCGCTGCCGCCGCAGTGGGTCTTCTCCTCTGGGCGTTCTCCGCCACGAGCCGGGAGTTGACGCCCGATCGAGCGCCCTCCGAGCCTTTCACTTCCGATGTGGACGATAGGATTGAAACGCTTCGACCGAAGATCGACGAGCCCCGACCGACCGCCGCCCTGCGACTCCCCTCTCCGCCCGTGAGCGCGGCGGCTCGCGACGAGGCCTACGCCGAACTCAACACGATCTTGACCGCACTCGACGCGCTGCCCGGCGAGAAACTCGGACCTTCGTTCGAGGAAAAGACGCGATCCTTGCGTGACCGGAGCTGGCGCGTGAATGTGATGCTCGTCGGCGCACTGCGCAGGGAGGAGGGGCCGGCGCTGCGCAGCGCGATCCGACTTGTGGAGCATCTCGCCGGGAGCAGAGCGCTCCCCGATGTGAGTCATTCGCTCAAACGGCTGATCGACGAGGGCCGGTTCTCCACCGAAGCGATGGCCGCTCTCCGTGCGCTCGGCACCGGCCGCGCGGTGGCCGCCCTCGGCGACCTGCTCGGCGAGCTCCCCCATCGCGACGCGGCGCTCGGCATGCTCTCCTCCATCGATTCGGACGACGCCGTCCGCCAGATCGTATCGCGCACGCAGACAGACGCAGACCGTGGGGCTCTCTCGGAATTTGGCACAGCGTGCATCAGGACTCTCTCCCGGATGGGACGGCCTGGGATCCTCGGCATCGTGGAGAGCTGCGCCCGGTCGGGCAAAAACCACGGATTTGCCAGAGCGATCGTTCCGCCGTCCGACGAGTTTGCGGCTCTTCTGGTCGAGATTCTTCCCGAACTCGAGGGGGCTCGACTGATGGCAGGGCTCGACATCGCGGCGGCGCTCCGCATCGATGGTGCGGTCGACGTCATTCGCAATCGATTTCGCGATCGCGAGGTGCGGCAAGTCGGTCACCATCTCGCCGCCAAGATCGGCGGTCCCCACGCCGCGCGGCTGCTCGTAGAACTCTACGAGGGGCCCCTTTCCCTCAGGGAGAGAAAAGAACTCAACGCCGCATTGTGCGCCATCTTCGAGCACTTCCCGCAGGAACTGGAGAGCACCATGGCGGCCCTCTTCGAGACGCCGGAGTCGGGTGGCGGCGAAGTGTTCATCGAAATGCTCTCCCAGGGAACGACGCGCGGTGCGTGCCGTGCGCTTTCGTGGATCGTCGAAGAGTGTCCACTTCATGCGCCCGACGCGGCGCTCAGCCTGGCGCGTACCGGGTCGGATGCGGCGCTCGAAGAACTTCTGCGCATTCTGAGCGAACCGAAGCTCGGCCGCGAAGCGCGCGTGGCGGCGGCCGCAGCAGCCTTTCATCTCGGCGGTCCGGCGATCCTCGATCGGATCAAGAAAAGCCTCGAATCCGATCAGGAGTTCTTGGCCGACAGCGGCGATCCGGACGACCGTCGGAAAAGCGCTCACAGACGTTCCCGTCTCACACAGACAGGATTTCGCAAACTGCAAAACTACATTCTGAAACAGACCGAATAATCACGTTCTCGAATCAGAGAGGAGTCAGAAATGAATGCCCGAATCGCTTTGACGCTCGTTGGCCTGCTGGCCGGACTGGCCCTTCCGGGATTTTGCACCGCGACGTGGGGGACGTTCCCTCAGGGTGAGGAGGAATCGGTCACACGAGTCTACGACATCACGACCCTGAATCTTCCCTTTTACGTCGACGGTCAGGTGGAAACGCTCCGGCTTGCGCCGTACGCGCCGGGAGAGTTGGATCTCAATGACCTCGCCGATGAGAATTATCCCGTCTTCTGTGCCGACAGGCTCGAGAATCTGCTTTACACCATCGTCGGCGAGGAGCAATTCGAACACGACGGGATCAGTATCGGCTCCCTCGATGACGAGAAGCTCTTCGTGACCGGGCCGGAATCGATCCACCGAATCGTCTCCCAGGTGCTCGCTCTCGTCGATCGCCATCTCAACAGAAAAATCACGATCGACGTGGAGGTCTACAAGGCCGGAAAGGACGCCGCACTGGCACACAACGATGCCTCCTCGATCCGGCAAGCGGCCGAAGAGGGCCTGCTCGAACTCGTCTTGAAGCAGCAATGCTGTTCGGTCTCCGGTGGGCTCTCCGAAATCTGCACCGAAAAGAAACGGCCCGTCGTGCTCGATTACGACAACGAAATCGCACAGGAGTCGATCGCCTACGAGCCGATCATCTCCGAGATCACGACCGGTCTCAGCCTGTCGCTCCGCCCCTTCACCGCGCCCGAAGGCGGCGGCCTACTCGTCGGTCTCCACGGGATCTACTCGGAAGTGGTGAATTCATCCCTCAAGCGGGATCTGAGAATCAAGGCCCGAGTGACGACCGACTCCATGATGAACGACATTCGCGTGAGCCACACCGTGGACAGCCCGGCCATGGAATTTGCAAGCCTGGCGTCGGTCATTCCCCTCGAACCGGAAAAGACTGCCGTCGTTCGTTCCGCCTTTCCCCACCAGTCGGGGCTCGGAAGCCTCGTGATACTGCTCACGGCACGGTCGATGCGGCCCGTGGAGCGGCTCGACCTGGGCAACGGGCTCTACCTGAATACACTCGATTTCGATTTTCTCGCCGCCGAAGTTCTGCTGCCCTTTGAATTCGACAGTGAAGGGCCTTTTTCAGAATACAACTTCCTCGGACGCGATCCGGAGCATGACTCGACCCTTACTTCTCTCGGACGCCGCGGCCGATTGGTCCATCACAGAGCGGAAGATATTTTCAACCTCATGGTCGAGGAGTGTGTCCCGCCGGGAAGCGATTTCGATTTCGGAGGTGATCGCTTCTCCTTTGGGGATTCCTGCGGATTTCTCCTCGGGAACTTCGTGATCATGCGCGCCCCTCAGGATTTCTGCGATCAGGCCACGGGGTTCGCCAGAGGGATGTTTGCTGCCGGATCAGAGCCAGTGAAGGTCGATGTGCGCTTTGTCGAGGCAGCCGGCCCCGCTGTCCTCACCGGTGTCGATGAGATCCTGAGCACGGGCCGCCTCGCGGGCAGACTGTCGATTCCGATGATCTCCGGCGGCCGGGCGGTCTCTCTGGCCGGCCTGGAAGGTTTCATGGTCTACGGTTACGACGTAGATGTGGCCAACGGATCTTCCTGTCCCAATCCGAGGGTTCGGCGATATCTCGACGGGATTTTTGCGTGCCTCGTCCATCGTCCCGTCCTTGCGGCCTCTCCCGCGGCGGGAGTGATCGAGGCCGAGTTCTACATCAATAAACTCGCCGGCCCCATGGAGACCTGCGACCTCGGTGAAAACGGCGGCATGCTCGGTGTGGTCGACCAGCCCGAATTCGATTACGGTCTGCTTCAGACGCGTATTCCGCTCGACAATGGACTCCATGTCATCGGAACCGTGGCGGGTGAAGGCGACGGAGAAGCCACCACGCTCTATGTCATCGCCGGCAGCAGGGCGGACTAATCCCTTTGAAAGAGCTTTGAAAGGAGGGGGCGCGAAAGGCCCCCTCCTTTTTGTCCCCTCCTTGACAGCCCTCCACCTTTGGTTTATCAAGCAAAGACGATCGCCGCGCCCTGACTGGAGCGCACCAATTCACAAAGGTAGAGGCCATGACCGGAAAAAACATCGACTGTATCTTCCTGCTCCTTTTCGCTCTCGGAGCCGCGGCGCCCGCGGCGGAGTGGACCCACCACGACATCGAGATTGTACTGAATCCAGCGGAGCATCTCATTGAAGGTGCCGACACGATCACGCTCGGATCGGAAAAGACCGTTCTCGACGTGGTGATCCACGACGGCCTCGATCTCCACTGCACCACCCCGAATTTGACCCTCACACGGGCTGACTCGAAGCCACCCGCTTCCCACCTCGTTTCCTATGTCTTGAATTCGTCCTCCGGAGCTCCGCTCCCCGAAAAAATCTCGTTCTCCTTCAAGGGCGCCATCCACCACGCCCTGGAGAGCCAAGGGCAAGAGTATGCGCGCTCCTTCAGCGAGACGCCCGGAATCATCGGCAGCGAAGGAGTCTTTCTTTCCACAGGCTCTGGCTGGTATCCGTCGTTGGGTGATCGCCTCGTCACCTTTTCACTCTCCGTCCGGCTTCCCGACGAAATGGATGCGGTCAGCCAGGGGGAACGCACCGGGAAGAGCTCCGCCGACGGCACGCGCCACGTGACATGGCACTGCGCCCATCCCCAGGACTGCGTCTATCTCGTGGCCGGCCCCTTCACCGAGTACACCCGCTCTCTCGGGAAGGTCACCGCCCAGGCCTTCCTGCGCACGCCCGACGCAAATCTGGCCGGCAAATTCTTGCAGACCACCGCCCAGTACATCGAGATGTACTCCAAGCTGATCGGCCCCTATCCGTACAAGAAGTTCGCACTGGTGGAAAATTTTTGGGAAACGGGCTACGGCATGCCGTCCTTCACCCTTTTGGGACCGAAGGTGATCCGCTTTCCCTTCATCCTCCATTCTTCCTATCCCCACGAGATCCTGCACAACTGGTGGGGCAACGGCGTCTTTGTCGATTCCGACGGCGGCAACTGGTGCGAGGGGCTGACCGCCTATCTCGCCGATCATCTGATCAAGGAGCAGCAGGGACAGGGTGCCGCCTACCGCCGATCGGCGCTGGAAAAGTACGCCAGCTACGTGCGCGACGAGAAGGACTTCCCACTGACCGAGTTTCGTTCGCGCCACAGCGCGTCGACGGAGGCGGTCGGTTACGGGAAATGCCTCATGCTCTGCCACATGTTGCGCCTCCGCATGGGCGACACCCTCTTTCGCGAGGCGATCCAGTCGTTCTACAGGGATTACCTCTTCGAATACGCGTCCTTCGACGATCTGGAAAAGACATTTTCCCAGGTGAGCGGCGAAGACCTGGGGCCCTTCTTCGCCCAGTGGGTCGAAGGGACCGGCGCACCCAGCGTCGAACTGGCCGACGTGGCGATCGAGAAGCGCACCGATGACGAGAACCCTTTCAGGCTCAAGCTGCTCATCCGGCAGATCGAGGACGACGATCCTTTCGACATCGATATTCCGGTCGCCATTTTTATCGAAGGCGAAGCAACGGCCCGGATGCATCTCGTCAACGCGCCCTTTGGGATCTCTCAGGCCGCGATCGATCTTCCGAAAAAGCCGGCTCGTGTTGTACTCGATCCCTGTTATGACCTCTTTCGCCGTCTCGACATTCGCGAGCTGCCGCCATCGCTGGGCCGTCTCTTCGGGGCACCGAAAGCGACGATCATCCTTCCCTCGGAGGCGTCCGAAACAATGGCCAAGGCATGGAGAGCGCTGGCCGAGAGGTGGAGCAACGACAGCATCGATCTGGTCGTCGACAGCGATCTCTCCGCGATCCCGATCGACAGGGATGTGTGGATTTTCGGCCGTGAGAACAGGTTTTGTCCGAACCGTGCGGCCGACTTGAAAAAGCAGGGCGCCCTGATCGGGACGGACAGCGTACGGCTCGAGGGAAACGACTATTCCGCCGACCGCCACTCCTTCGCCATCACCATGCGCCATCCGGCCAACAAGGAGAAGGTCCTCTGCTGGCTCGGCGCGGGATTAGCGGAGAGCCTGCCCGGCCTCGGCCGGAAGCTCCCCCACTACGGCAAATACTCCTACCTCGCCTTCGAGGGGACGGAGCCGACCAACGTGGCCAAGGGCCAGTGGCCGGCGCTCGAAAATCCGATGGCCATGGTTCTGACCGGAAAGGGCGCGCCCCACGTGGCGATTCCCTCGCGCACGGCGCTGGCGGAAAAGCCCCCTCTTTTCGATCCGGCCGATTTCGAAGGCCACGTCAAATTTCTCGCTTCCGACGAACTCGCCGGACGTGGCGCCGGATCGGCCGGCCTCGACGGCGCCGCCGATTACGTGGCCCGTGTCTTCGCGCACAACGGTCTCTCGCCCGCGGGCGATGAGGGCTCTTACTTCCAGGTCTGGACAGACACCTACGGGGCCGATGGCGCCGAAAGGCCTCTCAAGAACGTTCTCGCTCAGATCGACGGAGCCGATCCCGACTTGCCCTGCGTCGTGGTGGGCGCCCACTATGACCACCTCGGCCTCGGGTGGCCCGACGTACGAGAGGGTCACGAGGGAGAGATCCACAATGGCGCCGATGACAACGCCTCCGGCGTGGGGCTCCTCCTGGAAGTGGCGCGCATTCTCCAAAAGGAGTCTCAACCGGCGCGCACCATCCTCTTCGCCGCCTTCACAGGGGAAGAAGACGGACTGCGCGGCTCGCGCCATTTCGTGAAGAGTCTCGGCGCCGACCCAGCCCGGAAGGTCTTTGCCATGATCAATGTCGATTCCGTGGGCCGCCTCGAGGGGCGCAAGATCAAGGTCCTCGGCACCGGATCGGCGCGCGAATGGATCCACATCGTCATGGGTGTGGGGTTCACCACGGGCATCAACGCCGAGGCGATCGCCAAGGACAGCGGCGGCGGCGATCAGGTCTCATTCCTCAACGCCGGAATTCCGGCGGTACACGTTTTTTCGGGGGTGCACGCCGACTACCACCGTCCCACTGACGACGTGGACAAACTCGACTTCGACGGACTCGTCAAGGCCGCCGTGCTCGTTCGCGAAATGGCGGCCTATCTCGGCGAACGGCCCGATCCCCTCACGTCGACGCTCACCGAAAAGAACATCTACGAGCGGCCCCGGAACGCAGGGCGGGGCGAACGGCGCGCGTCACTCGGCACGATGCCCGATTTCGGCTACAAGGGCAAGGGTGTGCGAATCGCGGCTGTGACGCCCGAGTCGCCGGCGCAATCGGCGGGTCTCGCCAAGGGTGACGTCATCACGGCGATCAACGACAAAGAAGTGGGCGACCTGGCGGGTTTTGCAGGGCTTCTCAAGTCCTTCGATCCGGGAGACAGGGTCACGGTCCACTACGTGCGCGATGGCGAAACCCGCGCGGCCGAGGTGGTGCTCAGTTCACGGTGATCTCGATCGTGTCGATCCGTGTTTGTTCGATGATGCCATTCTTCTCATCGATGGAGAAGGTGAATCGCCAGAATCCCGCGGGCAGAGGGAATGAAAAGATGACCAGATCCTCGAGAACCAAGAGGGGGCCGTCATAGGCGCGAATCCTCCCCGGGCTCTGGATCCATCGACCCGGATGTTCGTACCAGTACTTGTAATTCCAGGGCGGATCGAATTCCGCGTAGAGCCACCAGTCCTGCTCGAGACCCTCCATGTTACCGGGATCCATGGAAACGGTGAGGGTCAGGACATCGGTGGAGGAGACGGTCAGAGGGCCGTCCTCACCGTTGACGCGCACGTCGGGCACGGGCACACCGGCGCCGCCCGCCTTGACCTGGAGCGGAAAGCTGTTCGACAGCGACGCATGACAGCGGCCCTTTTTGCGCACCGCAACGGCGCCGTTGCACGTTCCTTCCGGAATGACCACCTCGATCGTTGTTCCCCCCGACGTTGAGGGTACGCCGAGTACTTTGATCGGCTTCCCATCAATCCCGTCGGCGGTGAACCAGACCTCGTTGTCGGAGGTGGAAAAATTATTCCCCTCGATGACGAGAAGCTCACCCACACCCGTCCCGCCGGTCAGGCCGATCACCGCCGGCTTGGAGGCCGATGCAGCCCCGTAGAGCGCGAGGAGTCCGTCGCGGTCGTCGCCTTCGATCGTTCTCAGTCCGTCGCCCACGCCCGACGCATAGGGATACATGGTCGCACCCTCGACGGAGGTGTGGCCGAGCCCGAGCGCATGGCCGTATTCGTGTGCGCAGATCGCTTGGAGATCGGTTCTGTTGTTGCCCTCCGGTGGGTACTCGGGGCCATCGTGCCATTCCCATGGGTGGTCGAAGAAACGGATCTGCCAACCGGTCCGCCCGAAGTAGGTGATCGCCAGTGTCGATCCGCCGTTGTCGTACCTGGCTGAAATAATATTCTCGTCGAGGTCGCCCACCTCGTCGGCCAGGCCGACAAAGAACGCGTCGAAATTAGCCCCCCCCGTCCCCCAACAGCTCTGACCCATGGGGCGCGCGCCCCACTCGGCCACGCCCTTCATGAGGGCCAGAGGCGCCCCGTGATGGCCTCCGAAATCGGCGTCCGCAATGCGGTTGTTATTGGCCGTCCCATCTTTGAAGTTGTTGTAGATTCTGAAATCCCGCTGGCTGAGACCGAGTTCGAATCCCAGCAGGGAGTAGCCCATCATCGATCCGCTCGAAAGGAAAAGAATGACAGCGCATAGGGCGGCCATTCCCAAAATGATCTTTACGGCGGTTCGCGCCATCTGTGGTCTCCCATCGATCGCTCGGCGGTCCGGATTCGGCCGCCGCTTCCGTGAACGTTAATATTAATTATAGTCTATATTAAAGCGCTTGCAGAAAAAAAACGCAGCGCACGGACCTTTCCGCGCGCTGCGTGTGGTGTTCATGAAAGGGACTAGTAGATCGTCACGTCCACGCTATCGATAAAAGTTCCCTCGTAGGAATTGTTGAGCGCGTCGACGGCAAAAACGAACTCCCAGTCGCCGCTCGGAAGGCTCGACGACGAAGCGATCGGATAGTCGTTGAGAGTGATCAGAGCGTAGGCAATGGCGCGCTTCGGCAAAATGTTCTGCTGCCAGTTGCCCGGATAGATCCAGTAGTAGGGCGTGCTGAAGCCCTTCTTGGCCCAGATCCACCAGTCATAGGTCACGCCCGCCTCGTCGCCCGGATCGAGGGAGATCGTGAAATTGAGCTGCTGCCCCTGGAAGAGGGAGAGCGGGCCGTCAGAGCCGTTGACCTTGGCGTCGGTGACGGGATCGATTCCTCCGCCGCCACCGCCGACCTCGAAGGGAAAGACGTTGGAGAGCGACGAGTGTCCCGAGGCGTTCTTCTTGACCAGAATCATTCCGTCCCGCGCCTGGCTCGGAACGGTGACGTCGATCCGCGTTCCGCCGCTGTAGGACGATACGCCGGTCACCTTGTAGGCCGAACCGGTGGAACCGTCGCGAGTGAACCAGACCTCGTTGCCCGTGGTGGAGAAATTCGATCCTTCGAGAGTCATCGTGCCGCCATAGCCCGAGTTCCCCGAATAGGCGTCGATCGATGGCTTGGAGCCCGACGCCGTTCCATAGATCGCCTTGACTCCGTCCTGGTCGTCGAAGTGGAGATCGCGCGCATCGCTGCCGGCGCCCGACGCGTAAGCGTACATGGTCGCCGCCGTGTAGGTCGTATGGTCGAGGCCGATCGCGTGTCCGTACTCGTGGCATATGATCCCCTGGATGTCCATCTTGTTGCCGCCGCCCGAGACGTAACCGGGGCCGTCGTGCCAGACCCAGGGCTGGTCGTACATGCGAATCTGCCAGCCGTTGCTGCTCGGATAGGTGTAGGCAATGACGCCGCCGCCGTTCTGGTTGAGCCAGGACATGACGTTGCCCGAGTAGCCGCCGGTGGTGTTCGTTTCTCCCACGTAGATGGCGTCGAAGTTGGCGCCGCCCGTGCCCCACGAGCTGTTGCCCATCAACTCCGAACCCCACTCGACACATCCCTTGCAGCAGGCGAGGATGGCGCCGTCGAGGCCGCCGAAATCGGGATCGGCCGTCGTGTTGTCGTCAGCGGTGGAGTCGTTGCAGTTCATGTAGACCCGGAAATCTCTCTGGCTGGTGCCGAGCGAAAAGCCGATCAGGTCGTAACTCAACAATGATCCACCGACGAGAAATAGTATCATCGCCGAAAGAACGGCAATTGAGATTGTTGATCGTGTCAGTACTTTTATCATCGTTCCATTCCTTTTGTTTTTGATTCTCACTGTTCCACCCGGCCCATCCCGAGAGGTTCTGCGCCCCGCGCGATGCGCCCCGAAGGATGGCGAACTACTTCCGCTTCTCAGCAAGAAGCATCTGATGCAGGCGGCCCACCTCGTTTTTCAAGACAGTGAGCTTTATGTTTTGCGGAACAGGAGATCCGGCGCCCATGCTGATCACGGTGGGGTCGCCGGCGCCCTGAAGCACCTGAAAGACGTTGCCGAAGTGAAAGACCTTGTTGGCGCCATTGGGCGAGAGGTTGGGATCGAACCAGAAAAAAGCGACCACATTGGCGCCGACGCGGGTCTGGTTCTCCTTGGGAGCGGTGTTGGGAGCCTCGAGAACGCCCTGATCGACGCCGCCGAGATAGTAGAGTTCGAAGGTGCTCTTCTCGCCCGTTCTGAGTTCCTCTCCCTCGACGGTGAGGCGTGTGTAGAGCTCGTTCTGCACATCGCCCACGTCGAACCTGAATACGTCCTTTTTGACGATCGTGCCATGGACCACGCCGTGAGTGATCCTCATGGTCTCCTCGAGATTCATGGCCTTGACGGCGGCTTGAACGGGACCGACCGCCAACGCCACCACGGCCACAACCAGCAGCAGGGTAAAGGGGGATTTGAATTTCAACATGCCGTTGCGCTCCCAAAAAAGAGTAAACGGGACAATAAAAAGGATTTGTACTTCTGGCGATACAGTTTGAATTCGGCTTAATTTCTACTCTCTATAATTATAGAACAGCCTGCATACATTTCAACCCCAAAGTGCAGCGTTGACAGAGCCTTGGAGCGAATGAGCCTGTCTCGATCTTTAAATCCTACATGAATGGCGGTTTGAGAAGCTCCTCCCCTTAAAAATCTGGAAAAAGAATAAAAAAAAACAGCGCCGCCAGTTCCTCGCGACGCTGCTTGCTTGACGTTTTTCGTTGGAGATTAGTAAATCGTCACGTCCACGGTGTCGATGTAAGTCCCTTCGTAGACATTATTGTACGCGTCGATGGCAAAAACGAACTCCCAGTTGCCACTCGTCAGATTCGACGTGGAGCCGACCTGATAGTTGGAGAGCGAAATCAGACCGTAGGCAATGGCGCGAACCGGTGTGGAGCTCGACTTCCATGTTGAGGGATACTTCCAGTACCACGGCGTGTAGAGGGGCGGATCTTTTTGCGCCCAAACCCACCAATCATGGGTCACACCCGCCTGGCTTCCGGGATCGAGACCGATCGTGAAGTTGATCTGCTGTCCAGGGAAAAGAGAGAGCGGCCCGTCCGAGCCATTGACCTTGGCATCGGGGATCGGCGTTCCCCCGTCGATCTCGATCGGATAGGCGTTGGAGAGCGACGCGTGGCCCGTGGCGTCCTTCTGAATCATGATTCCGCCCGAGTAGGCGCCCACCGGAATGGTCACGTCGATGCGGGTGCCGCCCGACGAGGATGAGACGCTTGTGACCTTTGTCGGATTTCCGTCCGAGCCGTCGCTGGTAAACCAGACGTCATTGCCCGTGGTGGAAAAATTGGAACCGTAAATCGTGAGGTTTCCGCCGACTTCGGGATTTCCCGAGATCGATGTGATCCGTGGCTTCGACGAGGAAGCGGCGCCGTATTTGGCCTGCACACCATTGATGTCGTCGCTGTGAAGCGTTCTCTGAGTGTTGCCGGCGCCCGAGACGGCATAGTACATGGTCGCATTCGAATACTGACTGTGATCGACTCCGACGGAGTGGCCGAACTCGTGACAGCCGATTCCCTGGATATCCATCCGGTTGCCGCCGCTGCTCGTGTCGCCCGGGCCGTCGTGCCACACCCAGGGGCGAGCGATGAAGTGAATCATCCAGCCCGAATAACTCGGAGTGCAGTAGGCGAGAACCGAGCCGTCGTATGTGTCTTCCTCGGAGAAGACGTTGCCCGTGTGGCCACCGCTCGACGAGGCCTCGCCGGTGTAGAGCGAGTCGAAGTTGGCGCCGCCCGTCCCCCACGTACTGCCGCCCATCGTTTCCGAACCCCATTCGGCAACCGCCTTGGAGAGGGCAAGGACAGCGCCCTGGGTGCCGCCAAAATCGGAATCGGGAGTGGTGTTGTCGTTGGCACTGTTATCTGTGAAGTTATTGTAAACTCGAAAATCCCTCTGCGTGGTGGGGAGATTGTGTCCGTGTAGGTTGTAACTCAACAGGACACTGTTCGCAAAAAAGAGGGAAATCGCCAGGAGTATGGCGAGTCCCGCAGTCGCTCTCAGTATGTTTTTTCTCATTTTTCAGATCCTTTGTTTTTCAAGGGCCCTCGTGGGAGACGGCCATTTATTTTTTGTTCAATTTTTCAGCCTGGAGCTCCCGGTAGATCTGCTGAACTTCCGTTCTGAGTCCGTCGATCTTGCGGTTCTTGGGGATCGCGCATCCCTCTCCGATACCGATCACCGTGGCGCTTCCAGCACCTTGTTGGACCTGAAAAACAGAGGCGAAGCTCGAAGCCTTGAAGGCACCCACCGACTGAGCCAGCGGCCTGACATCTTTGCTGAACCAGTAAAAGACGACCACAGTGGCACCAAGCCTGGTCTGGTGTTCCTTGGGAGAGACGATGGTTGTGTCGAGGTTGCCGTTCCACATCCCGCCCATGTAGTAGATTTCACGGGTTGCTTTCTGGCCGGTGGTGAGATCCTCTCCCTCGACAGTGAGCTTCGTGAAGGTCACGTCCCTTCTGTCGGCATAATCGAACCTCACGGCCTCCTTGGCGATGATCTTGCCATAGATGACACCGGAACAAATCGAAACTTGTTCCCTGAGGTCCGTGGCCTTGATTGCGGCTGTCAACGGGACGACAGCGATCGCCACGCAGGCGATGATCAAGACCAGTATTATCTGGCTCTTCGTTCGTAACATAGTGACGGTGCTCCAAAAAGGGTGTGCTGGCCTTTCCAGGAACTAGAAAGACTCTCGCTGAAAAATATGGGCTACAGGCCTATTCTCTGGTCCCTGTTATTATATTTAGATCGACGGGAGGATGCAAATCAAAAGATGTATGAAATCTTATAATATGTAATAGCAATGAAATACCGCATTTCGAGGACTGAATTTGCCTTTTCCCCTTCGGCGAGAGCTATTTGCCGATGACCTCTCCCATGCCGCCATAAACAGCGAAGATCGCTATGGCCAGCCAGAGTACTACCGCCAAGATGATCCCTCCGTCGGTGAGGATTACGGCGGCCGGGTCTTCGCCCTCCTTGCGTTGGTAGACGAGAAAAATGTATCGGCCGATTCCGAAAAGCACCACGGGCAGAGTGTAGATGATTCCCGTTGTGTCGAAGTGATTCACCGTCTCGGCCGCCACCGTGTAGAGGGCGTAGGTCATGAGCGAAACCGAAGCGGTCACGGCGACGAGGACATCGAGAATGGGGAAAGAATAGTCGGCCAGCACGGTGCGCGCGCCGGCCGCTTCTCCAGTGAGAGCCAATTCTGAGCGGCGCTTGCAGATCGCCAGAAAGCTGGCAAGAAAAAAAGTGCACAAGATCAGCCACGGAGAGAGGGGCACACCAACCGCAACGCCCCCCGCCTTGATTCTCAACAGAAAGCCGACGGCCAATGTGAGCACATCGGCAATGACCACCCTCTTCAAGACGAGGCAGTAGCACGCATTGATGAACAGATATCCGCCGAGGATCAGCAACAGCGTGTAGCCCTCGCCCACGCGCGATGCGATGACAAAGGACAAGATCGCCAGAAGAACCGCGAAGCCAAGCGCCGCAGGTATGGGCACCTTGCCCGCCGCGATCGGCCGGTTCCGCTTTTTCGGATGGAGGCGGTCCTTGTCGGCATCGAGAACGTCGTTGACGATATACACCGCCGACGAGAGGAGGCAAAAGGAGCAAAAGGCCACAACCGCCCGTAATAGGAGATCCGTATTGGAAAGGTTCTTGGAAAAGATCAGAGCCGCGAAGATCAGGGAATTTTTGGTCCACTGATGGATCCGCATGGTCTTGATCAGGCCGATCATAGTCACCCCTGTTCAGAATTATTTTTCCCGCGTCGCCACGCGCCACGCCGCATGGAGGATGGTAACCGGGGGAGCGCCTCCGCTTCTACATCAAATTTCTGCTCAAGAGAAATCGATCCCGCCATTGACGGACCCCCAATCCTTTGTTAGCAAGATAGAGCGGTTGAATTTAATACGGGGGGCCGATCTGATGAAAAAACTTCTCTCCTCTCCGGCGCGAGCCATTTTTGTCCTCATCATGGTGCTCTCTGCGAGCGGCTGTGTCACCATGGGACACTCGTCGACTCGGAGCGCCTTCGACAAGTCCCAGCGTCACGTCGCAAATGGTAACTACGACCTTGCAAAGCGTGAAATCAACGGACTCATCGGTGGAACAAATAAAGACCTTGACCCATCCGACGAGGTACGCGCGCTGCGGCTGCGTGCAGAATGCTACCGCAACCTCGGTCGCTTCACCCTGGCGCGCTACGACTACGAGGCGGCGCGAGACCTCGCAATTTCTCAGGGCCGAGCGCTGGAAGGGAGCCAATCGATCGCGATCGAATGCGAGATCTCGATCGGCGAAATGTTGATGCACGAAGGCTCGTACCGGATCGCCGATCGAATCTTTGCTCGTATCATCTCAGAGAATCCCGCAAGCGAGCACAAGGACTCCCTGCTCTATCGGCAGTACATCTGCGCCGTCAGGCTCAATCGGCCCGATCCGGAAAAGTATACCCGTCAGATCGACGACATGTACGCCTTCAGTTCCGTCGCATTGAGAAAAGAATTTCTCGGCCGGAGCGATCGGCCGAGCGTCATTCCGCCGCCTCCGCCGGTGTCGACTCCCCTTCTGCGAAGGAACGCCGACGTGGCGATTATCCCGCGTGCGGAATGGAGAGCCAATCCCACGCGGCTGAACTACACGCCCATGACCACCATCCGACGGATCACCGTGCACCACACCGGCGAAGAATGGACCGACGAGGATTACCGGAGCACGGCGAACAAGATCCGCGGCTATCAGAGGTACCATCAGAATGATCGCGGTTGGGCAGACCTCGGATACCACTATGTCATCGATCGATGCGGCAGGGTGTGGGAAGGGCGAAACCTCGGCCACCAGGGAGCCCACGCCGGCAGTTCCCAACTCAACAAGGGCAATGTGGGAATCAGTGTGATGGGCAACTACGAAAACCAGGCACTCGTCGCCGCGCAGAAGGACTCCCTCGCGTCATTGCTCTCCGTCCTCTGCCATGAGTACGAACTCAAACCATGGCAGATCAGCACACACAAGGAACTCAAGCAGACAGCCTGTCCGGGCGCCCATCTACAGAGATTTGTCGACCTGTTGAAAACGTCGCCGCTCCCCTGATGAACCTCCGAGCCCTTCAGACCAGTTCGAGAAGTTCAAAAATCCTCTGCTTCACGTCGGCCAGATCGAAGGGCTTGCGGATGAAGGCCTCCACTCCGTTGGCGAGTATCTCCTCCACCTCCTCGTCGGACAGAT
>Ga0180430_10001138_pt1 | contig 26829 bp, 26 predicted proteins | sample SS_ome_9_FD_132999 | JGI IMG/M metagenome (GOLD analysis project Ga0180430, IMG submission 132999) | Hypersaline lake sediment archaeal communities from the Salton Sea, California, USA - SS_1_S_2 metaG | ecosystem: Environmental > Aquatic > Non-marine Saline and Alkaline > Hypersaline >... | reverse complement strand
TCTCTGCTGTGCTTCCCGGAGTTCCTCTGTGATTGGATTGTTGAATGCTCTACGGACGGTTTCTTCAGGCGCGTCAGTCAGAATGCCGTCTGTGCTCACCGAATAGACCCGATGCCCTTCCTTCGCGATGTGGACGATTGCCGAGGAAACCGCAGCGCGGATCGTTCCGGTAGTATGTGCGGCGAGGAAGGGCTGGGTGAGTTGGGAGGGTGGTAGTGGCGTGCTTGTTCCCGTTCGACTGTCGAACACGGTTCGGTTCTGGATTCCCTGAGCTGTCTTTCCATAGAGGCTATTGACCAGTTCCTTGAACAAAATGGCCTCGTGTTTGTGGCCCTCCTCTTCCAGGGTGCGGCGAATGCGGTTTCCTGCCTTGATAACAGGTTCGAATGGACGGGTAGCCGGGTCGCAGGGTATGCGGACACCATCGAGGATCTCGATTTCGGCTCCCTGATCTGCAGCGCACCGGAGTTCCAGTGCCGTTGCATAGGTTTCGCCTGTGCTGGGAAAGAGGAGTAGGTCGTACTCGGTTCGTACCGGAAGAGAAGGGAACGGTTCCGAATCGGGAAATTGGAATTTCACCTTGGCCAGACCCAGGTCTCCTTTTTGGAACTGCTCCAGTGAGGTCACTGGCTCCGCCTGTTCCCACTGGGGCATGCCAATCGTTGACATGGCCGTTGGATAGGCCGAGACCAGGTCGATGTCGATGAGGTCCGTTTCGGGCGTCGGCCCGAACCAGAATGCCTCGTTCCTTCCGCCGTGGTAGGTGGGTATGGCAAGATATTCGTATTTGGTGAATTGGTCGTTTGGCTTTGTCTTACGTTGGCGTCTGCTTCTCGTCCGCTTGTATTCGACCTGCTGCCCGAGGATTTGATCTTTATCGAGATTGTGGCTCTGCCACAGGTGAAGGCAGAAGCGCTGGGCCATTCCTCCCAGCGTATGGGGAATGGAGGACTTTCCTGTCAGGAAACGATTTTTTCCCGCCATCCACCTCGCATGTTTCGCGGTAATTTCGGCATCGCGAATGGCGTATTGCTCAAAGAGTTCTTGGTTTTCATCTAGAAGGAGATCCATCCGTTCAATGCGACCGGGCGGAAGGGGAATTTTCTGAATCCCATGGAGCTTTCCCAGGAACTCAAGTGAACCTCCTCCCGGTGTGAGCAACATGGAATCTCGAAAATGTACGGAGATGGTTCGCTGGTTGCGGTGGGAATCGGTGATCTTGCAGGTGATTGGCTGAGTGAGCGTGATAAAGCTCTTGCGAACCAGGTCGACTTCGGTCTTTAGATCGAGGAAGTCTGCAAGCAAATGCAACTCCGCTGCAGTGAAGTGGGCGACGACGTAGACGCTTCTGGGGTAGTGATGGAAGAGGCCTGCCTGTTTTGACTCGCTGAGGATAGTCTGTACCACTGTAGCGAGTGTGGGGCGCTCCCCGTCTGTAAACCGTATGCCGGTGTGTTCGTTTCCTCGAAAGAGGACGCACCACTGAAAGGACAGGACGAAATTGTGACCGTCCCGTTCCACCCATTCGGCATCGAGGCCGATGAGAAAAATGTCGTCTGGAGAGTCTGGGGCTGCCATGACACGCAGGAGGTAGAGAGACTTAGAAGAGAGAGAGAGTCTGCGCACGCGTGAGCACACCCCGGAAGTCCACCGGGGTGTGCTACGTGCGATACTGCTCAGGCTGCTCTTCGCGAGCTGGCTTTTGTCCCTTTCTTCTCGTCCAGCTTTTTCAAACTGGATTCGATTCGGTCGATCTCCTTTCGAACCGCCAACAGGCTGGTGCGAAGGTTCGTACGCTGTTTTGGAGTCCACTTCCGAAGCGCAACCGCTTTCACCTTCTCCTGAACCGAGTTGGTGAAGTTTGCGATCTGCTGGATGACTCGGGCCGGTGTAGCAGAAGGATTTGCCTTCTGCTGCTTCGCCAGACCCCGCTCAGCGATGATTTCACTGAGCAATTGGGCAGTGACCCGCTTGTCTCCGGCCCGCTCCACGGCCTCTCTCCACACCAACACTCTGTCGTCATCCTTCTCGATGCGACTGAGTTCACGGGCCTGAGCTTCGTTCTCCACGCCCGTTAGGCCATCGCTTTCAACAGCTGTTAAAATCGCCTTGGCGACCTTCGCACCGTTGATCAGTTGATGGGCCCGCTGGGGCGTGAACCCCCATCGTTCGCGATAATAGTCCGCGAAGTCTCCATGGGTTGCCTTGTGGAGTCTCTCTCTCCGTATGATGCGGAGTGCCTCCCCGGCTTCAACGAAGCCGATGTTGTAGCGCTCGATCCGCTCCTCGAGTTTCTCAAGCTTTACGGAAGCCTCCTTGGTGAGTTTCTCCGTTTTGTCATTCTCCGCCTGAGAGCGGAGTTTTGCGCCGTACTCGTCTTCGAGTACGCGTCGTGCACCAGCGTTGCCGCCGATGTTGCTGGCTTTATTGATGGTAGCCATTGTTTTTTCCATTGTCATTTCCAACCTTTCCGGGTTGGGTTAGACTCAGTTATTGCAGCCGAAATATCGGCCGTCCGAAAACGTATCATTCCTCCGATTCGGACCGATGCGATTTCACCGCGTCGGGCCATTGTATAGACGGCGGAGACGGAGCAGCTCAATATCGCTGCGACGTCACGCGCTGTCAGAAGGGTTTCGAATTCGACAGATTTCATTTCGAAGTGCGTCACTCTGTAACTTTCAGATTAGTAAGTTGCAAGTTGTTTTCTCAAATTTCTTGCAAAGTTACACTGCTTGACCAAGATTCTGTTGGAATGAGTAGTGACGAGAATCAAAAATATGAAATGCTGCCCGAGCCGTCTGATGCTAGGAAATCAGTCGAGGAACTCTACCTCTCTTCAATTCCAAACCGAGCGAGTAAGAATGTGAAGAGGCTGAAGCTGGAAACCGATCTGTCGACCCAACAGCTTGCCGAAGTGTCGGAGATCAGTCTTGCTGCTCTGAAGCAAATCGAGTCAGGCCGCCGTCGAATGATGATCCCCCACGCCATGATGATCGCGCGGGCCACTGGGGTGGACGTTGTCAGCCTCTTGATTGGAGAGCTGCTTCTCGAGTGGGGCGGGGGAGAGCCCTACAAGCCTTCCAGCTATTCGGACTGGCTGAATAACGGAAACACTCCGTCTCCGGAGCAAGAGAAGAATTGCCGGAAGCAAGTCGAGAATCTATGCTCACACATCAAGGACGACCTAGAGGTGGGGCCGATCGGAGATGCGTTTCTTGGGGCCCATCTCTACGTTCTGCTCGGCGGAATTGAGCCGGAGGTGCTCTACTCCGGTATCAGCGCGTAGCAGCGGGCGGCCGACTCATTTTGGTGGCTTTATTTTCCAGAATTTCTCGGCTTCTGCCTTCGTGACCGCGCGAAAGTAGTGCTTTCTCAACATCTGAAGTCCTCCGAAGTGTCCCATGCGGCTGGCGAGCCCATCGAGGCTCTCGTGATGGGCGAGCCAGTAAGCGGCGAAACTGTGTCGCAGGACATTCTGGTGCCATTCGTCCTTCAGATTGGCTTTCTCTCGCGCAGCATCCCAGAGATTTTCCCAGCCAGCTGGGATCAACGTGTCTCCCGGCGGATATCGCTTTAACCACCGAACCAAGATCGGCTCCATGGGGATCACCCGGTCATGGCCGCGAACCTTCGAGACATGATCGCGAATGTATATTTCCTTTGCCTCAACGTCGATGTCTTCAACGGGAAGCCGAGTCGTTTCCTCGGCGCGGACACCGGCGAAGAGTCGGACTGCAAAAACCGGGGCGGATAGCGGGTCGCAAGCCTTCATCAGCTTCTTTGCCTGGGCGGGAGTCAGGATGGCTGTTTCCGCCTTGGTGGTTTCCACGAGATGAATCTTAGAAGAGAGATCCGTTGGGATGCGATCTCTGGCGAAAGCGTATTTGATTGCGGCTTTCAGGATCCGGGCATTGGCATTGCGAGTGTGTGGACTGGCCTCTTCCAATATCTCGTCAAGAGCATTCGAATCCAGTGTGGCCACAGGCACTTCACCGGCTCTCTCGGTAAGGCGTCGGCGAACTTGCTCGATCTGGTTCACGTAGCGTGGCGACCGCTTTGTCTCCTTCTCTGCCAGATAGGCGTCGAGAATTTCAGCTACTGTGTCGCTACGGGATTCCTGGTCTCTCTTCTGGGCGAAAATCTGTGCTGCTTCGAGAAGGGTCGAGCCGGACCAAGGCTCGAGAATCTCAAGGGCCCGAGTCGCGTCGGCGACGACTTCGGGAGGAAGGCTCTTGTAAGTCTCCCCGTGCTGGCGCCGAGCTGAGCGAAGTTCGGATTGTTTGGCAAGCGCCTCGTCCTTGGTCCGGTAGAAGAGACGCTGTCTCTTCCCGGTCTCCGTGTGGGCAGCGCTGATCTCGATTTTCCAGGGTTTTGCTCTCCCGGGTACATGCGTGACCACGAAATTTGCCTCCCTCATCTGGTGACTAAAGTGCCCAAATAATCTGAAATCAATGTAATATTTGGACGAAATTGAACGATAGAATGGGAGTTGCAGCGCGACTCCCCTAGAAAAATAAGACTGTAAATCTGCTGGCTATGCCTTCGCAGGTTCGAATCCTGCCCTGCCCACCACCCTCATAATCAAGGGGTTACACAGATCACAGGATGTCCGTTGACACTGAGCAACGGACATGCATGACAAAAGCATGACAAATCCGGGGTCTACCCCCGGAAAAAAGAAGGGACTCGGTCGCCCTTTGGTCACGGTCCGGCACGGGTCGGCCTCGGTGCCCATCTACGTGGGGAAGGTGAAGGGCAAGACGCGCTACACGCTCTCCTTCTACCTCGACGGCCGCCGCAAGCGCCGCACATTCGCCTCGCTGGAGAAGGCGAAGAAGGAAGCACGGCTCGTCGCCCAGAAGATCCAGGCCGGCCAACAGCACGCGAACGACCTGCGCCCCCACGAGCGCGAGACCTTCCTCCTCGCGACCCGGATGCTGGAGGAGATCGGCGTCCCACTGCTCGCCGCAGTCGAGGAATACGTGGAATGCCGCAAGGAACTCGGATCGACGCCGATGATGTCGGCGATCCGGGAGTTCCAGCGGCGGTCCGGCAGCGTCGAACTCGAGGTGAAGGTCTCCCGCATCGTGGAGGAGCTGCTCCAGGCCAAGAAGGAGGACGGCGTGAGCGATCGCTACTACCTCCAGCTCCAGAGCAACCTGAACCGCTTCGCGAGATCGTTCGACGTCCCGATCCTCGAGATCCGCAGCCATCAGATCGACGACTGGCTCCGCTCCCAGAAGGTCGCCCCGCGGACACGGAACGCCCTCCTCGCCACGATCCGCGTGCTCTTCAACTTCGCCAAGAAGCGATCCTACCTGCCCAAGGCGGAGGTGACGGAGGCGGAGCTGGTGACCAAGGTGAAGACCGGCGACGTCGACACGCAGATCTTCAAGCCGCAGGAATTCGAGCCGCTCATCCACGCCGCGCCGCCGCGCCTGATCCCGATCCTCGCGATCGGCGGGTTCGCCGGGATGCGCATGGCCGAGCTCTCCCGCCTCGACTGGAACGCGGTCGACCTGGAGCGCGGCCTCATCGAGGTGCGTGCCGGCCAGGCGAAGACCGCCAGCCGGCGGATCATCCCGATCTCGGACAACCTGCGCCAGTGGCTGGAGCCGCTCGACCGCACCGGTCCCGTCGTCCCCGATCCGGACCTCTACCGGCAGGTCACGGCGCTGGCGAAGAAGCTCGGCATCGAATGGCCGCGCAACGTCCTGCGTCACTCCTACATCAGCTACCGCATCGCCCTGGTGAAGAGCGCCGAGCAGGTGGCGTTGGAGGCGGGCAACTCTCCCGCGATCATCTTCAAGCACTACCGGGAGCTGGCCACGGAGGACGAGGCGGAAACGTGGTTCTCTCTCGTTCCCCAGCCGGGACAGTTCGAGCGGGAAAACGTGATCTGGAACCGGCGCCTGCGGAAGCTGAAGATCCTGAAGGACGGGGAAGCCGGCGAGCCGGGTTGACGCGGTGCCCTCGGGCATGAACGGGCAACTCCCTGCAACCCCTCACGAGCGCCTCCTCACTGAAGCGGAGGTCTGCGACTACCTCCGCATCCGTCCCCGCCAGCTCTACACCTGGCGCCGGGAGGGCCTCATCCCCTACATCAAGATCGGAAAGGCGCTCCGGTTTCGCAGGGCCGACATCGATGCCGCCCTCGAGAAGCTGCGCATCGCCGGGTGATCCTTGTTGCGCAACAAACAGCTTCACTCCGCGGCCGTCACCCGCCCCGCGAGGCCCCGGAAGAATTCCGGGCTCCAGAGGTCGAGTTCAGCGTCGTCGCCGATGAAGGGACGCACGTCGGAGCGGGCCTGTTCGAAGTCGACGCGATCGAATCGTTCCACCAGCCTCCGTTGCAGGGCCGGCAAGTCGAGGGTCTCGGTTGCGTCCCAGTGACCGGTCTGCTCCATGCGCTTCTGCAGGTGGGCGAGGTCGCAGGGAACGGAGCGGCCCAGATACCAGACGAGATCATAGAAGTCCCGTCCCTTCACTCGTGTCTGCCAGCTCCGGCAGAGCAAGGCATGAAGCTTGCCGGCGAAGAGACACGGTAGCGTGAAGAGTTTCACCTGAAAGGGAATCGGGACGAGAAGAGTCTCCACGGCATACTCGGCTCCCGCGGGAGGATCGGTGTCGATCTCGAGCTTGATCCTGATCCGCTGCGGCTTCGGAAGTCGTTCGCGAAGACCGTCGGGCGCCCCGATGCTCAGGAGGTTCACTCGCGTTTCTTTCTTGATGAAGGCCGACTCGATCGCGGTCTCGACGGGCTTTCGCTTGGATTCGACCTCGAACGAAAATCCGAGAGAAGCCAGCTCGGCGCGGATGGCCGAGAGGAAAGGCTCCGGCTCGAAGGAGCGATCGGGAGCGAGCAGGGAGAAGTCCAGGTCCTCCGAATACCGCGGCAACCCGTGGAAGATTCGCAGGGCGGTCCCACCGTACATCGCCGCGTGCTCGTAGAACTTGGCCCGCCAGAGACCGAGGAGAGCCAACTCCTGCACGATCTCCTTGAGCGCATTCTCCCAGTCCCGGAGAGTCTGCGGTTCATAGCGGTCGATGAGGGTCTGGAGGGCGGGGTTCATGGTGCGAGAACGCGGCTGCTCCGTTCTTTTTCCAGCCAGCGAGCGAAGGCCGTGACGCTCTTCCGGCGGTAGAGCGTGGCGATTTCCTGCACTAGGTCCATCCGCAGCCGGTCGAGATCCGCCCTCTCGATGCGGAGGTTCTCCGCCAGCATCGCGGGCACCTCTCGCATCGCCTCGAGTCCCCGGACCCGGGCGATCCGGTCGCAGAGGGCTTTCTCGGGCTCGGCAAGAAACCAGGACCCGCCCCGCCCCGATTCCAGTCGGACGCCGAGGGGATACGCTTCCTCACGGATGGGCACGTAGGAGAAACGCCCCACCGGTGTGCGGAAAACCCGGGCCCGCTTCGTGGTGATGCAGGTGACCTCGTCGACCCGTTCCGGAATCAGCCCGTGCCACGACAGGGCGGTTTCGAGACTGACGTAGGAGGGCCCGTAGATCAGGCCTGAGAGGACGAGGGGATCGACGTTCGGCTCCTCACCGGGACGCGTCCCCGGGATGTAGAGCCCCTTCTTGACCCGGACGATCTCGCCGCTGCGGCAGAGGCTTTGGATCTTGTTGCGGGGCGCACGAAATCGGCCCTCCAGCCGGTTCATCAGCAGCTGGTAGTCAAAGGGGACGTCGGTGGGTAAACGCAGTTGGTCCACGAAATTTGCCAGTATGTTGAATATTTCTCAACATACTGGCAGAATCAAGCTGTTTCCGGTGCGACATCCAGAGGAGGGCGGGATCCTCGTTGCGCAACAAACCCGCTCCCCTCATACCAAATCCAACGAAGGTTCGGATCATTTGCGGTGCGGGCTTTTTCCGGGGCAAGGCGCGCTGAGGGCAGGTAGCAAGCTACCTGGCCGAAGCGGAACAAAGCATCCGGGAAAAGCCCGCCCGCATCACCAGGCAAACCCGAAGGCGAATTTTCCCGGCCCACTGTTTCCCAATGGTCCGAAGATTTATTTGATTTGGTATCACTTCTTCCGCACCGTCACCTGCCAGCCGCGGTGGAGCTCCTCCATCTGGCTGCGCAGGGCGAGGCAGAAGGCGTCGATCGCGAGGCGCGGAGGATTGGCGTAGTAGCTCGGCGGTTGCTCGCTGCGATGCGGGAGTCCATCGGGCCAGCCGAAGTCGTCGACGAAGAGGACCCCGCCCCGCTTCAGGCGCAGCCAGCAGAGGGAGAGCAGGAGCAACACGTCGCCGGCATCCTTGGGACCGTCGAGGTAGATGAAGTCGTAGGCCGCGATTTCCCGGAGAAGGAAGCGGTCGGCCCGCTCCTCGACGGCGCGGAAGCGATCGCCGTAGGCGCGGGCGAACGCGCCTGCGTTGGGAGCGAAGCGCTCGAGGTTGCGGTCGATGGTGACGAGCGTGCTCCCCGGCCCGGTGAGAACGTGGTCGAGAAGCCAGCGGGCCGAGCGTCCCTGCCACGTCCCGATTTCGAGGGCTCGCACGCCCCGGCGCCCGGTGAACGGTGCGAGCCACCGGCGCCAGTCGTCCGCCTTCCAGGAGACCCAGTCCTCGTCGAAATGGAACGCGTCAGCCATCTTCACGCCGGGCCAGGAAGTATTCGTGAAACCGCGCCCGCACCGCGCGCGGCGCGTCCTTTCTCCACGTCCAGTATCCGAGCGGATGACGCTCCAGCTGGGCGGCCGCATCGTAGCCCTCGATCCAGGCCGGACGCGCGGCGTAGCGCCGGTCTTCGCGCGACCCGTGCCACTCGTGCCAGAGATCACCCTCCACCGAGCCCACCCGGGCATCGCCGAGGACGCGGCGAACCTTCTTCATCCACTTCCGGTAGAGTCCCTCGTTCGCGGGCCCGAGATGACTCAGGAGATGGTCCCAATCCTCGCCCGCCTGTTGGCCGTGGAGCAGGGCGTAGGCCCAGGCCACGTCGCCCGCGCCCAGGGCGGCGAGATCGTAGAACCCGCCGACGGCCCGGAAGAAGTCGCGCCGGAAGGCCCAGGCGAACCCGGGATGACCGGTCCAGGGGCGAAAGGTGAGGCCCGCGGCCGCCGCGCTGGGGCGTTGCAGGATTTCCTCCCCCCGCCGGCCCGACCACAACGCGCGCCCGTAGGGCTGGACGACCGGCCCCGCCCGGAGCGCCTCGATGGTGGCGGTCGCCCAATCGGAACGGTCGAAGGCGATGTCGGCATCGAGCGCGGCGAGGAAGCGGACGTTCTTCGGCACCGCGGTCTCGGCGAGGTTGAGCAAGGCCTCCTTCTGCCAGAGGATGGCCCGTTCGTCGCACTGGAGGGTCCGCCACCCTTTCACGCCCCGCATCGCCGGCTCGCGGCCGGCGAGGTGCAGTTCGACGCCGTAGACGGGAATCCCGTCCCGCGTCATCTGGCGGCAGAAGCGCCGCAGGTTCTGCACGGGCCGGTCGAATCCGGCCCAGTTGAAGTGGCAGGTGATCACGGCGAGCGAAGCCATCAGGACGAGACGGGAGGCAGGGTGGTGGGAATGAGTTCGCGGCGACAGCGGATCACGAACTCCTGGCTCGTGATCGTGTCGGTCACGGCTCCGCCGGGCAGGATCCCGAGCAGATCGACCCGGCAGAAGAAGTCGGACGGCGTCGGCCAGGGACGCGCCTCGATCGAGTAGGCTGGCGGATTGCCCGTGTCGGCGATGTCGACCGCCTGGGGCACGACGCCTCCCGCGACCGTAGGGGTGACCACCCACACCAGCTCGAGGTGATCGGGGCTGCGGTCGCGGGGAATCACGACCTGGAGTGGCGTCGAGTAGCCCACCGCGTCCGGTATCAGTCCGGTGCCCAGGGGGGTGTTGCCGTGCACGGTGAGCCGGCCCAGCTCGAAGGCGGGATCGCCCCCATCGTAGAACGCGTAGGTGACGGGCTCGTTCGGTGCGCCCGGCCGCAAGACCAGCGTCGCCACGGTGTCGGTGTCCGGCCAGGTCCAGTTGGGACAGGGAACGCGCGCGATCCAGACCTGCGAACCTAGGTTCTGGCCGCCGTCCTCCGGGTTCTTCCAGCCATCGAGGTCGAGTTCGAGGGTGACGGCCAGCTTGCCGCCCGAGTCGGAGAGCCCGGTCGCCGCGAGGCGGGTGATCCAGGTCGGTTCGAGGTAGTTGCGATGCCCGTGGGGCGGCGCCGTTTCCACGGCGAGATCCTGGCTGTCGAAGGAGCCGCCGGTCTGGGTCACCGTGATCGACTCGGCCAGCTCGGCCCGCTGGAGGACATGACCGAAGGACGATGCGGTCACGGTGACGCTGAGGAGGTAATCCTGGCTCGCGCCCTCCTGTTCCAGCGCCACCGGCAGGTGCACGACGGTCGGCGTTCCCAGGGTCGGTCCGGCGGTGAAGGAGAGCGTGCCCGCCTGCGTCACGAGGCTGGTGGGACGCTCGTAGCGAAAGACGCCCTCGATCTCGGCGAGCAGGTCGACCCACGTGCCGGCGGTGTCCTCGTAGTTGGCGAGAACGGGACCGAGCAGGCCGGGATCGAGGTGGATCCGGGTGAGGTAGCGCACGTGACCGTCCGGCATCGGCACGGCGCGGAAATCGGTGCCGTCGCCCACCTGGAGGGGAAGGAGCAGGCCCGGCTCGAATTCCTTCACCGCGAGGCGGAGCTGCACGAGATCGAGTTCGCGGCCCTCCCCTTCGCGCACGAAGGCCACCGCCACCGGGCGCGTGTCTCCCAGGCTGGCGACGAGAACGGCGTGACTCGGCGCCTCCTCGCCCTCGACGAGCCGGGCCAGGTTGGGCTGGTAGAGGGGCGGACCGAGGGCGCGGCCGGGGATGGAGACGCGCCCGTCGATGAGGTCGACGTGGAGCGGAACGGCGAGGTGGTGTTCGGTGTGAATCGACATGGCCCGGGTCATTCGTGGATGCGGCAGTAGCCCATGTCCCGGACGGGCACGTCGGGCTCGCGCGGTCCGGCATAGGCGAGAAACCCGCGCGGATCGGACACCGGGTTCTCGGTGTCACCCCGGATGAGCCGCGCCCGGATCCCGAACTCCTCCGAGGCGGGGGCTTCCGCCGGCGTCCAGACGCCCCCGCGCCGTTCCTCGGCGGAAAGCTCGCCCGCCTTGTTCCGGGTGACGCGGTATCCGTGCTCGTAGCGGCGAGGGGTCGGTCCCACGATGAGCCGGTCCTTTAGCACCGCGGCGGCATCCCAGTCGGCGGAGGCGATGTTCGAACCGGTCAGGGCCGGGCTCGCGTCCTGCGGGAACTGCCCCACCTCGATCGCGAGGGTCCAGTGCCAGGCGGTGTTGGCCCGGATCGTCCGCACCGCGGTCTGGAAGAGGCAGGTGAATCGCCGGCCCGGACGCAGGTCGCTCGCCTTGACGGCGTCCCACCAGAGCAGCGGGGCGAGGTCGTCGGCATACCAGCTCGTCTCGCTCTCGCCGCCATACTGAACCACGCGATACCAGACCCGCCCGTCGCAGGCGGCGTGTTCGCCCGGAGCGAGGCGGGTCCCGAGGCGGCCGAGACCGCCGGGCAGGTAGACCACGGACGCCTCCTGGTTCTGGAAGACCCGGCCGGAAAAGGCGTGCGACGCGGGCGGGACGAGAAGCGTTCCCGAGGCGGCCTGGACCGGCAGCGGCTCCACCACCGCATCGTGCACCGCCGGAAGCAGGCCCGGCGTCTGGCGTGGCAGGGTGGTTTCATCGACGTCCTCGAGCCGGTGCGTTTCGGGAAAGACGAAGGCGATGTTGCGCCCCGACAGGGGAAAGACCGCGCCGAAGGACGACACCGCCCAGAGATCGTCGTGCCGTCCGGCCCCGGGATCGCGGGTGGCGAAGTCGGAGGGCGTCAACGCCTTGAGCGCCGCGATGTCGGCCCCGAAGGCGTCGAGGATTGCCTGGAGTCCCTCGACCTGCGGAATCGTGTGGGTGTGGGCCTGGAAGACGGACACCGGGCCTGCCGTGCTGATCACGATCGCCAGCGCACCGGTGGCCGGAGGCGAGGCGAAATCGCCGAGCAGGGTGACCGCGATCGAATCCGGCCCCGCGGTCGCTGCCTCGAAGTCGATACCGGGCCGAAGGATCGCTCCGCTGGAGGCGTTTTCCCGCAGGGTGAGGTGCAGCGCCTCGGTGGCGAGGTTGTGGTCGATGACGAACGAGGCCTGGACCCCATCGCCGAGGGTGGTGACGTAGTGCTGGACGCCGGTGATGATCTGGTCGGGCGTGAAGGGAACGTAGTCCCGCGGCAGCGGCGGACGGATCCAGTCGATGTTCTGTGTGGATGCGAGTTCCTCGTGGATCAGTTCGCGGCGCAAGGTGACCTCGGTGCGGTAGGTCCAGACGTGCAGCTCGTCGGGGTCGTGTTCGTCCTCGTAGGTGACCTCGATCTCGAAGGGCAGGTCCTCGACGACCGGCGCGGCCCGGAGGAGGTTCGCCACCCCGGCGGTGGCGAGGCTCAGCTCGAAGGTCACGTCGCCGGGCGGCGCGGTCACCACCTCGACCACGAGCGGGTCGTAGGCCTGTCCTGCCATGCTGCCGGCGAATTCGATATGGGCGACATGCGGCAGCGGGTTCGTCACCCGGAACACTCCGTCCTCGTCGGCAAGCGGCTCGATCGCCCCGGCGATCTGGTCGATTCCGTCGGCCACGCTGAGCAGGCCGGAACGGGCGAAGGTGTCGGGACGCTTGACCTGGTAGGCCCCGCGAAAGGACGGTGGCACGGTGAGCGACTGGATTTCGTTCCACTCGATCTCGCCCTCGCTCCCGCCCTGCTGCACGACATCGATCGCGGGCGCGAGCGGGGCCACGGGAGCCGAGGTGTCGATGAACGCCGCCGGCGCTTGGACGAGCCGCAGCTCGTGCACCCAGCGACCGTCGACCGGGTAGGTGCGCGACCGGAGAAAGGAGATCGGGTCGAGGGCGTTGCGGCCGGCTCTCAGGTCGAGTTCGTCCGGGTAGGGATGGCCTCCCTCCTGAAAGCGGAGCAGCCAGCTCCCGTCCTTGGCGTCCACCGTCACCCCGTCGGCGGTGAAGCCGGTAACCGAGAATCCCGGCGCGTCGAACAGCGCCTGCACCGCGCTCTGCACGTCTTCTGCCGTGGCGTCGTGATCCAGGAGCGCGGTGGTGTTCACGCCCTCCTCGGAAGAGTCGTCCCCGATCTGGATCGCCCACTGTCCCGATGCGGGCCGCGTGTCCAACCGGCCCAGCGAGGCGCGGACGAGCCGGACGACGCGCTCGATCTCGAGTGCCTCGTCGCCGAGCGTCTGGGCGAAGCGCAGGCCGATGCGAACGGAGTCCCCCTCGATCAGCTCCGGCCAGTCGAAGTCCGGCCCGCCGAGCGTGTCCGAGAGGGTGCGTTCGGTGAGGTTGGCGTAGAGGAGAGCCTGCACGTCGAGGCGGGCGGGCTGTCAAAAGGTGGCAGCACACCAACCGCCACACGCTGGGATACTCCGTCGAATCGTGTCACCACATGTCCGCATGCCGTTGCCTCTTTCCGACCTGGACCGCACCATGGGTGCCCTCACGTCTGAAAAACAAGTCGAATCGGAGGCCTTCCGGCAAGCGGGGAATGTGATCGCGATCCTCACGGAGAAATCGGGGAGGCGGCTGGACGAATCGAGCGTTGGATAGCTGGTGAACGCTACCCTGCACCGCAAATCTCGGGGGAGGGCGCCATACCGTTGAACGAATGACTCTCTCTGGTCGCCGCCAGCCGAATCTTGCCCTTTGCGGGTTGCGAGATAGAGAATACCCTCTCTCAGGATGATCGACTGGTCCCAGTGCCCCGAAGTCGAACGCCACGCCACCAAGGTCAGTGGAGCGTGGGTGTTTCGTGGAACCCGTGTGCCGGTCAAGGCACTCTTCGAAAACCTGGAAGACGGAGCGACGGTCGATCAGTTTCTCGAGTGGTTTCCGGGAGTGGCCCGCCAACAGGTCGATGCCGTGCTCGCATTCGCAGCAGCGAGCTTGGAGCCCATTCCACTCGGATGAGAATCGTCTTCGACCAAGGCACACCAGCTCCGCTGCGGTCGTTTCTCGACGGACACGAGGTCGCTACGGCAGCAGAACTCGGATGGTCCGAGCTCGAAAACGGAGCATTTCTGTCTGCCGCCGAAGCACAGGCCTTCGAAATCCTGATCACCACCGACCAGAACCTTCGCTACCAGCAGAATCTCGAAGAGCGATCAGTGGGTGTGGTCGTGCTCATGTCGACTTCGTGGCCGCGCATCAAGGAGAGAGTCGCCGACGTCATCTCTGCGGTCAACGAGTTGCCACCCGGCGGATACCACGTAGTGGACATCTGAAGTTTTTCAGGTCCTGCTGCGGTAGTGTTTCGCTCTCTTTGTGTTCCACGCCCATCGGCGGTTCACTGAGCCTGGCTCAGAGTCCTATCCATTACCCGAACGTCGAACCCGTTCACCCGATATGGAAACGGCGGCAGCAGCGCGGCCTCTTCAGCTTGCTCGCTACCGCTCGCCAGGCAAGAAATCGCTCCGCTCCCGCCTCTCGCTCGATGCTCCGCATCTCCCTCGCTGGCTATCGAGTGGAACTCACGGCAGGCCGGAAGCCCTGGTAGTAGCTCCGGACGCCCGGCGAGCTCCCGCCGCGACTCGCCGACCGGCAGTAGTGAGCGTGGATGGTCCAACCGCCGCCGCGGGACACGCGGAGGAAGCCGTCTCTCGGACCCGTCGGGTCGGTCACCGCTCCACTCGGATACTCCCGAACCCCATCCGCACACCACTCCATCACGTTCCCGTGCATGTCATGCAAGCCCCATCCGTTCGCACCGTAGCTCCCCACCTCTGCCGTCTTTTCCAAATACGGGCCCTCCGACGCGCCGCCATACGGATACTTCCCGTGGAAATTCGCCTCCGCGCTGCTCAACGAATCTCCAAAGGCCGTCGCGCCCTCGTGCTCCCCTCCCGCCCGGCACGCATACTCCCACTGCGCCTCCGTCGGCAAACTCCACTTCCAGCCCGCAGGCAACGGGTGCCGCTCGCTCATCTTCGCCAGCCACTCCTGCACGTCCTCCCAGCTCACACTCTCCACCGGCAAGTCGCTCGATCCCTCGAAATGGCTCGGGTTGCTCCCCATCACACTCTCCCACTGCCCCTGCGTGCACTCCGTCTTCGCCAACCAGTATCCTCTCGTCAGTGTCACCTCGTGCTGCCTCTCATCGTCATCCCGCCCCTCCTCGTCCTCCGGACTCCCCATCGAAAACGTCCCCGGTGGACACCACACCATCTCGATCCCCCCGAATTCCCGCACCTGCCCGGCATACGATCCATCCATCCCGCTCCCGGCAGCAAATCCTCCACTTCCGCCAGGCAACCCGCCCGGGTCGATCGGACGCGCCACCATCGCCGGGCGTCCGCTGTTCTCCTCTTCCTCCGCTGCCTCCGACGCCATCGATCCCGGAGTGGTGGCCTCCGGCCGATCCACCTCGTCACTCTCCGCCGCTGCCAGTGCCCCTTCCGCTGTCTCCAATGCCTCCTCCATCCGCTCCACTTGCGCCCGCAAGGCTTCATTTGCGCTCCCTTGTGCCCGCAATAACTCCACCGTCTCCTTCAATGTAGCGATCTGCTCCCGTAGCGCCTCGTTCTGTTCCCGCATCGCCGCAATCTCGGGTCGCTCTCCCTTCGTGAACGCGAACTTGGTTCCCGCCCGGTTCAGCTTGGTGTATTCCGCCGGTTCGTGAAACACTCTCCGGTAGGGGACCGGAATTCCCTTCTCCTCGTCCTCCTTCGCCCAGGCTCGAGAAGTATCTGCTACCTCCTCCCGTGTCGCCGCAAACACCTCCAGTAGAGGCCGTCCCGGCTTCGCCAAATGACTCACAAGCACTTCGGTGAACAACCCGTCGTTGGCCTGCTGTCCCGCATCGGCCGAATAGGCGATCAGCGATCCCGAGGGCGGCGTCACCTGTGCCAGGCCACGCGTCCCGCCGAACGCGCTCCGCGTTCCGCCCGGGGCCTCCACCGTGAGCGGGTTGTTGCGGCAGGCGTCGAGGATCACCACCTTCACCTGCGCCCCGGTCAGGTCCAGTTCATCGACCAGCACCTGCATCGACAACGCGTCATTGCGAAGCAGCCGCTTCATCCGCTGCACGTCGGCACTGACCCGATCGACTTGGGTGTCACGCAACAGCAGGAAGTTCTCCCCGTGATACTCGATCCCGTGACCGGCGAAATAGACCAACGCACACTCCGCATCGGCGGCTTCGACCACGAACGTCTCCAGCGCGTCCTCGGCGTCGCGTTGCTCGACCTCGGTAAGCAGGGTCACCGCAAAAGGCGGATCGACCTTCTCGAGAGCGCCCGCCATTTTCTCGGCGTCCGAAACCGCCACCTGGAGCTGGGCGTCCGGCGGCAGGTGGTCGTAGGTATCGACTCCGATCACGAGAGCGACGCGATCGGCGGCATGGGCGGAGGCAATCGAAAGGGCGAGCGCAACACAAAGGGCGGCGGAACTGCGGTTCATGGAGTGAGGACGATTGAACGGGTCACTCCATGAATCGAAAAACCTGATCGTTCCATGGAAAAAAGCGAGGATTTTTCTACCGCTCGTCCCGAATGACCGCTCGAAGGTCGAACCCGATCACCCGATAGGGAAACGGCGGATCGAGCCGCCTTTCCCGCGTCTCTCTTGCCTCGCGCTCCCGTTCCTCCGCCAACCGCGCATCCTTGTCCAGCCCGTAACGATCCCGGCTGCTCTTCTCCTCTTTCTTCATCTCCTCACACGCTCCAGAATCGCCCCTCCACGGTGCGCTTTCCGAGAAACTCCGCCAGGGCCGCCGTCTCGTCGTTGGCGGTCGCCAGCCACTCGTTGAAGATCGGGTCCGCGATTCCCGCCGCCAACCCGGTCACGAGGGTCAGGTTCTCGCGTCGGACCGGGGCGGGATCGACGTCCACGGCGTGGACGAGGTTCCAGAAGACGTGGTGCTTCACGTAGGGTGTCCAGTCCGGTCCCGGTTCCGCGCCGTCGGGGGTGTCCTCGGGCGAGAGGAGGTAGACCGTGGCGAGGGGAAGCTCGTCGCGTCCGGGGTCCTGCCAGTCGCCGCGCAGCCGGGCGAGCGGATCGGGCGGTTCGGGCGGGACATGGCGATCCGTGGTGCGGAGATAGGCCCGCTCCCGGGCCCCGGGCGGGAGACGGTAGGTGACCGAGAACTGCGCGCGGGTCGCGTCGACACCCGCGCCGGAGGTCCATTCCGTGGCGGCGGCGAGGCGGTCCTGGTAGAGCACGAGATCGGTGGCGCGGAGAAGGCGGGCGCCCCTTTCTCCATCGGACGATGCCAGGTCGGCCGGCACCGGGGCGGCGCCGCGCGCGAGGAAGAATTCCGGCACCGGTTCGTAGGCAGCCACCACCGTCTCGAAGTCGGGCGACGAACGCGACACCGGATCCGCATCACGACCGATCGCCCGCCAGCGAGTGAGCGGCAGGGGGGGAGCTTCGGTGAGCCAGGCATCGACCGGGTCGTCCCTCGACGCATTGCGGTCGAGGCCGAGGCGCTGCAGCGTTTCGACGGGCGCCTCGGCGGCGCGCACCCGCACCTCGGCATCGATCCCGTTGACGAAGCCGGGCTGGATCGTCGCGGTCCAGCGCTCGCGTTCGGCGTTCCACGACGGCGTCACTTGCCAAGGATGTTTCCAGGCGCCGTGCTCGAGCACGGTGACGCCGAGCACCTGGTCGCGGCGCAGCCGGTCGACGAGGGCGTTCCAGGCCCCGGCGGGAATGCTCTTCATGTCGCCCAGAAGAAGTGGCGGCCGGGCGTGTCGCCGTCGCCGGCCCGGTAGTGGTGGCCCAGGGAAAAGTGCGTGATCTGCCGGGAGCGGACGAGGCGGCGGCCATTCGCGGCCCAGAGCAGCATCGCGAGCGGATGACGCCCGATCGTCTTGTCGTCCGGGCGCAAGGCGCGGGCGTGCCGGATCACGACCGCCTCGGGGTCGGAGGGATCGAGTTCCCCGCTCTCCCCACCGGTCCGCACGTCGATCACTATCCAGGAGCGGAGATCCTCGTTCGGGCCGCCCTCGATCCGGAGCCGGGGCGGCTCGGTTTCCCTGCCGTTCTCGTCGAGCCCGTCGATGGTCCTGCCGCCGATCCGCGGAACGAGGCCGTTCACCGTGCCGAAGGCGACGGTCACCTCGCGCTCGGCGAGCCGCACCTGGAAGGGATGATTCCAGGAGGGCGACGGGAGATCGGCGATGATGTAGGTGCCGTTCGGGGTCCGGTTCAGGCGCACGCCGTGGCCGGCATGGAGCCGGAACTGCTTCGCCCAGTCGAGGAGCCGCTCCCATGCCGGCAGGACCGGCTCGCCGGGGCGCACGATGAGGTCGCGGAGGTCGATCATCGCTCGATCAGGCCGTAGATCGCCTCGGGCCATTTCTCGCCCGGCTTGGAGAGCATCCACTCCTCCGAGATCTCGTAGACGTTGCCCCGGCGGGCCACCCGGGGCGGCATGACGAGCCAGTTCCGTCCCCCCGGCGTGGGCAGGCCGCCGGGAAGTTTTTCACAGGTTGTTCCCACCCTGTTCAGAAGATCGGGCGGCACCCGCCGCTTCAGGAAGGTGCGGCGAAAGACGGCGTGGAGCACGAGGTAGGTGGTCTGGCCGAAGAGCGGGTTGCGCTCCTCGGCATTCCGTTCCGCGCCGGAGAGTCCGGTGCCCTCGCTCGCGGCGCGGGGCAGGGTCTCGGGAAAGGTAATGCGCCCGTCGTCGCCGACGGTGCCGCCGTAGCGCTTCTTGATCCGGGCGATCTGGGGATGGCTCTCGATCGGTTCCTCGCGGAAGCTCGAGTCGAACTCGTAGGTGTCCTCGTCGGCCGGCTCGTCCTCAGCGCCCTCGTAGGTGATGGTGACCTGGTAGGAGGCGTCCTCGAGCTGGTTCACCTGCCGGCCGGTTTCCGGGAGGCCGAAGGCGGGACTGCCGCCCACGGTCATGGTGGCGTCGAGGTCCTTGCAGTTCCACGGCACCGACACACGCATCAGGCCGCGCTCGTCGCGGCTCGCGGTGAGCCCGAGCATCTGGAAAGGCGGGGCGCTCATGCAAAGCGGGCCACGGTATCAACCGCCGGCACCGGCGCGGCGGGACGTCCCCGCTCCGGCCGCGGGGTGAGTTTCTCGTTGATCTCGCGGAGCTGCCCCGCCATCTGCCGCTGCGCCTCGGTCTGCTTCTTCGTCTCGTCGAGGATGAGCTCGTTGGCGCTCCGGCCCATGACCAGGTTGATGGCCGAAGCGAAGGCGCCGGGAGCGAGGCGGGCCTTCCCACCCGGGGCGGCCGCAGGAGACGGAGCAGGAGGGGCGGCTGGGGCCCGGCTCGCCGTTTCCTCCGCCTGCTTCACCTGCGCCTCGCCTTCCGCGATCCGCGACCGGAACCGCGCCGCCGCCTCGTCGAGGGCCGCTTCGCGTTTGGTGGTGTCGAAGAGATCGCCCGTTCCCGCGAAGGCGTCACGGAAGGCGCCGGCCACGCCGGTGAGGGTGTCGGCGAAGCGGCGCTGGGCGGTGGCGACGGCGGGAGCGAGACGATCGCCGCCCTCGCGTGCCTGACTGGCAGCCCGGTCCCGGAGGGAATGCGCCCCGGCCCGCAGGTTCCCGCTCGCGTTGCCGAGGAAGCGTTCCGCGCCGGGGATGCGCGACAATCCCTCGACCGCCCGCGCCACGAGTTCGAGGAGGAGCGCACCGAATCCCTGCGCCGCCGCGGTGAGCGCCCGCGCCATGCCCTGCCAGAAGTCGCCCGTCGTGAGGACGGCGAACAGGGCGAGGGCGTTCCGGAAATTCTCGAGGAAGAGGCGACCCACCGCGGCGAAGACACCGACGAGCCCCCGGAAGAGCACGTTCACCGCGCCCTGGAAGCCCAGCACGAGCGCGTCGAGCACGAGCCGCCCCATGTCCCCGGCGCTGAACTCGCGGAAGAAGGCGATCACGCCCTGCATCGCGGCGGCCACCGCCGACCCGATTCCCGCCGCCGCACCCCGGAGCGCCCCGGTCCGCTCGATCGCCTCGTCGAGGAGAGGACGCAGAGCGTCGTTGATCGGCTGGCCCAGCTCGAGCAACACCTCGCCGACGGTGTCCTGCAGGGTGGACCACAGCCCGCCCACGGTGCGGCTTTGCCGGGCCATCATGCCGCCGAACTTGCCGCTCCCGGAGGTCAGGCTGACGAACGCCTGCTCCAGGTTGGCGAAGCTGATCTGCCCCGCGCTCGCCATCGACTTCACCTCGGCGTCGGTCACGCCGAGCTGCCGGGCGAACTCCTGGATCACGGGGATGCCGCGACCGGTGAGCTGGTTGATGTCCTCGGCGAACAGCCGCCCCTGCACCCGCGCCTTGCCGTAGATCTCGGCGATGTCGCCGATGGGCGCCTGGATCCCGCTGGAGATGTCGCCGATCCGTCGCAACGTGTCGGTCACCGAATCGGCCCCCTCGCCGAAGGCGATCAGCTTCTTGCCCGCCTCGGCCAACTCGGGAAACTCGAAGGGCGTCTCCGCACCGAGCTGGCGCAGCGACTCGATCGTTTCCCGCGCCTGGATGGCGTCGCCGACGAGCACGTCGAAGCTCACCTGGAGCTGCTCGTCGGACACGGCCCGCCCGATCGCGCTGGACACGACCTTCCCGATCCCGGCGGTGGCGACCGCGCCCGCCAGGACCGCGCCGAGTCCGGCGGCGGCCTTGCCCACCCCGGCGAAAAGCGACTTGCCGAGCCCGTCGCCCTGCCGCTGCGCGCGCGTGCGAAAGCTCCGCAGGGAATCCTGGGCCTGGCGCAGGGAACCCTGGAACTTGGACACCTCGAGGGCGAGTTCGGCGGTGATGGCGGCCATGGTCAGGCGGTGTGAAAAAATTGGCGGGCCACACAGCGCGAGGCCATTTTTCGCCTGTCGAGGCGCGGTGAACGACGTTGAGTTTCCTCAACAGAGTGAACCGGAACGAAGAGAGGCGGAGAATGGGCTGCGTCACCTGCCATAACGCCGCCTGCGGCGCTGGATTTCCGGGTCAGTGCCCCAAATTCTGTGGGGTTCGGGAATTTGTTCATGCCGCCTAATCACTGGAATCCCGAGCGCGCCGCGGCCCGTTTCAGGTAGGCGGCGAGGCGGCGCTCCATCTTGTTGCGCTGGAGGTGGAGAGCGGTCTGGATGCGGCGCTCGAGCATCGAGATCTCCGAGGCGAAGGCGACGCGGTTGGTCGCCCGGATGCGGAGGTCCTTGCCGGTGACGCGAATCTGGATCGCCCCCGGCCCTTCGTTGCGCCACACCCAGGCGGGCGGCTTGTAGCCGAGCTTGGCCGCGGCCGTGTTCCACCCGGAGGCGAGATGGCCGACGCGCGCCTGCCGCTCCTTGAGGTAGGTCCGCAGGTCGTCCATCGGGACGAGGATGCGGGGATTGAGTTCGCGCGTGACCCTACCCCGGCGGCGGCGCGAGGCGTGGATCGCCGCGATGTCGCGCCGCTCGACCCGGGCTTCCGACGACGTGCCCTTGACCAGCTTGAGGATGTCGGATTTCACCCGGGCCGCGCCGCGGCTGCGGGCCTTGGTCATGCCGGGCCGGCCGGGCGGCGTCAGGGCGATGACCTCGCGGATCACGCCCTTGGCCTGCTCACGCATCACGACGAGATGATCCCGCTTCGACGTGGCGAGAAACCGCGCTGCGGTGGCCATGAAGGCGCGGGTGTCGACTTCGATCTCGGTGGTCATCCTTCCGCCTCGTCGTCCTCGTCAACGGCGAGGCGGGCGGCGAGCGCCTCGAGACGGACCAGGCTTTGGCGGCCGGACTCGCTCGGCGGCACCGTCCAGGCGAGCGAGGCCCGCAGGGCGCAATGGTAGTATTGCAGGGCGCGCGGCAGCGGGAGCCGCCAGACGAGGAAGGACTCGGGCCAGCCGGTTTCGCGCGCCAGGGTGAAGACGATCGAGGCGGTCCACCCCGGCTCTAGGAGTTTGGGGGCGCGTCCTCGTCGCCGTCCGGCCCCGGCTTGGGCGTCACCTCGACCGCCGCCGCCGCGGCCAGCTCGGCGATGCGCTGGATTTCCTGCATCAGGCCGGGCAGGTCGTTCACCTCCATGCGGAAGGCGAACCTGGCGATGCGGTCCTCGGCGTTGCCGGTGCGCAGGGCCTTGAGCACTTCGGTGAGCGGGGCGGATTGCGCCCAGGCGAAGGCCACGATCTGGCGCTGCTTTTCCTCGTCGCTCAGCTTCGTCTCGTCGTCGAGGAAAAGGGTGAGGCCGAGCTGGCGGCAGACATTGAGGGTGCCGAGGGAGAAGGGACGGAGGCGGAGGCTGCCGACCTCGGTGGCATCGTCCTCGGCGAAGGCGGCTTCGAGTTGTTCGGTGCGGGTGTCGTCGGGCATGGCGAGTGGGTCGGGGTGAAAGTCAGCCGAGCAGCTCGAGGATTTCCCGTTTCTGGTCGGGATCGGCGTCCTGCGGGATCACGGCGAAGCGCTTGCCCTTGCGGACGAGGAACGCCGGCTTCCGTCCCCGCAGTTGCTCGCGGATGCCGGTGAAGGTGTCGGCAAAGGCGTGGAGGTAGGCGATGGGATGATCCGGGTTGCTCCTGCACCAGGCCTCATCCTCGAAGCGCCGGCGGAAGGTGGCAAAGTCGATCGTCTCGGCCGGGAAGTTCGGGCGAAAGGTGATCTCGCTCCCGCCGTCCACGCTCCAGGTGACGGTGCGGCGGGCTTCTCCACCGACCTCCTCGATCGTGTCGAGGAGCGGCTTGTCGCCCGCCAGGCGGGCCCCGCTCACGAGGGCGGCGGCGATGAGCGCGGTATCGCGGCTCTGGAGGGGCGGCCGGTGACCGCGCACGAAGGCGATTTTCTGTCCGCTTTTCATGGTCGGCTCAGGCGGCGTTGGGGAAGTGCTGGCCGGAACATTCCCAGGAGTTCCAGTCGTCGTTCTTTTCCATCTCCTTGACCGAGCTGACGATCGTCACGCCGCCCGCGAAGAGTCCGTCGAGATCGGCGCCGCCGTCGCTGCCCACGGCGAGTCCGGCGGGCAGGTCGCCCCGGCCCTTCAACGAGAAGTCGGAGGTCGGATCGAAGGCCGCGCCGTCGGCGAATTGGCCGTCCTTGTCGAGGAGCGGCTTGGCCTCGACCTTGGCGCTCACCTCCACGCTCTCGGCGAGGGTGATGTCGACGGACTGGATACCGATCTGGGTTAGCGTGACGGGCATGGCGAACACGATCAGGGAGGCGGCGCGGCGAGGTTCAGGTAGGCGGTGCCGTTGATCTCGAAGTCGGGGAAGTCCTCGTTGCTCTCGCTCTGCTTGGCCTCGGTGATGCGGAGCACGCCCTCGGAGAAGGGGCCGCTCGCGACCGCCGCAAGTTCGGCGTCGCCCTTACCCTTGAGGCTCACCGACCGCGTCACCATCGGCTTGGGCACGGCCTTGACCGTGGTGCCGGTCTCGTCGCGGATGGTGGCGATCTCGATGCTGTCCTCCTGTGAGGACTCCTGGACGTAGCCGCCGGCCGGGGCGGTCAGGCCGAAGGTGCTGGCGACTCCCAGGTGAGCAGGCATGCCCGGGAGCCGGTGTCAACGCGGCAGAATCACCCCGCCCGCACCAGGCCCAGGGCGAGGGTGATCGTGTGGATCCACCGGTCCTCCTCGATCCGCTCGCTGCTCTCGCGAACCCAGAGCCCGGCGAAGGCGGCGCTCGCTTCCTCCCCGATCGCGGTGGCCAGTCCGTTCGCGGCATGATCGTCCACCAGAGCGCGGAGGTTGGCGGCGGTGTCCCGGTAGGTGCTCAGGGTGGCGTGGTAGGCGGGACCGGACACGACCAGGTTCACGGTCGCCTTGTGCAACGGCCCGGCGGCATGCTCCACGTCCGGCACGGACACGATGATCGCCAGTTTATCGGGATCGAATTCCTCGGCGGAGGCTCCCGTGTGAACCGGTGCCGTGATCCCGGCCTCGGCCAGCCAGGTGGCGAGGGCGTTTTCCACCGCGGCGTTCATGCGCGGGCGACGTGAAGGATCAGGAGCGGGCTGGTGGGGCGATCGGTGAGACCCTTGATCGCATAGCTCTCCCCGCGAATGACGACGGTCTGCCGCGTGCGCGGACCGGGATCGGGCAGTTCCGCCTTGCGGATCTTCACCTGGAAGTCGGCCTCGGGCAGAAAGCCGCCCGTCTGCAGGTCGAGTTCGACGCGCGGGTCGGCAAGGACGGCGCGGTAAGTGGCGCCGTCCCAGGTGAGGTCGATCCCCGCCTCGGCGAAGATGGCGGCGAAGTCGGCGTCGAGCTCGGCGAGGCGGGAGGGCATGCTGGCCCGGAGAAGGTGTCAAATCGGTGGCCCTGGCGAAGCGCTATTACTCAACAACGGTAAGCGATGTCGAATCGGGATCTGCCAATATCAATCCTTCCAAGTGCTTTCTCAGTCTCTTGCTCATGATCGAGAACGTGACCCATGAAATCGTCCCAGATATCGCACCGCCCAGAATAGGGACTAATTTGGCGATTGCTTTTGCAAATGTGTCCTTTGTCAGCTTGATGCCAATCCACTTGGCAACCTGCTTCGCCAACAGGTATACCCCATACTTGGTCAGAGCTTTTCGGGGAAGCCTGACGACAACCTCTTTTGCAAGTCGTTCGGCAATACTGTTGAGTATTTTGGAACTGGCACTTGCACCGAGCATCACCCCTACGAATACGGTGAGAACAAGGAGTGTTTCGTCGTCAAGATCTTCGCCTCGATCGGAAAGGGAGGGCCAACCGTACAAGTAGGCGAGCTTCTGCGAAACCACTGTCACGTGCCAAAAGAATTGTGCCAAGTCTGTTGGCACCGCCCCGGCTATCCACCATCCTCCCGGCAGACCCGCAAGGAATGAAATGGCGGACACTCCGGCTCTGTGGCGATTGATTGATGCCTTGGCGATCGATCGAATATCGGCCTTTGAAATCCCAGCCATCGCAGGTCTCGATTCGATAGCCAATGAGACGGTTTCTTCGGGGAAGCGTTTTGACAAGGTGGCTTCCAGGAAGGACGCCCGGTCGATACGCGCACCCGGAATCGCGAGCGCAGCCTTGAGCACGCGGTTCCACACCGCGCTTTCATCGTCTGAAGGACTTTCTTCACGATGGATCTGTTGACTCATCAGCGTGTTCCCATCCACTCCAATAGAGTGCCTACGGTATCTTGATCAAGGTCTGATCCATGCCAGGGATTCTTCATCGGCTCACTCAGACACGGATTCAGGGTGGTTAGCGAAACTCCTTTGGGATCAAAAAAGATTCCTCCCTGCTTCGCAGGGAAGGTAAAAGAAAAAAGCTGAAGCCAGGGATCCTAGCGCGCACCGCCGCACACCAACACACAACGAAACCCGCTGAGGTCGCGGCGACAGTCGGGATAGTCGTTGCAGCGATACGACGAACGAAAATCGCTCTCGACGTCGCCGTACCACGACGCGCCACGCAACACGCGCGAGCCCGAGGCGGTCCCGTCCCAGGTGTCCTCGCACCATTCCCACACGTTGCCCGCGAGATCGTAGAGCCCGTCCGGCGAAGGTCGGAACGATCCCACCGGCGCCGTGAACGGATAAGGATCCCGATACCCTTCGATGGTCGAGAATCCGAACTCTTTGCATTCCTCTCCCCCGAAATTCCCCGCGCCCTCCGGCGGCGGCCACTCCTTGCCCCACGGATAGCCCTTGATCTTCGCGTCCTTCGATTTCGGCGAGCGCCCCGCCCTCTCCCGCTTTCCGATCCCCACGGCGCAGCTCCACTCGTGATCGCTCGGCAGCCGGTAGCGGTCGTCGCTTTCGATCCGTCCCGCCGCCCGCTCCTGTTCCGTCAGCCAGGTGCAAAAGGCCGTCGCGTCCTCCCACGACACGTTGACCACGGGGTGATCGTCCTCCTGCCGATAGCCTTCATACTCCACTTTCTTCCACTCTCCATTCACGCCCGGGTTGGCCGCGGCGTAGGCGGCGTAGTCCTGCACCCGGGTCTGCCAGATCGAAAACAGGACCTGCTGCCCGTCCGTCGGTCCGCCCACGATCGGGACGGGCACGAAGCGCATGCCCAGGTGGTTCTCGAAAGGCGAGGAGACCGAGGCCACCACGGGACTGCGAGGTGAAGGAGATGCGGAGACAACCGGTTCGGCGGTTTCTCTTCGTGGAGGAGGGCCGGGGGTGCCGGAAGACTGTTGGCGCCGCGACGGCGGCGAGTCTACGGCCTGGAGCCCTGCGAGCTTCTCCACCAGCTCTCCCGCGTGGGAAAATCGATCCTCGGCCTCCTCCTCGAAACACTCCTCGAGCAACGTCAGGTGCGCCTCGGGCACTCCCCGCTCGTCCGCGAGACGGCGCATCCACTTGCGGCCCCGGGGACTGCCCTTGCTCATGTCGCCGGTGAGGAGCTGATACCAGATCACTCCCAACGCATGCACGTCGTCCCTCGGGTCGGGCGGCTTGCCGAGTTGCTGCTCGGGCGAGGCGTAGAGCGGCGTGTGCGATCCGTGGAGGGTGTTGCCGAGGCCCTCCTGGGGCTTGGTTCGGCCCGCCATCGTTTCCTGGACCAGCTTCTGCGCCGCGAGTCCGCCGATCCCGAAATCGGTGATGCGAAACGCCGTATCTCCTTCCTCGGCACGCTCCACGAGGATGTTCGCTGGCTTGAGATCGCGGTGCACCAGCGCAGGCCGGAGACCATGAGCGAACGCAACGATCTCGGCGATCCGGAGCATGACGCGGGCGGCCTGGTCGGCGGAGGGACCGCCGTCCCGCGCGTGCCACTCGCGGATCAGGCCACCCAGCTCGCCGCCCTCGACATACTCGTACTGCAAGCAGGGCGTCTCGCCGCCGAGACTGGTGCCGATCAATTGGACGATGCCGGGATGCGTGCCCTCGCGGCGTACTCGGCCAAGCAATTCCGCCTCGTTGCGTAACTGCCGC
>Ga0180430_10001137_pt1 | contig 26844 bp, 25 predicted proteins | sample SS_ome_9_FD_132999 | JGI IMG/M metagenome (GOLD analysis project Ga0180430, IMG submission 132999) | Hypersaline lake sediment archaeal communities from the Salton Sea, California, USA - SS_1_S_2 metaG | ecosystem: Environmental > Aquatic > Non-marine Saline and Alkaline > Hypersaline >... | reverse complement strand
TTCGCTCTGACGACAGAAGCTATTTGTGCCGAGCTACGCTCGTCACTCTATTATAGCTTCTGTACGTTCAAACCTGCGGCCCTCTCAAGTTTCTAACGGTCGATTGGTGGGCCCGGCAGGATTCGAACCTGCGGCCCTCTGCTTAGGAGGCAGATGCTCTATCCCCTGAGCTACGAGCCCACCAATCGACCGTCCGGACGAAACCTAGTATGTGATCATCGAGTAGACCGGCGCGCCCTTGATCTTCTCGCGGCCGTTCAAAAAACCCAGCTCCACCACGAAGGCGCATTCGACCACCTCGCCGCCCTGCATCCTCACGAGCTCGCATGCCGCGCCGGCGGTGCCCCCTGTGGCGAGCAGGTCGTCTATCACCAGCACCCTCTGGCCGGCGGAGATGGCGTCGGTATGCATCTCGATGGTCGCGGAGCCATACTCAAGATCGTATGATATGTCCACCGTGTTGTAGGGGAGTTTCCCCTTCTTGCGCATGGGGACGAAGGCGCAGCCGAGCCGCTCCGCCAGTGGCGCGCCGAAGATGAAGCCGCGGGACTCGATGCCCACGACCACGTCGATGCCCTTGCCCTCGTAGCGCCCGGCCAGGCTCGCAAGCACCGCCGAGAACGCATCGTGATTCGCCAACAGCGGCGTGATGTCCTTGAATATGATGCCCGGCTTGGGGAAGTCGGGCACGTCCCTGATGTTCTGTCTCAGCAGAGTCTCCATTGAATCCTCCCCGGAGGTCTTTTTCGCTTCAGCATTCATGGCAGATTGTTGCCCCGGCTAACCGCGTTTGGGCAGGAAAAATAGGGGATTGCGTGCGGTTTGTCCATGTCGAATTTCGAAATGCACGTGCGGCCCCGTAGCCCTGCCCGTCCGCCCTACCGTCCCTATCTTCTGGCCCTGGCGTACGGTCTGGCCCTTGCGCACCTTGTTGGAGTTGTTGTGCGAGTAGGCGGTGAACATGTTGTCCTTGTGCCTGAGCAGTATGAGCTTCCCGTAGCCGCGCATGGCCCCGGCGTAGACCACCTTGCCCGCAGCCGCGGCCTTGATGGGCGTGCCCTTCTTGGCGCTTATGTCTATGCCGTCGTGCCGCCGGCCGTTTCTGATGCCAAACTTGGAGGTCAGCTTGCCGTCCACCGGCCATATGAAGCGGCCGCGATAGAACTTGATCTTCTGAGACGGCGCCTTGCTCCTTCGCTTCTTCGCGCTCTTCCAATCGGCGCGGCCGGCCTTGACGTCGTCGCCGAAGGGCAGCTTCTTGAAGCCGGCCTTCTTCTGGCGCGGCGGGATGTACAGGCGCTGTCCGGCCTTGATGTCCTTCGGGTCGAAGATGTTGTTGTACTCGGCGAGCGTCTGGACATCCGTGCGGTAGATGGAGGCGATGCGCTGGATCGACTCGCCGCCGCGCACCTTGTGATATACGCCGCGCTTGTCGAAGGAGGTCGCACACGCCGATGTCACAGCGCATAGTGCGATTACCAGTATTATCTTCGAAGCGAGTCTCATCGTCTCGGTTCAAAATCTTGAAGGTTAAGGCTGAGGCTTAGGCCAAGCGCAATATATAATTAATCCTCAACCTCAACCTTCATCTTTCCATCCCGCTTTTCCAATCAATTTGACAAAACGACAGGCGGTCATGCTCCTGGTGTCGAAGCCCTGCCCGCGCCTGATTATCACGTCGAGCCTCTGCATGTCCTGGCTGCCCACCGGGATGACGAGCCTGCCGCCGTCGGCCAACTGCTCGCGCAGCGCCTCCGGAACGACCGGCGCACCGGCCGTGACTATGATGCCGTCGAACGGCGCCTGGTCGGGCCAGCCCAACGTGCCGTCGCCCACCCTGAGCTTGATGTTGTCGTAGCCCAGCTTGTACAGCGCCTTGCGCGCGCGTATCGAAAGATCGCGGATGCGCTCGATCGTGTAGACCTCTCGGACGATGCGCGCGAGCACCGCGGCTTGATATCCGGAGCCGGTGCCGATCTCGAGGATGCGCTCGTCGCCGTTTAACGCCAGCGCCTCGGTCATGATGGCTACCATGAGGGGCTGGGATATGGTCTGGCCCGCACCGATCGGAAGCGGCCGATCCATGTAGGCCTGGTCCTCCATGCCCGGGCTCACGAACATGTGGCGTTTGACCTGCCCCATGACCTCGAGCACGCGCGAGTCGGTCACGCCGCCCGGCACGAGCTGTTCGGTCACCATCCTGCGCCTGGCGACGCGGTACTGGTCGGGCGCCTCGCGCGACCTGCCGACTGTGCCCCTGTGCCCCATCATCGCGTAGCGTGCCTCCCGCCGAGCCTTATCTTCCAACGGCTGAGCCTCTCCAGCTGCGTGCCGTCGGTGATGTTCACGCGAAGCGGCGTGACGGAGACGAAGCCCTCGCGCACCGCCGTGCAGTCCGAGTCGTGCATATCGTCGAAGCCGCTCTGATCGCCGCCTATCCAGTAGTACTTCTTTCCCCTGGGGTCGGTCTTCTCCACGATGACGCCGCCGTAGTGGCGCTTGCCCTGCCTCGTGAAGGAGATGCCCCGCATCTCGTCCAGAGCCATGTCCGGGACGTTGACGTTGAGCACTATGCCCTCGGGCAGGCCCTCCTCGAGGACCTTGCGCGCGATCACCGCCCCGACCTCCGCCGCCGCAGCTACGTTGCCACAGCCGTCGTTCATAGACGAGACCGCCACGGAGGGGATCCCAAGGATTCCGCCCTCGAACGCGACCGAGACCGTGCCGGAGTAGTGGACGTCGTCACCTAGATTGGGGCCGTGGTTGACGCCGGATATTATGAGGTCGGGCCTCCTCGAGAGGATGCCGTGTACGGCGAGCATCACGCAGTCGGTGGGGGTGCCGTCGACTGTGTAGACGTCGGGCCCAAGGCCCTCGACACGAAGCGGCCTGTGCAGCGTGATCGAGTGGCTCGAGGCGCTGCGCTCCTGGTCGGGGGCCACGACCACCACCCTGCCCAGGGGGGCAAGCGCACGGGCGAGCGCCAATATCCCCTCGGCCCGTACCCCGTCGTCGTTCGATACCAATATCAGCGGCGCATCGGCGCCCTTTTTGCTCGAGCTTCGTTTTGCGGACATATGTCAGGTTGAGATAAAAATCTGTAGTATTTATGAATACTTACGTTAAATGACGTTTTCTGTCAAGCGAAAGTGCGCCCAGCTGTGGCCCTTGCATTTTCGGGATGCCGCTGCTATTCGCCCGCAACCATGAAAACCACATATAAGGATGCGGGTGTCGACATAGACGCGGGCGGCCGCTTCGTGGAGCTGATAAAGGACCACGTGAAGGCGACGCACAGGCACGGCGTGATGGGCGACATCGGAGGCTTCGGGGGCTTCTTCGCCCTGGACGAGCTGGGCGTGGAGCAGCCGGTGCTCGTCGCCGGCACCGACGGCGTAGGGACGAAGCTGCGCATAGCGATCGAGATGGGCCGCTTCGACACGGTCGGGGTGGACCTCGTCGCCATGTGCGTCAACGACATCGCCTGCTCCGGCGCACAGCCGCTTTTCTTCCTCGACTACTTCGCGACGGCAAAGCTCAAGCCTACGGAGCACGCCGAGGTCGTGAAGGGAATCGCGGGGGCCTGCGGGAAGTGCGGATGCGCGCTCATAGGAGGCGAGACCGCCGAGATGCCGGACATGTACGCCGATGGCGACTTCGACATAGCCGGCTTCGCGGTGGGCATCGTCGACAGGAGGCGGATCATAGACGGCAGCAGCGTGGGGGTGGGCAACGCGATCATAGGCGTGGCCTCCACCGGATTCCACAGCAACGGCTACTCGCTCGTCCGCAAAGTGGTCAGCGACGCTAAGCTAAATCTGGGAGAGCGCTACGACGGGATCGAAACGACGCTGGGCGAGGCGCTGCTGGAGCCTACGGCGCTGTACAGCCCGCTCGTTGCGAAACTCACGAAGGATTTCGACCTCCACGGCATCGCGCACATAACCGGCGGCGGCTTCTGGGAGAACATCCCCAGGATCCTACCGGCGGGGGTGGCGGCGCAGATATCGAGGACGTCATGGACGGTCCCTGAGATCTTCCGCTTCCTGCAGCGCAAGGGCAGCATCGAGGAGCACGAGCTCTTCCGCGTCTTCAACTGCGGCATAGGCATGGTGATCGTCCTGCCGGCGGACCAGGCCGGACGGGCGATGGAGGCGATGGACGAGGCGGGCTTTTCCGCCTACGAGATAGGCAGCATCACCAAGCGCGAGGCGGGCGGGCCCGCCGTAGTGATGGAGTGACGATGGCGGATTCGCTCGACATAGGCGTACTGGCCTCCGGGAGCGGCACGAACCTCCAGGCGATAATCGACGCGGCGGAGTCCGGCCGCGTGCACGCGCGCGTCCGCTGCGTGATCTCCGACGTGCCCGGCGCCCAGGCGCTCGAACGGGCGAAGAGGCACGGGATCTGCGCGGAGGCGGTCGAGCGAAAGGATTTCGAGAGCAAGGCGGACTTCGAGGAGCGGATCGTCGAAATGCTGATCGAGCACGGCGTGAAGCTAGTCTGCCTGGCGGGCTACATGCGTATTGTGGGCCGTACGGTGCTTCAGGCCTTTCCCGACCGCATAATAAACATCCACCCGGCCCTGCTCCCGTCGTTCCCGGGGCTGGAGGGCCAGAGACAGGCGCTGGACTACGGCGTGAAGGTGGCCGGGTGCACGGTCCACTTCGTCGACGAGAAGACAGACCACGGCCCGATCATCAGACAGGCCGCGGTGGAGGTCCGCGAGGACGATACGGTGGAGACGCTCAAGGCGCGGATACTCGAGCAGGAGCACCGCATCTACCCGGAGGCGATCGAGCTCATCGCCCAGGGGAAGTTGACACTTGAGGGAAGACGCGTAAGGATCGCCGATCGATAAACACACACAGGGGGAATACGGATGAAGAGACTTTTCGCACTCGCCTTCGCTTTCACGACAATCCTTTTGGCGGGGACTGCCACCGCGCAGAGCACCACCGCCGGCAACTTCACCGTGGGCCTGGGGCCCATGGGCAACATCTACGTCGTAGACACCAATCCGGAGCTGGACCCGGGCATCGGCGGCTACGTCTACTTCGACTACCGCTGGTCGCCGCAGTTCTCCACGCAGGTGAGCGTGCTCGTCACCACGCAGGACGGCACGGGGATATCGGCGGGCGACGGCGGCATCGAGTTCCTGGGCATTCCCACGTTCGATCTGAAGTTCTACATCTTCAACACGCCGTCGCGCTGGGACCCCTACGGGCTCATCGGCATGGGCGTCTACGCCACCACCGAGGGCTCGGTTGACAACGGCACGTGGGCCGTGGGCATCGGCGCCAACCTGGGCCTGGGAACGGACTTCTACATCACGGAGAGGTGGTCTGTGGGCCTGGCGGCGATATTCCGCTCCATCGGCCTCATCACCTCCACGAGCGGCAACAACAACGGCACCGCTCTGTTCCCCTTCAGCATGATGGGGAACGTGGCCTATCACTTCTAGTGAATTACCAGTTAGGTTGAGGCTTAGGCTTAGGCTGAGGCTCAGGTTTAGAACATAATATACTTAACCTTAGCCTTAACCTTAGCCTTAACCTCAGCCTTATTGAGCTACACAGGTCTCCAAATGAAGCTCACAAGCGGCAATATACTGCTGGCGCTCGTCATAGGCACGGCCCTTCTCTGCTCGGCGTGTACGCGAAAGCCTGCCTCCTTCGAGGAGAAGCGCGCGGAGATGGTCCGCACGCAGATCGAGCAGCGCGGCATCAAACACGAGGGGATCAAGAAGGCCTTCCTGGCCGTCCCGCGCGAGGAGTTCGTGATCGACGAGTACAAGGACCGCGCCTACGAGGACAACGAGGCGCCGATCGGCCACGGACAGTCGCTCGACCGCCCGTTTGAAAACGCCATCATGCTGCTGGCGCTGGACATCGACCCCGGCGAACGCGCTCTGGAGGTGGGAACCGGCTCAGGGTATCTCGCGTCGCTGATGGCGCAGCTGGCCGACGAGGTCTTCACCATCGAGATCGTGCCGGAGATCGCGGACATGGCCCGCGCCCACATCCAAAGGCTGGGTTACGGCAACATTCACGTGAAGACCGGCGACGGCTTCATAGGCTGGCCGGAGCACGCGCCCTTCCACGCGATCGTGATGACCGCCAGTCCGAACAAGGTGCCGGAGCCGCTCGCGGAGCAGCTGGCCGAGGGCGGGCGGATCGTGCTGCCGATGGGCGGCACGGAGAAGTTCCAGGAGCTCGTGCTCTTCGAGAAGAAGGACGGCAAACTCGTGGAAAAGACGCGGCTGATCCCCGCCACGTTCGTTCCGATGAAGGGGAAGATACTGGAGGAGTGAAGTTAAGGCCTCATCTCGACGGCCGCATGGTATAGCTGCGAGGCAATCTCAGCCAGCTCTTCATCGCCCTTCTTGCTGAAATAATCGCCGGCCAAACCCATGTCCTCGACCATGCCGCCCCAGAACGTTCCGTCGTCCAAGACCTCTCCCCTCTCGACCTGTTCGGCCAGCGCCCACGATGCACGAACGACGTACCTGGCGACTTCCTGCAAGCCTTCGTAGAATTTCGGGCGGCCGAGCAGCGTTCCCGCGTATGCGCTGGCGAGCTGCACGTACGTATCCATATCGCCTGCCCTGTAGGCCTCCGACATCCCGAAGAAGACGCGCGCGCCGATGTCGACTTCCCTCTCGGGGTTCTCCGTGGCCTTGAGCCACGCCCTGGCCGCGGTCGCGCGCATCGGGTTGTCCTTTTCAAAGCCGCCCGCGCGGGCGTCGCGCATGTCGGCCGCGAAGCCGTACATGGCCGCCGCAAGGATATCTCGACAACCGTCGCACTGCACCAGCTCCGCCGCAGCCGCCACGAAGGCCGACTCGGCGAGCTGAAGCGACCACGGCGTATTGATGTGCGCGAGCAGCGCCCCCGCGGAGATCAGATGCTCCGGATCGAAGATCCCGTAGGCCCTGAGGACATATCCCCTGGTGAGCATGGCGTCGGCGAGCTTATGGCCACCGCCCTGCAGATACGTCATAGACGCAAGGCGCCGCGCCAGCGCCTCGACCGTCATGTCGGCAAATGTCGATGTATCGTGATCCAGCTTCGCGTCCTCGACGGGATCGACCTCCCCCTGCGTCAACTGGAGCTTGATCCGGTCGCGCCTTTGGGCCTGCTCCTCGGTGATCTCGCGCCCGAAGAACCGCTCGTCCGGGAGGAGATCGCCCATCCTCGTCGAGAGCACGCGATCGAGATATATGACCTCCTTATGAAGTCCCTCTTGCCCGAGCCCCGCCTTTATTAGCACGCCGTCGTCGTGGGCACGGGCGAAGGCCTCCACGTCGAAGATCTCGTGGTGCTCGCCCACGTGCCTGTCCCGCACGATCGAGGGGACCATCGGCAGCTGATCGCCTATCGATCCGAAGGCGGGCATGCCTTTTCTGATCGTCGGCACGACGCCTATCCTCTCGTGGTTTGCCAGCCCGGTCAGCGCCAGGCGAAACTGCCCGAAGTTCGTTATCGCATTGCTCATCCTTGTAGCCTCCCTCTTTGCATCAAAGTGATTTAAGTATCTCCTCGCCTTTCAGGTACAGCTCCTTGGCGCCCATAGCGCGTTCCTTGGCGCCCTCGTTCTCGGACATCTGATAGTTCATCATCGCCCCGTTGATCAGGACGAGCACCTTCTCGACTCCGAGGGCATCGGGCCCCTCCTTGACCAGGATTTCCGCGCGGGCCCACGCGTCACGGATCATAGAGGAAGCGGCGTCGTCCAGCTCGCGACGATTCAGGCTGTAGCTGGCGTGCCTCGAGTGCAGCCATAAGAGTGCCCGAGGGTCCCAGTCGCTCGTGTCGTAGTCGTCCCAGGCGTAGTTCATGAGTCGGTATAGCACCTCTAAGTAGAGAGGATCATCCTGGCTGATATTTTCCAACACCTCGCCCCAAAGCTTTCTGGCCGGCGCCTTCAGTTGGCGGATGTCGTAGCCGTACTCGACGGGCGCGAAACACTGCGCCAGCTCGTACAGCGCCGCGGCCGAGGCCGGCTCGCCGCCCGCAGCGTTGGCCTGCGCCGCCCTCTCGAGCGTGTTCGTCAACTTGTGATGCACCCCCACGCTCCGATTCGAGACTCCCCACATGACGGCAGCGGAGGCCAGAAGCGCGTCGGCCGCATCGAGGCCCTCCGCCTCGTTAGCGCGCTCCGCCAGGAGTCCCTGCAGGTATTCGAAGCCGCTTACGTTAATCGGCGAGGTCCCATTCTCACGAAGCTCGACCCAGTTGATCGATTCCGCGTTGTAAATTGTCCTGACCGCATCGGCCACCGTCATGCCACGTATGTGCTCCCAATGTCGCCCCTGTCTGGCAATGTCGCCCAGCATGGCGCGGTCGAACGCCTTGCGGGGGTCTCGATCTGGCAGAAAATCGCCCAGCCTCCTGCCAAAGACACCCCTGAGCAACGAGCCTTTGAGCGACTTCGTGCCAGCCTTCGACTTCGCACAGCTGCAGCCGCCCGAGCAGTCGGACATCTCGAAATCGACGATGGGTTTGGGCACCGACCTCTTCACGCCTATGTCGCCAAATGTGATTCGCCCGCCTTGGAGGCCCGTGGAGACTAGCCCTGCACCCGTCTGTTCAGTGTAGATCTCTATGTTCGTACGGAAGGAGTTAAATGCGTTAATCGAATTCATAATCAGACCTCCAAAGATGTCATCCTCAGCCCTGCCGCCTCGGGTTGCTCACGAACGTCGAGATGCCGTAGACCACGCCGGCCATGCCCAGCATCAAGAAGATTATCCCGGGCGCCGCGACCGAGAGCATGTAGGCGCCTATGGCGGTGCTCGCCACGCCGCCCAGGCCCGCCACGGTGCCCAGCGCCCGGCGGCCGACCCGCGGCCAGCCCCTTTTGGTGAGGGTCGAAACTTTGCGCCGCATCGGCCTGAGCCTTGTGTCCTTGGACTTCGTCTCGCGCTCGAAGCGCTCCTTCCTTACAGCCGCCAGCGCGACTGAAACGATCTCGGAGGAGGCGACGTCGATCCCCCTGCCCTCGAAGACGTCCCCCGCCTTGGCGAGCATGACGTCGGCGATGATGCCGGAGACGATGCCGTAGCCTTTGGCCTCGACGAGAAGCTCCGCGAAGGCGAGAGGATCGTCCACGCCGATCTTCGCGAAGTTATCGTACTTCTCCAGCTCCAGATAGGCCATGTCGATGCGCCGGTCCATGTAGTGACGGCCCCTGCTTATCACAGAGTTCCTGAAGTCGGCGTAGGCGGAGAGGTTGGAGCCCGGCTCGGGGAAGCATACGTCGTAGCGGTCCAGCTCCCGCACGTGGCCCCAGACCCTGGCCTGCACGCCGCCCCAGGCGTGAGAGAGCTCGCTCACGCTCTCCGAGCGGACGAAGCGCAGCATCGTGCCCAGCTGCACCGGCAGCGGGGGCATCTGCGGCTTTATGTTGAGTCCGTTTGTGGTCATCTCTATACGTCAGCAAATTATCCGACGCTCATAACGCACCGAAGCCCCGCCTTGCAACATATTAATGAAACCGAAATGCAACAAACATTGCTTTAACTATAATCTCCTAAGTGCCCATTTTTAAGCGCCCTACCAGTAACTAACAGGTTCCTACTGGTAAGGCGGCTTACCAGTAGGAAGCAGGTAGTTACTGGTAGATATTTCTTAGCAACTGTTGAGCCTGCGGGCCGATACGTGTTCTAACGAGCGCCAAGGAGGGCCGATGCCCGCGAAGTCGAGGATATACAGCCAGCTCACGTTCGCCCCGTACTGGGAGACGCACAAGCGCACGAGTCGCCAATCGAGGCCCCGGCCGACCCCCCCCAAACCGGCGGCCCCCGAACCACCGCCCCCGGAGCGCGCCCAGCCCCGAGAGCCGCTGCCCCGCCCATCCAAGCGCCTGCCCATGGCCCGGGCGATAGCCGACCTGGATCGCCTCGACGGCTACTGGGACGGCTACTACTACGACCTGCCGCTGCACATGGCCAACACCACCGGCCACTGCGAGATAGTCGAGGTGGTGCGCGACGAGCTGGGCAGCCATGCGCAGATAGAGCACGAGTACACCATGATCGACGACGAGTTCGTCGAGCTCGACTGCGACGAGCTCGCGGCGAGGCTCACCTCGCTGTCCGAGATCGCTATCAAAATACCAGCCTTCTCGCTGATGTCGCTCAAGAACGGCATGGACAGATCCGAACGCCTCATCGCGCTCAAGCGCCTGACATTCGAGGACATGCTGGGCTACCACATGGTGGACCACATGATCTCTGCGCTGATACTCGCCATCGGCACGACCGACAAGCCCTCCCACGAGCTCTTCACCGAGATCGTCTTCGAGCAGTACAGCGCGTATATCGACGGATTGGGAAGGCGCATCGGGAACAGCGACATGCAGGGCCACAGGGTCGATGACGCTGCGGAGGCCTACGAGATCCTCGAGGACCTCGGCGAGAAGTACGGCTTCGAGACCAGCCAGTTCAAACCAAGGTAAACTAATCAAGTCCGTGACTGGTGACTAGTGACTGGCGGCGAATGACAAGAGACCGTCGCTAAAAAACCCGGGACACAAAACCGATTTTTAAAAGTCCAACCTAGTGCCCCCGAAAAAATCGGTATTGTGTCCCGGGTTTTTTCCAGGGAGCCGGCGCTGAATGCCGATGCCGCCTCTGTGGCAGAGGCCCCTAGGCCTCGCCCTCGGTCTCCTGCTTCAGGCGGTAGACCTGCACCAGGATCTCGGCGACCGCGGCGTAGAGCTCCTCCGGTATCTCGTCGCCTATGTCGATCTCGATGAGCGTCCACGCCAGCGGCGGGTTCTGTATGATGGGGATCCCGAACTCCTCGGCGTACTCCCTTATCGTCTCCGCGAAGAGCCGCTGGCCCTTCGCCGTCACCTGCGGCGCGACCATCTCCTTGTCGTCGTACTTCACCGCCACGGCGAGCTCGGTCGGGTTGGTGATCACCGCGTCCGCGGATCGCACCGCCTGCCGCGTGTCGCCCATCGCCAACTCCTGGTGCAGCTGTCGGCGTATGCTCTTGATTAGCGGGTCTCCCTCGTCCTGCTTGTACTCGCGCTTGACCTCGTCCTTGGACATGCGCAGCTGCTTCTTGTACTCCCAGCGCTGCACCGCGAGATCTATGAGCGCGATCACGATGAAGACGACGAAGACCTTGAGAAGGAACGACACCACGAGCTGACCCGCCAGCGTCGCGGACTGGTCGGGCGTGGCGCCCACCGTGGAGACTATCTCGCGCAGGCTGTCGGCCACGACGAGGTAGGCGAGCAAAAATATGAGCGACATCTTGGCGATGTTCTTGATGAGCTCGACCAGCGTCTTGACCTTGAACATGTTCTTGAGGTTCTGGACCGCGTTGAGGCGCTTGACCTGCGGCTTCATCGGCTCCGCGGAGAAGATCGGCCCTATCTGGAAGAAGCCCACCCCTATCGCCACGACGACGATCACCGCGAGGAACGGACCCATGATCTTCACGTAGGTCATGAAGGTCCGCTGCCCCTCCATGACGATCGTCTCAAGGCCCAGCTCGCCGCGCGTCACCAGTTCGAAGTTCGACTGCATGAGCGTGCGCAGCTGATCGCCTATGTAGCCGCGCATGAACAGTATCAGCCCGAACGCGATGATTAGGATGACGATCGTGTTGAGGTCTCGCGACTTGGCGACCTGGCCCTTCTTGCGGGCGTCCCTCAATCGTTTTGGGGTCGCCTCCTCTGTCTTTTCCTGACTCGACTGTTCGGCCATCTGTCCCCCCTACAGCCCTATGTCGCCTGCTATCGACTGCATCGACTCCACGCCTATCGCGACGAAGTCCTCGAGGCTCATCCCGAGCTCGGAACACGCCCTGATCTGATCTCGGTCGGCGCCCGCGGCGAAGCGCCTCTCGCCGAAGCGGTTCATGACGAACGCCGCGTCTATCGATGCGAGCTTCTTGTCCGGGTGGATGAGCGCGCACGCAACGATGAGCCCCGTGAGCGGGTCGACCGCATACAGGGCCTTGGCCATCCTCGACTCGCGCGCCACGTGGCCCGGGTGCGCCACGATCGCGTGCAGGATATCAGGGTCGACCTGGCCCTCGATCCACTCCGCCGTCTGCCTGGCGTGGCGCTCGTGGTCGTCCACCGTCAGGTCGTAGTCCAAATCGTGCAGCAGCCCGGCCAGCCCCCAACTCTTTTCGTCCTCGCCGAGACTTCGCGCCAACGCCCTCATAACCGCCTCGGTGGCAATCATGTGCTTTATGAGGTTTTTTGTCTTAACCTTTTGTTTAACAAGATTAAATGCCTCTTCACGATTCATGGCGACCTCTCATTCAGACATCTTGTAATCGGCGACCGAACTGCAATCCAGCTTGGGCTCGGTGAGCTTTTGGACCTCCTCTGGCGTCCAGCCCGGTGCCACCTCTCGGAGAGTCAGCCCCCCCTCCGTCACGTCGATCACCGCCAGATCCGTGACTATGGTGTTCACGCACTCCTTTGCGGTGAGCGGATAGGAACACCTGTTCACGATACGCGCCTGCCCGTCCTTCGTGACGTGCTTCATGAGCACGATCACCCTCTTAGCCCCGACCGCCAGGTCCATGGCCCCGCCGTAGCTGCCCGTGCTCCTGGCGGGCAACTTCCAGTTGGCCAGATCCCCGGCCTCCGAGACTTGGAAGCCCCCCAGCACCGTCACGTCCAGGTGCCCTCCCCGTATCATGTCGAAGGAAAGCCCGCTGTCGAAGAAGGAGGCGCCCTCAATGGCGGTTATGTCCTCGTCGCCGGCGTTGGAGAGGTCCACGTCCTCGTGGCCCGGCTCGGCGTGCGGCCCGCAGCCCAGGATCCCGTTCTCCGCCTGGAAGTAGACGGTGCGGCCCTCCGGGATGTGAGTCGCCACGAGCATGGGCATGCCGATGCCCAGGTTCACGTAGCAGCCGTCGCCTAGCTCCAGCGCGACCCTCGCGGCCATCTGCTCGCGGCTCACGCCCTGCTTGGTCATCGCGCGCCCTCCCTGGGACAATGCACTATCCTGTCCACGAAGATCGCCGGAGTCATCACATCGTCCGGGTCGAGCGCGCCGACCTCCTCCAGGTTTTCGGTTTCGACTATCGTTACGCGCGCGGCGGCCGCCATCAGCGGGTTAAAATTGCGCGCGGTCATCCTGTAGCGGACGTTGCCCATACGGTCGGCCCTGTAGGCCTTCACCAGGGCGAAGTCGGCGCGCAGGGCCGTCTCGTAGACCATCTCCCGGCCTTCTATGACCCTCACCTCGCGACCCTCGGCGTGTTCGGTCCCGACGCCCACCGGCGTGTAAAAGGCGCCTATGCCGCCGCCGCCCGCCCGTATGCGCTCTGCCAGCGTCCCCTGGGGCGACAGCTCCAGCTCGCAGCTACCATCCTGGACCCGCTTCTCCAATTCGCTCACGTCCTTGGGGGAGCCGAAGACGGGAAAGCAGGTGATGACCTTCTTCACAAACCCCGCCTCGAAGAGGATGTTGGTGTCGTTGGGGTTGGTGCGGGAGCCCGCGGTGTCGTTCCTGATGATCGTCAGCTCCCGCACGCCCTTGTCCCTGAGCGCGACGAGCAGGTTGGATGGGACCCCCCTTCCGATGAAGCCGCCCACCATGACGGTCGCCCCGTCCTGGATGTCGGCTATCGCCTCCGCGCAACTGGCCACAACCTTGGATTTCATGGGTGTCATTTGTAAGTCACGGGCGATGCCATGTCAATTTCGGCGGTTGCGGCCTTTGAGTTGCTTTCGCTCAAAAATATCGGTAAGTTAGTCGGATAAGGGGAGCCGGATGGCCCAGGACAAAATGGAACAGAAGCCCAAGACCGTCGGCCAGTACTATATCATGGAGAAGGTGGCCCAGGGCGGGATGGCCGAGATCTTCCGGGGGCTGGCCTACGACGTCCACGGCATCAGCCAGCGCGAGGTCTGCATAAAGAAGATACTGCCCCACCTCTCCGCCGACAAGGAGTTCATCGACTCGCTCATCGACGAGGCCAAGCTCGCCGTGCGCCTGGTCCACGGCAACATCGCGCAGACCTACGATTTGGGAAAGGTCGGCGACGACTACTACATGGTCATGGAGTACGTCGAGGGCGCCACCCTCTCCCAGATCAACAAGCGCTGCATCTCCAAGGGCCAGCTCATCCCGATACAGCATCTGGTCTACTTCGTCTCAGAGGTGGCGCAGGGCCTGGACTACATGCACAGGCGCACCGACGAGGGCGGCGTGCCGCTGCATATCGTTCATCGGGACATCTCGCCGCAGAACATCATGGTCTCCTTCTCCGGGACCGTGAAGATCATCGACTTCGGCATAGCCAAGCCCGCCTTCAAGGCCTCCGGGACCGACTCGGGGCTGCTCAAGGGAAAGTTCGCCTACATGTCGCCGGAGCAGGCGCTGGGCGACGAGATCGACCACCGCTCCGACATATTCTCGCTGGGCGTGATCCTCCACGAGATGCTCACCGGCAAGCGCCTCTTCAAGGCGGCCGAGAGCCGCGAGACCATCAGGAACGTGCGCAAGGCGCTGGTCGAGCCGGTCGCCAACATCCGTCCCGAGGTCCCCGAGGAGCTGGACCGCATAGTCATGAGGGCGCTCACCAAGGACCGCAGGCACCGCTACCCCTACGCCTCCGAGTTCCGCGACGACCTCGTGAAGTTTCTGCACAGGCACTACCCCGACTTCAAGACGGCCGACGCGGCGAACTTCGTACAGGAGCTGTACCGCAACGAGATGGGCAAGAAGCGGCCGGTGGAGGCCGACAGCAAGACACCGGCGCTGATCATCGACAGGACGAACTCCGCGCTGGCCGGCGACGAGCAGTTCGAGGTGACCGGAGTCGCCAAGGCACCCGCCAACATAAAGGAGTTTATGCTCGATGAGGAGTCGGCGTCGGCCGCTCCACCCGAGGAAGCCATGGAGGCCGCCGAGGAGGAGCACACCGCCGACAGGCCCCCGCCGGAGCCAGAGCCTCCAAAGCGTGACCGGGGCGGCCGGCCCCCGAAGGGGCGCTCATACGCGAAGATCCTGGTTCCGGCGCTTGCGCTCATCGCCGTCGCGTCCTACTTCGGCCTGAGGCTTTACATGTACAGGCCCGCCGGGGCGCCTGGCGACGAGGGGGCCGCCAAGGCCGGAGTTATGGTCACGACAGAGCCCGCCGACGCCCTGGTGGCGCTGGACGGGCGCACTGTGGGCAAGGGCTCTCCCGTGACGCTCCGCGATATCGAGCCTGAGCGCGATTACTCCATCACCGTATCCAAGGAGGGCTACTTCCCCGACTCCAGGACGATCCGACTTGCTGATGGGGAGTTTAAAAACCTCAGCGTCAAGCTGAGGAGGAAGGCCCCGCCCTACGCCGAGATCGAGCTGATCTCCAACCCGCCGGGTGCCGTGGTCTTCATGGACGACAAACAGACCGCACTCCGAACGCCCGCGACGCTCGAGAAGATAGACGTCCGAAGGCCACACACCGTAGGGCTGTATCTTGAGGGATATAAGTTCTGGAACAAACGGCTCGAGCTCAAGGAGGGCCAGAGCAAATCCTTTGACGTCGCGCTCACCAAGGACTACGGATCGGCGCTCGTAGATTCGCAGCCGCAGGGCTCCCTCGTCATCATCGACGGGGCGCCGGTGGGCACGACACCGCTGACCAAGGAGGAGCTGGAGCCAGGCAGGGTCTACAAACTCCAGATCTGGCACGAGGGCTACAGGCCCAGCGACGTGGAGTTCAAGCCCAAGGCCGGCGCCCAAAAGGAGATCCGCGTGACGCTCACCCCGCTCGGGCCGGGCGAGACGAGCGCCCCGCCGCCGGCGCCCTAGATCGAAAAAACGGGGCGCCGAGGTTGAATTTCGGGGCCCGATGATTCACAATCAGGAAGACCATGATCGCCAAGAAGAAGAAAAAAGAGAAGAAATCCACCGAGGAGGTCTCCGAGCGCACTGTGTTCACCGCCATCAAGGAGGTGGAGGCGCCCAGCGACCAGAAGGCCTACATCATGTTCATCTCCGGCCAGCTGGCCGGGAAGCTGTGCTACCTGGAGAACGCCGAGACGCATATCGGGCGCGCCGACGACTGCGACATCGCCATCAACGACTCGCGCATATCCCGGCACCACCTCCAGATCAGCCTCACCGGCGAGGGCGCGGTCATCGAGGATTTGGGCTCCACCAACGGCACCTTCGTCAACGGGCAGCGCGTCAAGCGCAGGCTCCTTCAGAACGGCGACCAGGTCCACATCTCCAGCGATACCATCTTCAAGTTCGCCCTGGGCAGCGAGGCGGAGCAGATCCTGCTCAAGGAGATGCACCAGATGGCCAACTACGACGCAGTCACCGGCATCTACAACAAGCATATCTTCGAGAAGCGCCTCCACGAGGAGTTCAGCTACGCGCGCCGCAAGTCTCTGCCGCTGGCCCTGCTCATGATCGACATCGACTTCTTCAAGAAGGCGAACGACACGCACGGCCACATGGCCGGCGATTACGTGCTCAAGGGAGTGGCCGAGCGCATCCAGAAGGCACTGCGCGGCGAGGACATACTGGCTCGCTACGGCGGCGAGGAGTTCGCCGTGATAATGCGCGGCACCGAGATCCGCGGCGCCGCGATCATCGCGGAGCGCATCCGGGCGCTCGTGGCCTCCGAGCCCTTCGCCTTCGAGGAGAAGAAGATACCGATCACGATAAGCATCGGCGTGGCTGCGCTGGCGGGAGGCAACTTCGACAAGGACAAGCAGCTCATCGCCCAGGCGGACGCCTGTCTGTATCAATCAAAAGAAGGTGGAAGGAATCGGGTAACCTCCTAAAGACGCCAGTACAGCAAGCACAGCCAGAACGGCTAGAACGGTTTTGACCGTACTGGCAGTACTGGCTGTTCTCGCTGTACTGGCTGTTTCTCCTACCATTGACTTTTTTGCGGCAGAGGCTTACTCCAACTCCCCCATTAACTTGGAGGCTTCGATGCCCGCAGCGATAATCGACGGAAAGGCGATGGCGCTAAAGATCCGCGAGGCCCTCACCCGCGAGGTCTCCGATCTGACCGCCCGCGGCGTCAGGCCCGGCCTGGCCGTCGTGCTGGTCGGCCAGAACCCGGCATCCCAAGTCTACGTGAGGATGAAGCGCAAGGCCTGCGAAAAGGCGGGCATCGTGAGCTTCGCCCACGACCTTCCGGCGGACGCCTCCGAGGAGGCGCTGCTCGAGCTAATCTCGAAGCTGTGCGCCGACGTCTCCGTGCACGGCATCCTCGTCCAGCTGCCGCTGCCCGAGCACATCGACGAGATGAGGGTGCTGGAGGCCATCGACCCGGCCAAGGACGTCGACGGCTTCCACCCGCTCAACGTGGGCTTTTTGGGGCTGGGCGAGCCCTGCCTGCAGCCCTGCACGCCGGCCGGCATCATGGAGCTCATCGAGTCGACCGGCACTAAGATCGAGGGAAAGCGCGCCTGCGTGATCGGCCGCAGCAACATAGTGGGCAAGCCCGTCGCGATGATGCTGCTGGCGCGCAACGCCACCGTGACGATCTGCCACTCCAAGACGCCCGACATCGCTCAGGAGGTCGGCCGCGCCGATATCGTCGTGGCGGCCGTGGGAAGACCGGGCTTCGTGAAGGGTGAGTGGATAAAGCCGGGCGCGGTTGTGATAGACGTAGGCACCAACAGGCTGTCCGACGGCAGCCTCACGGGCGACGTGGAGTTTGCGGGGGCCCGCGAACGCGCCCGTGCCATCACCCCGGCGCCGGGCGGCGTGGGCCCCATGACGATCGCGATGCTTCTCAAGAACACCGTCGAGGCGGCGACGGCGCTGTCCAAGGGATGAGGGAGACACGGGATGACGAGGAAGACTCCGTTATACGATGAACACACAAGGCTCGGCGCGAAGATGGTGGAGTTCGCCGGCTGGATGATGCCCGTGCAGTACACGGGAGTGATCGAAGAGCACAACGCCGTCCGCAAGGTGGCCGGGCTCTTCGACGTCTCGCACATGGGCGAGATAGAGGTCAGCGGCCGCGATGCCACCGACTGCGTGCAGTGGCTCACGACCAACAACGTCCGCAAGCTCGAGGACGGCCAGGCGCAGTATTCGGTGCTTTGCAACGAGCACGGGACGGTGGTCGACGACGTCATCGTCTACAGGTTCAGCCCCACCCGCTACATCGTCGTGGCCAACGCCTCCAACGCCGCCAAGGACTTCGCCTGGTTCCAGTCGCATTCCAAGGGCGACGTCACCATCCGCGACGCGAGCGGCGACTACGCCCTGATCGCATTCCAGGGCCCGCGGGCCGCCGAGATACTGCAGCCGCTCACCGACGTGGACCTTACAGCGGTTGCCCACTACCACTTCGCCGAAGGCGCCGTTGAGGGCTCGCCCGCAATAATCGCCCGGACCGGCTATACAGGGGAAGACGGCTTCGAGATATTCGTAGGGCCCTCCGACGCCCCTAAGGTCTGGCAGGCGCTCATCGAGAAGGGGAAGCCGCGCGGCGTCAGCCCCGCAGGTTTAGGCGCGCGCGACACGCTGAGGATAGAGATGAAGTACAGCCTCTACGGGCACGAGATAACTGAGGAGACAAACCCGATCGAAGCCGGGCTCGGTTGGGTCGTCAAGCTCAAGAACCCGGACGACTTCGTGGGAAAGTCCACGCTCGTGGACATCAAGGCGCGAGGGCTGACCCGCAAGCTCGTGGGCTTTCGCATGAACGATCCGGGCATCCCCAGGGAGGGCTACAGCATCCTAGTGGGGGAAAACGACGTCGGCGTAGTCACAAGCGGCACGATGTCGCCCTCGCTGTCGTGCGCCGTCGGCATCGGATACGTTGCGCTGGCGCACGCGCAGGAGGGAACGGACATTTCTGTTGACATCCGGGGCCGGCCGAGGAAAGCAACTATCGTCAAAACGCCGTTTTACCCGCCACCTCATCGTAGATAAGATGCTGCGGGCCCGCCGGAGCCGTGGCGAAGGCGGGTGAAAAATAAAAAAGGGGGATTTCAGATGAACGCGCCCGACGACCTCAAGTACACCAAGGAACACGAGTGGGTCCGCTATGAGAACGGCATCGCCACGATCGGCATCACCGACCACGCCCAGTCGAGTTTAGGCGACATCGTTTACGTGGAGTTTCCCGAGGAGGGCGAGACTGTCACCAAGGACGACACCTACGGCGTCGTGGAGTCCGTCAAGGCGGTCTCCGACTGCTACGCGCCGCTGTCCGGCAAGGTCGTCGATATAAACACGCCGTTGACCGACAACCCCGAGACGATAAACGAGGACTGCTACGGCGAAGGCTGGATGTTAAAGGTGGAGCTCAGCGACGAGTCCGAGCTGGACGACCTCATGGACCACGACGAGTACAAGCAGTTCGTCGCCGAAGAGACCGCGTGAGGGGCCAGACCACCTAGGATCTTCGAGCGGCCGGATGTATTCGGCCGCTCTTCATTTGAGAACGGAGAGAGGATGCGCTACATCCCGCACACGCCCGAAGAGATCAGCGAGATGCTCGCCGCCATCGGCGCCAAGGACGAGGAGGCGCTGCTGGCCGGCATACCGAAGGGGATGCGCTCCGGCGGTATGCATGGCGTGCCGGCCGGGATGGCGGAGCAACAGCTCCAGGGGCACCTGAGCTCGCTGGCCATGAAGAACCGCACGATGTCGTGCGCCTCGTCCTTCCTGGGTTGCGGCGCCTACAGGCACTACGTCCCTGCAGCCGTGTCCGAACTCGCCTCGCGCTCCGAGTTCGTCACCCCGTACACGCCCTATCAGCCGGAGCTAAGCCAGGGGACGCTGCAGGCGATATTCGAGTACCAGTCGCAGATATGCAGGCTCTTCGCGATGGACGTATCCAACGCCTCGCACTACAGCGGCGCCACCGCGGCCGCAGACGCCGCGCTGATGGCGCGCAGGATCGCAAAAAGGCGCAGCCGCGTAATCGTGCCGGAGAACATGCATCCCGAGTACAGGCACGTCGTGGGGACGGTCGTCGCGAGCGAGGACGAGGTGACGCTCCTTCCCTGCCCCGCCGGCCACTTCGACTGCGCCGCGCTCAAGGGCGCGCTGGCCGGCGACGTCGCGGCCGTCTTCGTGCAGCTGCCGAACTTCTTCGGCATCGTAGAGGATCTGGGCGACGTGGCCGACATGGCTCACGAGGCCGGCTCGCTTCTCATCGCGGTCGTGCCGGAGCCGCTGGCGCTCGGCATCCTCAATCCGCCCGGGAGCTGGGGCGCCGACATCGCCGTCGGCGAGGGCCTCTCGCTGGGGCTTCCCGTCTCGTTCGGGGGGCCCACGCTGGGGATCTTCACGGCCAGACAGGAGCACGTGCGCAACATGCCGGGCCGCATCTGCGGCAGGACCGCGGACGCGGAGGGGCGCGCGGGCTACGTTCTGACGCTCGCTACGCGCGAGCAGCACATCCGCCGAGAGCGCGCCACCTCCAACATCTGCTCGAACCAGGCGCTGTGCGCCACGACGGCCGCGATCTACATGTCGCTCATGGGCAGCCAGGGCATGCGCGAGCTCGCAACGCTCAACGCGGCCAAGGCCGACTACGCGAAGAGGACCCTGGCCGCCGTCGAGGGCGTCGCCCTCCCCTTCGAGGGGCCTACCTTCAACGAATTCGTGATCGAAACCCGCGAGCCCGCCGGGGATGTCCTGGCGAAGCTCGCCGACGAGGGGATTCTGGGCGGTGTGGACCTGGGCAAGTGGATGCCCCATATGGAGCGGCGGATCCTGGTCTGCGCGACGGAGATGAACGCGAAGGAAGAGATCGATGGCTATGCAGCGGCGCTGGGGAGGATACTTAATTGAACGCCGAACCGTTAAACCGTGCAACCGTTGAACTGTTAAACGGTTGAACGGTCGAACGGTTGAACGGTTGAGGAAATCGCCATGAATAAAGGTAGCGACCAAATCCACACGGGCACGACCGGGCTCATGTTCGAGGAACCCACTGTCTTTGCCCAGAGCGTGCCCGGGAGGCGCGGGGCGCGGCTCCCTCGCTCCGACGTGCCGGAGTTTTCCGCCTGCGAGGCCTACGGCGCTCTGACGCGGGACAAGACCCCGGAGCTGCCCGAGCTCACGGAGACCGACGTGGCCCGCCACTTCACGCGGATCTCGATACAGAACTACTCCAAGGACCTGGGCTTCTACCCGCTGGGCTCATGCACGATGAAGTACAACCCGAAGATAGCGAACCGCGCAGCAGCGATGCCGGGCTTTTCCGACACCCACCCCTTCCAGCCCGAACGAATGGTACAGGGGAACCTCGAGATCTGTTATGAGCTCGAGCGCTGGCTCTGCGGGATAACCGGCATGCACGCGGCGACGCTGTGGCCCGCGGCGGGGAGCCACGGGGAGCTCGCCGGCATGCTGATGATCCGCGCCTACCACGCGATGCGAGGCAACCCGCGCAGCAAGGTGATCATCCCCGACTCGGCGCACGGCACCAACCCGGCCTCCGCGGCGACGTGCCACTACAAGGTCATCACGATAAAGTCCGGCCCCGACGGGCTTCTGGACCCGAAGGCGGTCGAGGCGGCGATGGACGAGGAGGTCGCCGCCATAATGATAACCAACCCGAACACGCTCGGGATCTTCGAGGACCACTTCAAGGACGTCTCCGATATCGTGCACGCCAAGGGCGGGCTCGTCTACCTCGACGGCGCCAACCTCAACGCCCTGATGGGGCTCGTGAAGCCCGGCGAGATCGGCGCGGACCTGATGCACATAAACCTGCACAAGACCTTCGGCACGCCGCACGGAGGCGGCGGGCCCGGCGCGGGCCCGGTGGCCGTGGTGGAGGAGCTCGCGCCGTACCTGCCGATCCCTCGGATCGTGAAGGACGGCGACGCGTACAGGATATCGGAGAGGCACCCGGAGTCCATCGGCAGGATCAACACCTTCTTCGGAAACTTCGGCGTCCTGCTGCGCGCCTACGCGTACATACGCGAGCTGGGGGCCGAGGGGCTGGCCCAGGCCACGCACATGGCCATCCTGAACGCGAACTACGTGCGCGCGAGGCTCGAGGGGGCGTTCGATCTGCCCTACAAGAAGCCGTGCCTGCACGAGTGCGTCCTCTCCGACAAGCTCCAGCAGAAACACGGCGTGAGGACGATGGACATAGCCAAGCGCCTCATGGACTACGGCTTCCATCCACCGACCGTCTACTTCCCGCTGATCGTGCCCGGCGCCATCATGATCGAGCCCACCGAGACCGAGCCCAAGGAGCTCCTGGACGGCTTCTGCGACGCAATGCTCTCGATAGCCAAAGAGTGCGAGGAGGAGCCGGAGCTGGTGAAGGCCGCGCCCACCCGCACCTTCCGGACAAGGCTGGACGAGGCCCGCGCAGCCAAGGAGCTGGTGCTCAAGGAGTGAAGGCGGAACATGTGGGGATGTCATCCCCGCGAAAGCGGGGATCCAGCCTCGTGTCTTCCCGACTGGATTCCCGCTGAAGACACGCGGGAATGACAAGCTACGCATATGAATCTCTTAACCGAGATAGAAAAAATTGCCGACCAGGGAAGCCCCGACAGGGAAGCGCTCGCCCGGCTCCTGGCAATCGAGGACCCCTCGGACCACGAGCGCCTGATGCAGGCGGCCTACGAGACTAAGCGAAACTCCGTCAGGCCCGTCGCATACTTCCGCGGGCTCGTGGAGTTCTCCAACGTATGCACGCGCAACTGCCACTACTGCGGCATCCGCCGCGACAGCTCGATACACCGCTTCTCGATGTCCAAGGCCGAAATCATGGAGTGCGCGGCGTTCGCCTTCGACAACCACTACGGATCGGTGGTGCTGCAGTCCGGCGAACGCGACGACGCACAGTTCGTCGACTTCGTCGAGGACGTCGTCCGCGAGATCAAGCGCCAGGGGGACGGAGCGCTGGGGATCACCCTCTCCTGCGGCGAACAGACGGAGCAGACCTACCGCCGCTGGTTCGCCGCCGGCGCGCACCGGTATCTGCTGCGCATCGAGACCTCCGACCCCAAGCTCTACTCGAAGCTGCACCCGGCCGACCAGGGATTCGATAAACGCGTGGAGTGTTTGAGGCTCCTCCAAAGCTGCGGGTACCAGGTGGGCACGGGAGTCATGATAGGTATCCCCCACCAGACAGCGGAGCACCTTGCCGGCGACATCACCTTCTTCAGGGAGATGGACATCGACATGATCGGGATGGGGCCGTACGTCCTCCACGAGCAGACCCCGCTCGCCCCGGAGGTCGTGAACACGCCGGAGGATAAGCGAAGGCGCCTGGATCTCGCCCTGCGCATGATAGCGCTCACTCGCATCATAATGCCCGACGTCAACATAGCCGCCGCCACGGCGCTCCAGGCGCTTCACCCCCAGGGGCGCGAGAAGGGACTAAAGGCGGGAGCCAACGTCGTCATGCCCAACCTCACGCCCAAGAAGTACCGCGAGGACTACCTGCTCTACGAGGACAAGCCCTGCGCCGGCGAGGAGGCCGACATGTGCCGCGGCTGCCTCGAGCGGCGCATTCAGTCGATAGGCGAGACGGTCGGGTGGGGTAAATGGGGCGACTCCAAACACTTCTTCGCGAGGCAAACCAGGAAATAATCGGGCGGCTAGGAGTAATAAAGCCGGCTCCCGCGAAAAAAAGTCCTCCTTTTTCCGATGAGGCTGTAAAAAGGAGGCACTTTTTTTCGCTCGCGCCGGCCCCTGCCACGGAGTCCGCCGTTCAGCACCAGGTCTCGCTCAGCGGGGTTCTCCGTCGGGTGGGAAAATCAGCGGGATCTGTCGAACATCGGTCGCATCAGCACTCGAAGCCGGAGATTTGCAAGGGAACGGAGTCCTTCTTCTCGATGACACCCTTCATGGCCTTGCACCAGTGACTGCTCTCGGATTTCATAACGTCCTCGACCTCCCGCCACGCCTTCCGCTCTACGAGCAGCGAGAAGATATCTATTATAGTATTGAGATTGGTCCCCTTCTCGCAGGCCAACTTCAAGAGCTCCGGCGGGAGTTCCCCTTCGTTGTCTACGTTCAGCATCGCTCTCGATAGGTTCGTGATAGGATGGCTGTTGCACTTGACGTGGTATTCCAGGATGTCCTTGACCGTCGTCCACTCCTTTCGCCTCAACAGCAGTTCAAAATAGGCCGTCTGGATCTCGGCCTTAAGCGCCAACGTGCTGGCGACACCCAGGATCTCCCCAGTCATCCCCTCTCGATCGTAATACTCGAGCACGATCTCGGCGATCTCAGCGCAGATCCAGGGGGGCAGATGTTCCTTGGAGTATACCATCACCTCGAGGACCTCGTCCCAGGCCCCCCGCTGCAAGAGCAGATCGAGCAGCTCGCCCCTGTCCGAGCGTTCAGAAGCGACAGCGTTAGCGACGATAGCGGCGGACTTCAGGATGCTCAGGGGGAGGGCCTCCTTCCGACCGTATTCGAGCACGATTTTGGCGAGAGACCTTCCCCCGCCTCCCTCCTTAGCGCTTCTCAGGATCTCTTCAACGGACTCCCACGCGCCCTGCTCCATCAACAAATCGAAGAGGTCCAGCCTGGTCCGTATTTTATACGATTGGGGGAAGGCTTCGTTCAGGATCTCCGCGGGCAGCTTCTCGATGAGGCCGTGCCTCCTTATGGCGTCCGCGAACTCCTGGCGGTGCTCCCTGCTCTCATCGTTTTCTATCCGATAGAGCGCCCGCCTCACATCGTCCCAGCCCCTTCGCCTCATGAGCACCTCGAGGCTGCCCGCGCTCCTTTCCATCTCCGCCCGCACCCCCTCCGCCCGCTGAACGATGTCGGGAGGAAGCTCGACCGCCTTTGCGTACTCATCCACCGCCTCCACCAGCGTCTTCCTCCCGCTATCCCTCCACGCTGTCCTCGCACTATCCAGCACCGTCTCCATCTCGTCCCATGCCCCGTGCTCGACGAACAGCGCTATCGCAGCCTTGACGTCAGAGGCCATGCACGACTCCTTATCGATCATACAAGCCGGAGGCAGGTCTCCACCGACCTCGGCCAGAGCCTCCACGAGATCCCTCGCGCTCTCCCCGTTCCACTCGTTCCTGGCGACGCCCACGGCCTCCCTGAGCCGACTCCAGCGTTCCGGAAAATCCTTTTCGCCGGCCTCGTCACAAACCGTGCGCAGGACGTGCCCGGGGAAATCGGGCGCAACGTCTCTCTCGAACGACCAGCCCTCCCCTGTATAGATGAGGTATCCAACGATAGGCCAATCGATGTGTTTGTTCTCATAAAACTTGTCGACATGTAGATTGACGTCGGCCAACCGCTTGCCGCCCACCGATACGGCTATCCTGGCATCGGCAGCATGCATTCTGTGGAAGAGGCTCAAATGAACCATATAGACCGCGTCGCGCTCCGGACTTGAAAGCCTTATGTTCTCCGGCCCCCACAGGTAGCCACCATCGAGGGGGGTGACACAGCCGTCCGCACTCTTCTGACAATCTATATCGAATAGGGGATCGTCAAGGGCGTCACCCAATCTGCCCCAGTGGGGGCGGCGCTCGTCAGGTTTATCAACTCTGCAGTTCGTGTGGTAACAAGTCTCCATCTCATAACGGTGTGGATAATCTACCGTCCATGGCCAGGCCATACCCTTGTCATCTATTATTCCGGATACACTCTTTTTCATCCCGTCACCTACGCATATTCCTTCGTCCAGCGAACGATCGGGCGACATCCTCACGAGCCTCAGATCGAGGTCCTCGAGCTCCCCACCTTCTGAGGTCCATGTCAGCGTCACCTGCAGTTCATCCTCGCCCAGCGGCTCGCGATCCAGATGGAATACGCCCAGGCCCTGCCTGCACTCGCCGTCGACGTTAGTGGCCAGCTGAAAGACGCTGACCGCACCCGCACAGAGGGGAACGGGAACCGACTTGAGCTCCTCGCCCTCCCTCATGAGGCCGTACCTCGAATGGAAGACTCCGCCGCAGTACATCTCGACGACGCCTCGATCGAACCCATCGGCACCGCTCATCTTGATTCTTACGACATTCGCGTCGGTCCTCTGCCCCATCGCGAGCTCGGAGCCCTGCCTCGTCTCGGCCGACACGGGATAGAAGTTCTCCCATATCGACGGGCAGACGGCGGTGCCGCGCCCGGCCCCGTTGGGGAAGAGGCGCTTTGCCGGATCGATTAACTTCGAATAGCACTTATGCTCGCCCCTCAGCTGGGCATGCAGCTTGTCGTAGGCGTTCTTGGCCCAGGAATCCTCGGGACGAACATACGCACAATCGCGGGAGAAGTCGCCGCCGCTCGGATTGTTGAAGCCCTCCTCGAAGGGATAGTCGAACGCGATCGTATGACCGTCTCGGCGCACAACAACGGAGCTCGCCAACATCGCCATCGCGTGCTTCGTATCGCCCACGCGACGCAGGGCGTTCGCGGCCTTGATGAGCACCCTGTTGTGGATGGAGAGGATGTCGGGATGGTTCTGCTTGAGGTCTTCAATAAACTCAGGGCGGATGCCTAGGTCATCCATGAGATGGAGGACCAGATCCAGCCCCTCCTCAGCCTCACCCATCTCCCCCCTCGCCAAAGCGACCTCGACCGAGTCGATCATCGCATCTAGCTCCGCGAGGGTCTGCTCGGCGGCAAACTGCTCCTCAGGCGGGTAGGGCTGGCCTTCGATGCGTCTGGTCGGGATGTCGTCGACCGCAATCGATATGGTCGTGTTCAAGGGATCGCCCATATAAGATTATTATCGGCATATCATCGGCAGTGTTTCGCAAATAATTGTTTCAGATAAAAAAAGCGTGCACTCGGAGTGCACGGTTGGGGCGCGCTGGTCCGAACCGGATACATAGGTTACAGAAAGTACCGAGGACATGGGTGACACTTTTTGAGAAAGGGAGGGCTCGGAGGTGAGCCATGCCCTGGAGAGTGAGCCATGTCATGAACGAGAGGAT
>Ga0180430_10001136_pt1 | contig 26861 bp, 24 predicted proteins | sample SS_ome_9_FD_132999 | JGI IMG/M metagenome (GOLD analysis project Ga0180430, IMG submission 132999) | Hypersaline lake sediment archaeal communities from the Salton Sea, California, USA - SS_1_S_2 metaG | ecosystem: Environmental > Aquatic > Non-marine Saline and Alkaline > Hypersaline >... | reverse complement strand
CTGGCCTATTATTCAGGTTCTATAATACCTGGGATCCTGGGGCATTTTATTATGGACGTATGCAATTTTTCGTTCTGGTGGACGGATCTGGGAGGACAATTCAGCAGAAAGCCCTTAGATCAGACGGGTATAGACTCCCATTTTATCATCTGGCTGATGGTTTTTGTGTTAAGTGCAATCCTGTTTATTTTTCTGCTTCGAAAAATCAGTCACCTGCGCAAAGTACACAATCTGGACAGCTTATAAATAACTGAAACTTACATCCCCCTGAGAAACAAACTGTGGAGAGCAACGTTTCTGATTCTAAAGCACGACTCTATGAAAACTGTAATCAGCACGTGCACCCCAGCCCTTATTGCCCTCATTGCACTAACATGTTTTTCCTGTACCAAGTATCAAATACCTGGTAAGCAGATACCGACACCTGATGATCCCGAAAATTCTGAACTTCTCAGCACTTGCGATCCGGATACTGTATACTTCCTCAATGATATTCTCCCGCTTGTGGTATCTTCATGCGGAACCGCAGGATGTCACGATGAAGAGTCTCACAAAGACGGGATAATCCTCACCGATTATACATCCATCATCCGAACAGGAAAAATTAAGGCTGGAGATCCCGGAGACAGTGAATTTCTGGAAAGCCTTACCGATGACGGTGATGACCTGATGCCTCCACCTCCCTATGATCCCTGGAACTCCGAACAGGTGGAGATGGTCAGACAATGGATTGCTCAGGGAGCACAAAACAATTCCTGTAGTGAAGGTTGTGATACCAGCCAGGTAAGCTTTTCCGGACAAATCTGGCCCATGATGGAAAGCTATTGTACCGGGTGTCACAGCGTGAGTGCTCCAGGTGGAGGAATTGTGATTGCAGGTTATGAGGATATGGTGGCTCTGGCTGGAAATGGCAGCCTGATGGGCTCAATCAGGTACGAGGAAGGATACGCACCCATGCCTACAAACCAGATGCTTTCCGAATGCAACATCAGCCTGCTCCAGCTTTGGATAGATGAAGGCTTCCCTGAATAAAACCCTCTGATACAACTAGTCTGCCCGAATGGATATCCGGGCCGGATCCAGGTCCCCGGCTGAAACTTCTACCACAATCTCACCAGCTTCACCGGTCGACCGAAGGACTATCATTCCCTTCCCCCTGAAAAGGCTGAAAGTGTCATCGGTGATACTCCCCTGGAGTTCCGGAGAGGCATTCCCGGCGGCCTGCAGGGTGGCAGGTCCCGTCACTTTCACTTTCAGATCCCAGTCATTTTCAAGTACCCTCTGGCCCCGAGAATCCCGGGAAATAACCTGGATAAATGCCAGAGAATTTTTATCCGGGGCGATCTTCTGGAGTTCTGGTTCGAGCTCCAGTCTGACAGGCTCACCGGTGGTATTTATAGAAATACTTTCCATCTCTTCACCATCCTGAAATCCCTTGGCCTTTAGTTCTCCGGGTGCATAGGTCAATTCAAACTCTGCCACATAGCGGTCCAGCGAATCAAGAGTTTTGCTTCCCGCTTCCACACCATTCAGTTCCAGTTCCACCTCGGGATAAGCAGAATATACCCTTACTTTTATGGGTAAACCTTCCATTCCTTCCCAGTTCCAGCTGGGAACTTCGTCGTACCAGCCCCAGTAACTCAATTCCGATTTTTTACCTTCCGGAACTGGCCTGACCACCATCATCTCCAGTTTGCTTTCCCCCCAGAGAATATCACGGTAGAAGGATTGTGGTTTTTTATTCCCCAGGATGTCGATATCACCACACCAGGCAATATACCAGGGCCAGGGCTTTAACATGTTAGGACCTTCGGTGTTCTCATACACCAAACGATTATGCCCGATTCCGGATTCACCGATGTAATCCATTCCGGTCCACACAAAATCACCCAATACGTACTTATGCCTTTTTACCATCTCCCAGTTCTCCCAGGCATGCTGGGGTACTGATTCTGAGCCGTACATCAGGCGGTCGGGATACAGCTCATGGTCTGCTTCATAATTCAGGAACTGGTAATTGTAACCTCCTATATCCAGGATGCTGAATGCATCTTCGGAATAACTCCACTCCTTGCCAGGATTGTCCCAGAATCCGCATATGGCCTGTGTGACCGGCCGTGTATCATCCACCTCCCTGATCGCTTTTATGAGATCTAAGCCAATTTCAACTCCTTCGGGATCGGCCCTTTCTTTTACTTCGTTCCCGAAGCTCCACATGACCACACTGGGGTGGTTCCGGTCGCGGTAGACCATGGCCTGGACATCCCTTACGTGCCATTCCTCGAAATAATTTGAATAATCTCTGGGCTTTTTCGCTTCGATCCAATGATCAAATGATTCATTTATGACCAGCATGCCATATTGGTCGCAGGCATCCAGAAAATGCTCTGAGGGTGGATTGTGGCTGGTACGGATAGCATTGTATCCATTCTCCTTCATAATTCTAACCCTTCTGTACTCCGCATCTTTGAATGCTGCTGCTCCCAGAAGGCCATTATCGTGATGCATGCAGGCACCCTTCATCAGGATTTCCTGTCCGTTGAGCAGAAAGCCATCCTCCACACTGTATTCAATGGAGCGTACTCCAAACTGTAAGGGATAACGATCCACTTCTTCTCCATTGGCCAGCAAAACCACTTCAGCCTTGTAAAGATTGGGATCTTCCGGACTCCACAAAGCCGGATTCTCCATATGGCCCGAAGCATGAAGAACGGTGCTTGATTGAGGCCCGGCTGTAAGCGACTGGGATTGGATAGTGGTCTTCTGCCCTCCTGGAGATATGGCATGCAAGACAAAGCTCAGTTCGGCAGGCAAAGCAGTTTTATTGGATGAAGTCACCTCAACCCGTACTTCTGCTTTTTCTTGAGATACAGTCGGAGTGGATATAAATACTCCCCAGGGAGAAATTGAGACAGGATTCAGCACAGAAATACTTACCTCCCTGTAAATACCGGCTCCTGCAAACCACCTGGAATTCTGTCCGGGATTTACAGTCTTTACGGCAATTACATTGATCTTTCCGGCATCTTTCAAAGCAGAAGTAATATCAAATTGAAATGGGGTGTAGCCGTATACATTTTCTCCGATTTTCTCGTCATTTATCCAGAGTTCTGTCTGGGTCTGGACCCCATCAAAGCCCAGGTAAACTCTTTTCCCTTCCAGGTCTTCCGGGCTGACATACGCTTTCCGATACCAGGCCGTTCCATCCCTCAGATATCCCACAGCCTGCCCCTCGGGCAGGTTCTTGAAGAAGGGGCCATGGTGTAGAGAATCCTGAATCTCATAGTCGATAATGCTCCAGTCGTGGGGAAGATGAACCGCTAACCAGTCTGCATCATCAATATCAGACAGTGCAGTGCTATTCAGCTCTCCCAGATGAAAGCTCCAGTCTGAATTGAAGTCAGCATCTCTGAAGAACTTTGCATTCGGATCCGGTCCACAGGAAACCAGGAACGGGATTAGCACATAAAGTAAGGAACGTGGTGTGAATTTTCTTGTTTTCATGCTTTTCTTTTATTGGCCCTTTCTTCCCGAAATTTAATCTCCAGGATCATCCTGCGTTTTTGCTGCAATACATTGATGGGCCAGAGGACATAGGTGAGGCCTATCAGCAGCCAGGACCAGTTGTATTTGTAATCCGTGGTAAAAAAGACAATCAGGGAAGTGATGGCAATGGCGAATCCCACATAAACCAATACGCTGAAGAGCTTAACTCTCTTTTTTAGCTGCTCTTTCCTCAGGTGTTTGAATTCTGATGGGGGCATGGCTAAAAGTATAAAATTGGAAGCAGCACTGCAAGCCTCATTTGACTTCCTTACTTTCAGGTTGTAAATTGCAGACAACCTATCCCTTGCATAGATGTCAAAAAGCAAAGCTGGATTCTGGAAGGAACTCAAGCGACGTGGTGTACCCAAGGTTCTGGCCATGTATGCTGCCACAGCTTTTATCATTATGGAGGCTGCGGAAATCATGTTTCCGCGCCTGGGCTTGCCCGACTGGACTGTCACCTTTATAATCATCCTTCTGATTGTGGGTTTACCGGTGGCTTTTATTCTTTCATGGGTATTTGACATTACCCCCCAGGGTGTGGTGAAAACAAGCCCTTTGGAGGAAGTAGATGAGGATGACCTGCCTGAGGACCGGGGCCGAAGAAAGCTCAGATTCAGCGATGGAGTTATTGCTTTCCTGCTTGTGGTAGTGGCCATACTGATCTATCCAAAAATCTTCGGGGATCAGGACTCTCGCGTGCGTCGAAAAATGCCTGAGAAGCTTTCCATAGCGGTTATGCCTTTCAATAACATGACAGGCGATTCTATTTATAACCTCTGGGAAGGAGGGGTGCAAAACCTGCTTATCACTTCTCTTTCAAATTCAAAGGAATTGTCGGTCAGGCAGTTTGAAACCATGAACAGCCTGTTAAACGGCAAAGATGATGTCAATTATGCAGGTTTTACCTCCAGCCTGGCTGGTGAAATGGCCAGGAAGGTAGAGGCAAATACCGTGATTTCCGGTAATCTGCATAAGGCTGGCGCCAAGTTCAGAATTACTGCGAATATCATGAATGCCGAAACCGAGGAAATCTATAAGTCTTTTGGAATGGACGCCGAGGAAGAGGATGACCTTTTCGCCCTGGCCGATTCCCTTTCCTTGATACTCAAAGATTTTCTTGAAGTCAAAAGCCTGAAGCAAAACCAACACTTTGACCTTGCTTTTGTATTTACCCAGTCTCCTGAAGCCTACAAACTTTACCTGCAGGGGTTTGACTGCCACAACCAGCTGGATTATGCCTGCGCCGCTTCCTTCTATGACAAAGCCTTGAAGATAGACAGCAACTTTGTATCAGCCATGATGCAGCTGGCTTACTGCCTCGGCGACCAGCGTCAGGCTCAGCAATCCAAATACTGGGCCTACAAAGCCTATGAAGGTATGGATCGTCTGCCCCCCGAAATGCAACTGAAGGTACAGGTGGTGAAGGCTGTGGCTGATAAAGCACCCTTGAAGCAGCTAGAATATACGCGGGATTATCTGGAGTTCTTTCCCTATTCCTCATACATGGTTTATATGGAAGGATGGATCAATTTTAACCTTCATCGCTGGGAGGAAGCTGTGGAAGGATTCGAGAACAGCCTAAAACTACTGAAAAAGCTTGAACAGAAACCCTGGGCATGGACTTATATTCTGTTGGGAGGAGCCTATCATAATCTGGATTCTCATAATAAAGAACAAAAAGTTTTTGAAGAAGGTCAGGAGCTCTGGCCCGATCAGAAGTCCACCTTCGATTACTGGCAGGCCATATGCGCAGTATCGCAGGGTGACAGCATCAGAGCCGCACTCCACCTGGAGGAGATTCGAAGCGAATTGGAACAGAGAGGTTGGCCGGAAGGCAATATTCTGGCATGGTACGCAGGAGTACACGGCAAGGCTAAATCCTTCAAAAAGGCTGAAGCATACTATCGGGAAGCCCATAAAACCAGGCTTCAGGACGATTATTTCGCCTACGAATTTGCCCTTTTCCTGATCGAAAACGATATCAATCTGGAGGAAGGCTTGGAACTTATAACTCCTCTGGTTGAAAAGTACCCCAAAAATGCCTCCTTCTTATATACTTACGGGCTGGGTCAATATAAAAAGGGAAACTACCAACTTGCTTATGATGCGATCCTGGAATCAGGGAATAACAATCCCTATTACGATCACAAGGTCTTTCGATTGAAAAACGATTTAGAAGACATCCTGGACAGCAGATAGGCTTATCCTTCCCTATTCCGGCAGGGTAGAGATGATCTCCTTCAGGAACTGATTCAAGTCAAAGTTGCTGAGGCTGTATCCCATCCTGACTACTACCAGATCCCTGGAGGGTATCACATAGACCCGCTGACCCAGGAAGCCATCGGCAAAAAAGATATCGCCAGGCACATCCACCAGTGCATTTTCCACATTGGGTTCCTTTAGCCACACGGTAGCACCATAGGTCCCCTCCGAAGCAGGAGCCGCAGTGCTCATATACTTTACCCATTCGGGGCTCAGAACCGTATCCCCTTCAAAGATCCCTTCGTTCAGGAACAGGAGACCGAAACGAGCCCAGTCTCTAGTGGATCCATAACTGTAGGAAGAGGCCACAAAAAGTCCGCTGGCATCGGTCTCCACCACCGTATTCAGCATGCCAATGCGATGGAATAGATGGGTGTAGGCATATGCCAGGTATTCATCTGTATCTCCAATGGCGCTTCGGATCAGACCCGACAGGAGGTTGGCATCGCCCGATGAATAATTCCAGAAGCTGCCGGGCTCATGGGCCAGTCCGCAGGAGGTGATGGATGAGAACATATCATCGCTTTGCATGAGCATAATGGTGGCATCGGAGATCGTAAAGTAATTCTCCACCCATTCCAGTCCGCTGCTCATATGCAGGATGTTTTCCAGGCTAATGTTTTTTCTGTCATCGTCTTTCCATTCAGGGATGCCGGCCGGTGCATGGATATCCATTTTTCCTTCTTCCACCAGTGCCCCTGTCATGGCGCCTGTTACGGTTTTGGTCATGGACCAGCCATGGAATTTTGTGAAAGCATCGTAACCTTCCAGGTAATGCTCACCGATCAGCTCATTCTCATACACTACAGCTACACCCAGGGTCTTTTTAAATGCTTCCTCTCCGGGTTTATCAAAGGCTTCTTCCAGAACAGACCCCAGCATTTTATAGTCTACCCCTTCCGGCAAAGAGGGTGGCATCACATCGCCCAGAGGCCAGGGGATGGTATCCTGACTGTATCCAGGATCCGGAATCGCAAAAGATTCGGCTTTCAACTCGGCTTCCGGTTTATCCAGCACAATCACCGAACCCAGTCCTTCCCTGAACACCACTTTTCGTTTGGCAAGCCCGAGCACTTTGGCCGTCACAGACTTTTCTTCATAATCAATTGTGCATTTGGCCAGACTGATGGGGAAAAAAGACAGGTCTTCTGCCATTACCCTCTCGGGAGTTTTCCCCGCCAGGAACACGCTGGAGCACATGCCTTTGGCTGCAAAAGCCGTTATGATAGGCAATCTGGGCCAGGCAAACCAGGTAATTACTGCTACAAGTGCGAGAAGCAAAAACCACAGGATTCTTTTTACAAGTTTCTTCATGGGTGCAGTGGGTTAGAGATTGAATGAAGCAATAAATCTAAGATAAAATATGGAAGTCAAAAACAAAAAAAGGGTGCTACCCGCCGCTGGGGGGAGCACCCTCTGAGTATTTGTGCTAGGAATAAATTAATTCAGTGGATTTGCCACCACTTTGGTTTCAATACCCAATTTCAGTATGGCCGATACGGGGGCTTTGTTGCAGGTACCCGCTGCTGACACGGTAAAGGGCTTCATATCGCCCAGAATGGCGTTGACCGTCTCATAGGCGCTCCCAAGATCCTGAAGATCTACCGTGGTTCCTTCCTCAATGGGCAGGTTCGATTCCAGAGTCCATTGTGCCGTTCTGGTACCATTGGTGATGGTGAAAGCAGTTTGTGCTTCAAACTCCACACCAGTCTGGTTGACCCAGGTTACCTCGACAGTCACACCAGAGACAAGGAAATCATCAATCTTGTCCTGATATTCATAGACATCTTCATCGTCCAAAACATCGATGGTGGTGCTGGACTGGAAGGGAAATCCGGCTTCGGTGGATTTCATTACGGGCTCCTGGACCTCAATATCAAGATATCCGTCAAAGCTGGTATCAATCTCAACATCGAATAAGCTACATGAAGCCAGGCCAATGGCTAACATGGCCAACAAAAACACTTTCGTTAAGCTTTTCATGGTTATAAATTTTACAGTTTATATAAAAATAAGCCTTAAGCCCCTAAATGTCAAGCTATCAGAAGATGTAACACATTGATTTTTTACCAATTGAGCGTTTAGGGGGACGGATACTAAACATAAGCAAGAGTGAAAAGTTGGCAGGATAGCGGGCGCTTTGACCAATTTTCACTTTTTTAACACCAATGACGCTTATTCTCTCATCACTTTCAGGGCCTCCCTTTCACTCCAGCTCATAATTGCCTCTTTATCCTCGTCGCTGAGCCTGGCAGCCTTATGAATCAGTGAATAACTTATCAGGGGCATGGTTCCTGCTTCCACCACCTCATAAAGGTCGTTAAGCACTTTAATTTTATCTGCTTTATCCATGCTACCGTATTCACTGAGATTCAGATCCTCCTTGCCTTTCTTAATGTGCTTATCCAGGTACCAGGAGATTGGAGCCACCCTGCTGTACCAGGGGTAGGCCGTCTGATTTGAGTGGCAGTCGTAGCAGGATTTTTTAATTAAGGCTGACAGATCATCGGGAGGAGAAGCAAGCATTAGAAAGTCCTCAGACGATTCGAGAGCTGCCATATTCTTCTCCGGAGGGAAAAACTGAATTAGTATCAATCCAGCCAGCAGCCCTAGTCCCAGCCATTTAAGAATTCGCTTCATCATTCCCCTTTCATCAATCGCTCGGACTCCTTTTTAGTCCATTCCACCAAATTAGTTTTTTGGCTTTCAGTCAATTTCCGGTCGGGTTTATGTTCCAGGTATTTCTTGGGGGGCATATCACCCTCTTCAATCACCTCACCAATCTCGGCCAGCAAGCCGATCTTTTTTGTGAGCCTGTAGTCGTCCCAAAGATCAAACTGGACTGCCTTCTGTGCTTTTTCAGAATTTGCCCCCTTGCTGTGACAATCGTAACAGGAAGATTTCAATATGCTTGAAATCTCTTCGGGAATTTCCTGATCTCCCTTCGGGCTATCATTAAAAGATAGTAACACCAGGAGAGCCATTCCGCCAAGCAATATACCTACAATCTGTTTTTTCATAATCCCATATTTAATGAAACACCATTGAATAAGTAAGATAAAGAAAAAAGGGAAAGGCTCATGAAATTTAACTTTCTCTGCGCTATATACAAACCTGGTCCCGCTGGGAAATCTTACGCTAGAGGTCATAAGCCAGGATGATTTTCAGGTGCTGCCTGAGAAAACGCTATACAATGGACCTGACTTTGAATCAGCCTCTCTGGGCTGCTGGGTACTAGACTATGCTAGCACGAAGGGCGTCGATCTTTTCAGAGAGGCTCTGAAACTGTTCTTCGGTGAGGGTGTCTCCCACTCCTTCGTAAACTGTATTAATGTCGACAAGTGCCTTATAGATATCAGCTACTTCCTCTGCATCCTTTACAGAACCAAGGATGTTTATCAGCTCTTCCAAAGAAACCTTTTGCCTGGCGAGTGCCTCTAGAAAAGCTGTGTTATCATCAGCTTCCGCAGCCACTTTGGATGTCAGATAAAAACCTTCAATCCAACTGCCAACAACTACCAGGCGGGCCATCACATCCTGCTTGTTCTGGACCATATAATCCCAGGTATCATCAAAAGATTCTTCCACTATGCTGATTAATGAATCCCGGTTATCAATGTTTGCCTCTACTCTGTCAGCATAATTGACATTGAAAGTTGTGGATATCCCCAGATCATCGATAAGGGTTTTTGAAGCTTCCAGGTAGTTCATGGTTGCCTGCTTCATCATATAGGTAGTGGCATAGGCTAAATCAGCAGCATACACACCCAGGTTCAGAACCTTGTCGCGCTGTGTGATATAATCGCCTGCTTTTTCAGGACCATTTGAAATATGAAGGTTGTATCGTGCACCGGCTTCGTAGATCAATTGTGTTACCTCATAAGAGTTGGGGACCGGATAACCTGACAGCTCCTCTACCATATTCTCACTTGAATCCATTTCAACCGGGGTCTCAGCTTCACCTTCCGTACTCTTCTTTTGAGGATTGTTACATCCTGTAAGTAAAGAAAGCGATGTGACAAATAGTCCAATAACTATAAGGCTAACAAAATTATACGGTGCCTGTTTCATGGTCATAATATTTAGGTTGATACACTTTAAAGCTTATAATCGCATCACAATTTAGCAAAAAGAGGAAATAATAAAAAATATATTTGCATAACTGATTAATTGACCGATATTTATAAAATCAGCTATCTTTGGTTAGCCATGTAACTTTTCACTGATATTCATCGATCTGTTTCTAACAAATGGGTGCATTTAGAACATACTTCCTCCTTTTTACTTCCATGTTCTGTAGCTTTACTTTTGAACCCTTATTGGCTCAGGAAAAAAGTTTCGGACAGGAGGGATGGCTTTTGACCGACACCCTGGATCTTCCCCTGTCAGGTCCCTCCTATGAGGTTGGATTCTACAAAGATGAAATTATCTTTCTGACGCCTGCGTTTGAGGATGTTGGCAGGGTACCGATGGAAGAACCCATACTAGCCCACCGACAGCCACTCTTTGACAGGGCTTCCTTCCCTTATTCACCGGCATCAGTATCTTTCGACAAGGACTATACCCTGTGCTATGCCACCGCTCAAAGAGAGGTATGGGAAAATCTCAAGCTGGATAAGATCTTTCCCCTGTCCATTGACCAGGGCGATTTCACCAGGCATCAGGCTTTGGCATTTACCTTCGATTCCTGCCGCTATCTACATCCCGCTCTGGCATCCAACGACTCTCTGCTCATCTTCTCTTCAGACCGTTTACCCACCAGTGGCGGATTGGACCTTTTTGTTTCCCGGCTTGATTCTTCAGGTTGGTCAACTCCTGAAAGCCTGGGATCATTGATCAACACCCCTGGTCACGAACGTTATCCCTTCCTGGATGGGGAAAACAATCTCTGGTTTGCCTCCACCGGACACAAGGGCTATGGAGCCTATGACCTGTATGTATGTGCCTACAACGGGATGGGATGGGACCGCCCACAGAACCTGGGACCATCCATCAATACCAGCTACGACGAAATAGCTTTTTCCATGCACGCAGAAGCTCAGGGGGTGCTTTTTTCCAGGAAATCGCAGGAAGCCGGGATGGCCATTAGCATGGTAAACAAAGAAAGGGCCGATTACAGCATTTCACTGGTACTTATGAATCAGGCCAGCCCACCCTCAGATCCACCACAGCAAGTTAAACCTGAACCCGAAGAGCTCACCGAGCCTCAGCTTTCCCTACCCGAAGAAGAAAAGGATGCCATAGAGGAAAAAGTCCCGGAGCAGGAGGGCCTGCTGTTTCGAGTGCAAATCCTATCCAGCACCAAATCAGGAACCACGCCCAATGTGCTCATCGAAGGAAAAGAATTTACTACTTACGAATACCATTACAAGGGATTCTACAGAATTACAGTAGGTGAGTTTGCGACAGTAGAGGAAGCCAATACCTTCAGGCTCCAATGCAAAGAAGCCGGTTACAATCAGGCATTTGTAGCGGCTTTTCGAGGCAATAAACGGGAAACGGATCCTTCTGTATTTAAAAAATAGAATATATGCTTCATGTGGTTGACCACCCCCTGATTCAGCACAAGCTGACCCTAATCAGAAATAAAGAAACGGGTACCAAGGAATTCCGTGAAAATGTGAATGAGATTGCCGGACTCATGGCCTATGAGATAACCCGAAACATAGAACTAAAAAAGATCCAAACTGAAACCCCGCTCAAGAGTTGTGTGGGCTGGGAATTGTCGAGGCATATAGTCCTCGTTCCTGTTTTAAGGGCTGGTTTAGGCATGGTGGATGGAATCACCTCGCTGATACCCACCGCAAAAATCGGGCATGTGGGCATGGTCAGAGATCATGATACCCTGGAACCACAAAGTTATTATGCCAAATTCCCTTACCGGATGAAGAAATCGGTGGTCCTGGTTCTCGACCCCATGCTGGCTACGGGCGGCAGCGCAAGTGCCACACTGGACAAATTAAAAATGGAAGGAGCCAGGGAACCCAAACTGGTCTGCATAGTGGGGGCTCCGGAAGGAGTGGAACGGATCAAAAAGGATCATCCCGATGTGGATATTTACCTGGCTGCTCTGGATGAAGGCCTGAATGAATTGGGTTATATTCTTCCGGGTTTGGGGGATGCGGGTGACCGACTTTTCGGCACCAATGATTTTCCTTTCTAAACCGTTGCATGCGGACTGCCTTTTAACTTCATTTTAACAGCCCGGGTGAACATTTCTATTTATATTAGGTCTAAATAGATAACAATCACCAAAGCTCACAAAATGAAGAAATTTTTACTTGTCACAGTTGCATTTTTGATCGGTGCTGGTCTTTATGCCATTCCCGATGAGCCTGTTCCCTCCAATCATTCATCCTATTCCTGGCACACCGTTACTCTGGTGGATTATAAGCCAGGTACCGAAGAGTCCGCCAAAGAGCTTATCCAAAAATTTGAGACCGCTTCTGCGGCAGCCGGTACCACCAAACCTCAAATCCACTGGTTTGAATCCGGCAAATACGACCTGGTAATTACCTGGAACCTGGAGAATAGTCCTGCCAGCGATCAGTGGACCTGGAGTCCGGAAGGTGAAGACTGGTTGAAGGCCTTGGTTTCCCAGGAAGGTTCAGTGGAAGCTGCAAAAAAAGTTCAGGAGGAATACAGTTCACTGGTAGCCTCCTCGGTCACCAACGTGGCCCGGAAGGCAAAATAGCAGATAGTAAATTACCCGAACCAAGACTCTATTGTACCGCCTCAGCTTGTCCTGATGGCGGTATTTTCTTTTTAGGACTTCCTTACCCGGCGATCTTTTGGGCATTGAATGGTAAATAATTTTATTCTATTTTTACCCTCAACACCTCCTGCCATGAGTAAAACCCGCAAGCACACCAAGCCTGAGAAATTAGAGAAGAAGTTTTATTTCAACGAACTGGAGCGCTTGCAGCTGGAACTGGTAAAGCTGCATGAATGGGTAAAAGCCCGGGACCTGAAGGTGGTAGTGCTTTTTGAAGGCCGCGATGCCGCCGGGAAAGGCGGAGTGATTAAGCGGATCACACAAAGACTGAACCCGCGGATCTGCAGGGTTGTGGCCCTGGGGGTACCTACCGAAAAAGAAAAGACCCAGTGGTATTTCCAACGTTACGTGGCACACCTGCCTTCGGCCGGCGAGATTGTTCTTATGGACCGTAGCTGGTACAACCGTGCAGGGGTGGAACGTGTGATGGGTTTCTGTACCGATGAAGAGTACTGGGAATTTCTGCGCTCCTGCCCCAGGTTTGAGGAGATGCTAATCCATTCGGGGATCATCCTCATTAAATATTGGTTTTCGGTCAGTGATGAGGAGCAGGAGAACAGATTCCGCGAAAGAATTGAGGATCCTCTGAAAAGATGGAAGTTCAGTGAAATGGATCTGGAATCAAGAAGCAAATGGATTGAATACAGCAAAGCCAAGGATGAGATGTTCTCCTATACGGATACGAAAGTCGCACCCTGGTTTGTGGTCAATGCCGATAATAAGCGAAAAGCCCGCTTAAATACGATCCATCATTTGCTTTCATTGATTCCCTATGAGGAAATTAAACATAAGAAGATTCAACTCCCTCCCATCAATATGGAAGGTTATCTTAGACCCCCATTATCGGAACAGACATTTGTACCTGAAGTATATTAATCAAATCCATAGAAATCTTTTTTGCATGAAAACACTACTCAAACCTACAGTCTTCCTTTTTATCCTGGTTCTGACGATCTCCTGCGGATCGGAAAAGAAAACCGTACTGTTCAATGGCGAAAACCTGGACAACTGGACCATCTATACGGGCAATCCGGATGTGAATCCCGGGGATGTCTTCTGGGTGGAGGATGGTATATTACAAACCTCGGGAGATCCCTTTGGATATCTGCGCACCAAGGAATCTTACAGCAATTACAAGTTGCATGTGGAATGGAGATGGCCGGGTGAGCCTACCAATAGCGGAGTACTTTTGCATGTACAGGGTAAGGACAGGATCTTTCCCCATTGCATTGAAGCACAGTTAATGCACGGTAAGGCCGGGGACATTGTTCTGATGGGTGCCGGATCCGGAGTGACTATCAAAGGTGAAGAATACCTGGTTGAATCGGACGAAAACTTTTACATGGGTATCACCAAATTCGAGGACTCCAGCGAGCTCGAACCCGGGGAGTGGAACACCTACGAAATTACCTCGGTGGATGGAGAACTGGAGCTAAAGGTAAACGGTGTAATCCAGCATACTGCCACTGATATTACCATGACGGAAGGCAATATTGCTCTGCAGTCTGAGGGATCTCCTTTACAATTCAGGAATGTATACCTGGTAGAGCTATAGTTTTACTTCTCCGGCAAATTTTTACCCAGGAGAACTACCAGCCCGACATGGGGTTATCCACCTCGATGCTGTTACTGTATTGGGCAACATTGAAGCCCACTTTATAGCAAAATCGAGTCATCTTCAGGAATTTATCATAATCTATGCGCTCCTCCACATCGGTGAGCATGTGATAGTCACGGTGGGTGCCTGTGGAATAGAAAAGCACCGGAATATCCTTGCGGGCAAAATTGATATGGTCGCTCCGGTAGAAGTAACGATTGGGATCGCTAATGTTGTTGTACTCATAGTTGCCCACCAGGCCCATTTCATCCAGGCTCCTATTATTCAGATCCATGAGCACTTTGCTCTGAAGGCCTCCGATCACCTTCACCGAATCGCCCGGCTGGATGGTGAGGCCTCTTCGATTGCTGTTTTCATCCTCCTCTGTCTTCGTACGCCCCAGCATGTCGAGGTTAATAACCGCTGCGATATTTTTTCTCTCAACCAGGGGATGATCGGCAAAATACTGTGAACCAAAAAGACCAATCTCCTCGGCCGATACCCAGAGAATTCCAATACTTCTTTTTGGCCGCTTCTTTTCCTTCATAAAGGCTTCTGCCACTTCTATCAAAGCCACACTGCCCGAAGCGTTGTCATCTGCTCCATTATACACTCCGCCCCTTCCATCGGTACCCACGTGATCGTAATGGGCCGTATAAATCACCATCTCTTCTTTCAGTTTGGGATCGCTGCCTTCAATGACGCCAAAGACATTATAGATCTCCAGATCATTGGTTGACATAGTTAGCTCAATCTTAATTTTTGTGTCTTCAAGCAAGAAGGACCTGGATTCAAGTGTGGTATCAATTTGTAGTTGAAGGTCTTTCAGTTTCTTTCCGCTGGCCTCCAGTAAATCATCAGCCACACTGCGGTGGATCAGCACCATGCCTGCAGCTGAGCCAGATCCGGCTCCCACTTCCTGATCCGGTTTAAGCTCCCTTGATTTTCCCAGGTACCTGGCAATGGCCGGATTCACATCCTCAATGGACTGCATACCCGATTTGGGATCCATCACAATTAAAACGGCCTTGGGCTCCTGAGAATAGATATACTGCATCTTGAACTGGAAGTTCTGCATCCCCGACCACTTATCATTATCGAACTGAGCTTCTGTCCCATCTTCGTTCATGGGTGCCCGGTTCATGATCAATACCACCTTATCTTTAATATCGATATTTTCGAAATCGTTGTAATTATTTGCCTCGTCATTAATCCCGTAACCTGCAAAGACCACTTCTCCTTCAATGACAGTCTTTTCACCCTGGGGAGCAGGGAACATGTAAAAGGAATGTCGATTTACACTGGTCACCGAATCACCCAGCGAAACGGTGGTATGACTGTTCTCCCAGTCATATGCTTTCTCCCGGATATAAAAGGGCTGCAGATAATCCTTATCGGCATCCAAAGGAAGCAGTCCCAGGTGTCCGGCCTGTACCGCCAGGTATCGGGCAGCAATTTGTAGTCCCGGCTCACCGGTATCACGGCCTTCCAGCTCGTCAGAGGAAAGAAATTGCAGATGCATTTTTAATTCTTCCGAAGTAATGGATTGTAAACCTGCTTTTTGGGCCTGAATGGGATGAGACAGCCATAGAACAGCAGTCAGGGCTAATGCAAAGGAACGGATTTTCATGAAATGGGGATTTTTGTATTGACTAAGCGGCCAAGATAAAAAAATATAATCTAATACCCTCGTCTCAGACTTCCAGGTTGCTCATGGAATCTGTGGTTTCAAAGCTATACTCCGGATAGTCATACACAGGTATCCTGTGCTCGGTCTGGCCCAGTGAATAGCCATACAATCCACTGTAATCCTCACGATCCTCCCCCAATCCTTCCATTTGTTGCAGATACTCATGGATCGACTTGGACTCGATGATGATTACCTTACCCATCTTGTGGATAATCGGACTATGAGTTCGAGTCTCATCGTGATCAAATTCAAGAATTCGCCTGCCATAACGGGTTATCCCTATTGTTCTGAATGTCATACTTTTACCAACACCTGGAAGGTTCAATACATTCCTGTCGGTGGCAAGAAAGGGTAGTCCGGCCACCCTCCGAAGGGCTTCCACATTCTCCACCATCATGGTGGCTTCCTCCGGGAATTTCCTGATTTCTTCGTAGTATTTTTCCTCAATCTTGCCGGCAATCTTTTCTTCCAGCTGCTCCTGTACCACCCTGGCATTGGGAGCAAAGCCAGCATTGTTTTCCATATATCCCTTTACGGTAAAGGTGTAGTATGGCAGGACCCCAATATCATTCAGTACCTGCCGCAATTTGGAAGAATGACCCCGACGTGAAGCAGCAGCGGTAAACACCAACTGGTTGGTTATGGTCCAGCCCGAGGCAATGAGGCGCTGAATGGCCAGGGATGCCATGGGTGTCACCTCCATGGGGGATTCAAAATGGGTCTGTATGACAAATTGTTTGATTCCGGCTTCCGTAGCCTTCTCCTTAAACTCTTTCAGGATCTCCACCAGCTTCGGGGTGACCCTCTGTGGTAAATACACCGGCAGGCGGGTCCCGATTCTGATCCTGACAAGTTCAGCCAGCTTCTCGCCTTCGGGAAGGGATTTATTCCTTTCGGCTTTCCTCAAGGCCATCTTACATATTTCATCAAGCAGGAGTTTCAGCGACTTATCGGAGCTCATCAGACCATCTCCTCCGGTTATCAAGATGTCCCTCAACTGAGCATCCTCTTCAAAATAGTTCATAAGCTTCTTCAGCTTCTTCTCCCATTTTTCGCCCGGGGCCAGTTTATCCAGGTTAAAATTCAGGCGTCCTCCCTGAAAATCATACATGCGCTGACACGACGAACATAAGCCGCCACAGGCCCTGCCCAGGGTATCGGGGATCAGGATGGCCACTTCAGGATAGCGCCGGTGCAAATTATGTCCATCCGGCAGGAGCCAGCCAGCTGCATTGGGCTTCCCCGGTTCCACCAGGTCTTCTTTCTCCCAGGCCACGATATTCCCAAACTCCTCCACCAGTTGCTTGCTGTAGAGGATGTAATAGCGTATGGCCAGGTCGGCCCCAACGGCAAAGTAGGGAACCCTAACATGGAGGAGCGAGAGATAATAAGGGTTCACAAAGAAGGGAATCCCGGCCTGATGTGCTTCCTCCAGGACTTTCATGGTGTCGGGATCCAGGGAAAAATCAAGCATTTCGTTCAGCAAAGCGGGGGACCGAACCGCAAATCGAAGGTGAAACCTGTAATCCTCCCACCAGGTATACATCTGCTCCATTTTCTGAGCATGGCTCATATCCGCCTCAAACTGGTATCTGGTGTTCTTCCCGGCTTCTGCTTCGATGACCTTCAACAATATCTTGATAATTCGTTCCTTGTTTTCCTCCCGCAGTTGTATGATTCGGGGATCCAGCCCGCTGGGATAACGATCCATCCAGTCCTTCACCCGTTCCAAGGAGAAGGTATATTCCTGGCTCTCTCCCCTGAGCTGCCGGAATAGCATAATCATATCGATAAAAAAATCGGGTTTGGCACCACCGGTTCCCTTGTTAACCGCAAGCCATATGAGTCTCAGGGGATTACTTACAGCAATCTCTCCCCGAAGGTTCAGATCGGGGTACTCTTTTCCGGCATGGTCCAGGTAATCCAGGATCCGGATGATGGCATAATCGCGCCACTCAAGCTTATCGAAAAGTTCCCGGCTTGCATGCCTTGAGTGGTAAAACCTGAAAGCCGCATCTCTGTCTTTCAGGCTCCTTTCGATCCATTCCCTGACTCCCACAATTACCTCGGTTTCGTTTTTGGAATTACGCAGAATTTCTTCCAATTCCGGATTCTCCCGAAGTAGCTGCCTTAACAGTTTATGGGATTTGACGTCGATGGCAATCCTGTCCAGTTTTTCTATTTCGGTCATAAGGCTTGTTTTCTGAAATGTAGTTCAAAAAACCTACATGAATCAAATGGAGTTTCAAACAAGTTTTTTCCTTACTTTTGGGCCATTAAATACTTTATTCACCGAATACCTTAGACCCAATGGATCGCATAAAACTGGATATTTCAAGAGTATACGATTTTATTTCGCATGAACAGATTGCTCAGCTGGCCGATGAGACCCTTAAGGCACAATCCACTCTGTACAAAGGAAATGGACCAGGCAATGATTTTCTGGGCTGGCTTCACCTCCCGGCAGAAATCACCGAAAAGCAACTGACGCTGATGGAAGATGCAGCAGCTCCCCTGAGTAAAAAATCAGACCTGCTGGTAGTGGTGGGAATCGGAGGATCCTATCTGGGAGCAAGAGCAGTAAATGATGCGCTGGCACATAATTTTGCCCATTTGAGGAAAGATAAAAAACATCCACACATGCTTTTTGCCGGACACAACATTGGCGAAGATTACATGCATGAGTTGCTGGAACTGCTGGAAGATTATAGCTATAGTGTGGTTGTGATATCCAAATCGGGTACCACCACCGAGCCTGCTCTCGCCTTCCGCATTCTTAAGGAGCACCTGGAGAACAAAGTTGGCAAAGAAGAGGCCAGGGACAGGATTATTGCGGTTACGGATTCCGAAAAAGGAGCCCTGCGGCAACTTGCTGAAGACGAGAATTATCGCAGTTTTGTGATTCCCGATGATGTGGGAGGACGTTTTTCCGTATTCACTCCGGTGGGACTGATACCACTGGCCATCTGTGGGGTGGACATCCGCCAGCTGGTGGAAGGAGCCAGGGAAATAAGCCGCATTTGCAGTCCGAATACACCCTTCGAAGAGAATCCGGCAGCCCTTTACGCAGCCACGCGCAATGCCCTATATCGTTCCGGAAAAAAGATAGAGATCCTGGTGAATTACCAGAACAAGCTTCACTACGTTTCGGAATGGTGGAAGCAATTGTACGGTGAAAGTGAAGGAAAAGAAGGGCTGGGCATATTCCCTGCTTCTGTGGACAACTCATCAGATCTTCACTCCATGGGACAGTATATCCAGGAAGGTGAAAGAATGCTTTTCGAAACAGTGATCAGCGTTGAAAACAGCGATCATCAGGTTCATGTACCAGACGATGCTGCCAACCTGGATCAGCTGAACTACCTGGCAGGTAAGAATATCGACCATGTAAACAAAATGGCGGAGCTCGGGACCATTCTGGCTCACCTGGACGGAGGGGTACCCAATCTGAGGATTTCAATCCCCAAGCTCAGTGCCTTTTTCCTGGGTCAGCTATTGTATTTCTTCGAAAATGCCTGTGGTATAAGCGGATACATGCTGGGGATCAATCCTTTTAATCAACCAGGTGTGGAGGCATACAAAAAGAATATGTTTGCCTTGCTCGAGAAGCCCGGATTCGAAGAAGAAAGTGCACGTATCAAGTCTCGCCTCTAAACAAATTGGCCCATACAATGTTATTGAACCGGGGTACATCCCCGGTTTTTTTTGATTCATGAGAGAGCTCTTCCCCAACCTTCATCCCACCATTAAAGGCATAAGTCTGGCATTCCTTGCCACCCTTGGAATGGCCAATGTCTATGTTTTTTCAAAAGCTGCCCTGCTGGAGGTGAATTATTACCAGTTCCAGTTCTACTGGTTCGGATTTGCCCTGCTCTGGATCATGCCCTATTTATTTTTATCTGGGACTATCAAAAAGATACCCCGACTAAGCAGGGCTTCCAATATTACACTAAGCATCATAGGTATCCTGGAACTTGGAGCAGCCAGCTTGTTGTTCCTGGCCATACAGCTGGCCGAAAATCCCACCACCATTTCCTTTCTATCCAACCTTACCCCCATTTTTGTCACCTTACTGGGGATCCGTTTTCTGGGAGAGCGATTTAACCTGGTGGAGGCCATCGGGATTATCCTGACCATAGGGGGAGTCATCCTGATCACCTATACCAGAAATACTTCACTGGCGGAGTTTTTTGGGGCAGGATCGGGATGGATTCTGGTGTCTTCGGTTTTTTCATCCATCAGCATTGTGACTGCCAAAAGCAGGATCAGGGATATTCATCCCGGGATCCTTACCCTGAACAGGGTAGTGTTTTTATTTATATTTGCCTCAGGAGCCATTCTGCTTCGGCAGGAAAGTCTGGCCATATCGGGCCGCGCCACCATAAATCTGATGTTGGGATCCTTTATGGGACCTTTTCTCACAGGACTGGCTCAGTATTCTGCCCTGAAATACATTGAAGCTTCACGTACCATGATCATTCAGGCAACCAGAAGCTTATTTGTACTGGTGGGATCCATGATCTACCTTTCCATTTTGCCGCAGATGCTGCAGTTGATAGGCGGACTCGTCACCATTGCCGGGGTCATTATCATGACCTGGGGTAAAATCAGATCCAATAAAAAGGCAGGGACCTAGACCGGCCCCTGCCTCCCAAACTAAACTTACACTCTACTTCCTAAACTAACACTCTACTTCACCTCAATTTGCTTGGGTGCCTTTTGCAACACCTCTTCTTTTTTGGAAAGGATTACTGATAGAATTCCTGATTCATGAGTGGCCTGGATGCTATCCTGGTCAACTGTTTCGGGAAGCTGGAAACTTCTTTTGAAGCTTTGATAATTAAACTCCCTCCTCAGGTAATTACTCTGTTGATCCTTTTTGCTTTCCTTCTTCTCAGTTGAGATGGTGAGTACATCGTCTTCCACTTCAATGTGAAAGTCTTTCCTGGATACTCCAGGAACAGCCATCTCAATCTTAAAAGCTTGGTCTTCTTCCACCACATTGACTGCCGGAGTGGGATTCTGGCTTGTAGCTGTGTGAAAGTTTCTGTAAAAACGATCGTTGAAAAAATCATCCCAGTATGCGGGTACAAAATTTCTGTTGATTCTTGCTAACATGTTTAAGTCCTCCTATTTTTTAGTTCTTGTTTGAATTTGAATTCTGAACTACACAGGTCAAACCACGTACCAAGAGGCCTAAACATGTATTACACTGCCATTATGTCACTTCAAGGAGAATTTATAATGCCATTTTGTCGCGTTGTCTATCCTTTGAGCTGACAAAATGAAACTTTGAATCAGGACTTTCCTTTCCGGAGGGAGTCTATTTGCTTAAGCAGATCTGCTTCTCTGCTTGATGATTCTTCCAGAGCCTTTTCCAACTCCTCCATTTTTAATTTAAAGACTTTTTCCTGGGAAGCCAGCTCTTCAGCCTGCTTTTTACTCTGTTCAAAGAGGACCTTGGTCTGAAGGTTAGCCTGTACTTTGGCCAGAGTTGTTGCCAGGGCTTCCGCCAGCTGGCTCACCAGTTCCCTCTGATGCGATGGAATCTCTCCCAGGGAGGCCAGCTCGATTACTCCCAATACCTGCATGTCCAGTACCACAGGTACCAGAAGAATGGAGGAAGGTACATCCTCGCCCAACCCGGATCTGATTTTCATATATTCGGGGGGAAGATCGGTAATATAGACGGGCTCTTTCTCCAGGGCTGCCCGGCCGGTGAGGCCTTCACCAAATTTGAACGACCGTTGGATGTATTTTTCCCGGTCAAATGCATAGCTGCCTATCACTTCCAGATATCGCTCATCTTTCCCTTCAAGCTCCTTTGTTACAAATAGTGCTCCCACATCGGCTTCTGTATAATTCACAAGCTCTTTCAAAAGCTCTCTGGCCAGATCCTCCAGGTTATCTTCCGCTTCTCTGAATAAGGTGGAGAATTTGGCGAGACCCTGGGCATTCCAGGTGCGGTTTTCTTCCTCTCTCCGCTGCGATTCGGTATCATTCATGGACCCCATTAAGCTGCCCTTCAGGGAATTGAGGGCTTCACCAAGTTCGTCCTGCTGACTTAAACGATCCAATCGACCTGTAAAATCACCTGAGGACAATGAGCGGGTAAAGTTTATGGTTTCCCTGAGATGACCAAGGTGCTTTTCCAGACTCCGTTCCAGATCTCCCAATTCGTCATCTGCAGCACTTGCCTTATACTCCGGGATATTCCCCCGGCTTAGTTTAAGCATCAGGTTTCGTATCCTGTTAAGGGGTTTCCGGGTCCACAGGGTATGGAAGATCCCAGCCAGGATTGCCAAAATACCGCCGGAAGCTGCAAGCCATAAAACCAGGCTGCTTCCCTGCTGAAATTCACTCAGGAATATCAGAAAAAAAAATGCTGTGAGTGCCAGGTAAGGCAACAGAATCTTAAATGTAAGGGAAAAGCGAAGCTTCATCTCCTAAATATACAAAAAAGATTACCCGGCCTTCTGGACAGCAGAAATCAATCGATCGATCCCCTCCTCAAGGATACTGGCGGGAGTGGCAATATTGAGTCTCTGATGATTTGTCCCTCCCGGACCAAACATGGGTCCGTCATTGAGCCCAAGCCGGGCTTGCTTTATGATGAAGTCCTTCAACCCGGATTCATCCAGACCCAGAAAGGAAAAATCCAGCCAGGTTAGATAAGTGGCTTCCAGGGGACTGATCCCGATCTGAGGAGCCTCCTTTTTCAGCCGCTTGCTGAGAAGCTGGTAGTTATTCTCCAGGTAGGCCAGCAACTGATCAAGCCATTCGTGGCCATGGCTGTAAGCTGCTTCCAATGCCACCTGTCCAAGAATGTTGTCTCCTCCCACGTGGACCACATCCAGGATCCTCTCATAACGTTTTTTTAAGTCCGGATTTGTAGCAATGACCACTGAAGTATAGAGACCGGCCAGATTGAAAGTTTTACTGGGGGCCATACAGGTGATCGTAAGATCGGCCACCTCCTGATCCAGTGAAGCAAAAGGTATATGCCTTTTACCGAAAAGCAGGAGATCGGAGTGGATTTCATCACTGATCACCATCACCTTATATTTGAGGCAGAGAGAAGCCAGTTTCTCAAGTTCATTCCTGGTCCAAACCCTACCAACCGGGTTATGCGGATGACAGAGGAAGAACATCCTGGCACCCTCACGGAAAGTTTGCTCCAGAGAGTCAAAGTCCATCTCATAGGAATCCCCATTTTTCACCAGCTGGTTATATACAAGTTCTCTTTTGTGATTGCTGACTGCTGTGAAAAACGGGAAATACACCGGGGGTTGTACAACGATCTTGTCGCCCGGTTCTGAAAATTCCATCACACACATGTTGAGCGCCGGAACAATGCCCGGACTGAAGCAAACATCGTTTTTCCCTATCTCCCATTGATGACGGGATAACATCCAGGATACCACCGAACTTGAAAATCCTTCCGAACGAAAGGTATAGCCCAGAACAGGATGCTTAATTCTTTCACTTATGGCCTCCAGGATGAAATCAGCCACAGGGAAATCCATATCGGCCACCCACATGGGCAACACACCTGTATCACCAAACACAGGTCCGGTCAGGTCGTATTTTACACTGCTGGTCCCCTTTCTGTCTATGACAGCATCAAAATCGTATTTCATAGAAATCTACTTAATGAAAGCTTCTTTGCCCGGAAAGTGCAATTCTTTAACTGCTTTTTCACGAGGCATCACGAAGTAATTCAACTTGCTTTCCGAACACAGCTTGTTCTCTCCGTCAAAAAGGCTGGCCTCAATTTCTGCGACCCTCTTTTCCTGCTTGACCAGTCTGGCCCTGATGGTAATGGTCCCTTTGGAAATAAAAACCGGTTTGCGAAAACGTGTACTCAGCTGATAGGTTACTCCACCCGTATCCAGCAGGACAAATACTACCCAGCTGGCTATCTCATCCATCATGGTGGACTGAATTCCCCCGTGAAGTACGTCGTGAAATCCCTGGAAATGTTCATCCGGATCCCACTGGCATACAATTTCTTCCCCATCCTTGAAAAATTCCATTTTCAGTCCATAGGGATTGGTGGGACTGCAGCCAAAACAGCTATAGCCCTCGAATTTGGCATATGGATTCTTAAGCTTAATCATGACATTGTGTATTTGATGACCAAAAGTACCTAAATCATTTTAACTTTGGATGTCTATGGTACGCCCCAAAAAACACCTGGGTCAGCATTTTCTTACAGACCCCTCCATTGCCGGCAGGATAGTGGATGCATTAAATACCCGGAAGGAAGATGCGGTCCTGGAAATTGGTCCCGGTACCGGAGTGCTCACTGGTTTACTTCAGGAGAAGGAGATTGATTTGTTGCTGGTGGAAATAGATTCAGAGTCCATTGCTTATCTGAAAATGCATTGGCCAGAGCTGAAGGACCGAATCATCGAAGAGGACTTTCTGACCCTCGACCTGAAAGCTCGACTTCCCGCCTCCTTCCACATCATCGGAAACTTTCCTTACAACATATCCAGTCAGATATTCTTCAGGGTGCTGGAGCACCGGCAGCAGGTAAGCTCAGTGGTGTGTATGATTCAAAAGGAAGTGGCCGACAGGATAGCCTCACCTGCCGGAAGCAAGGAATATGGCATCCTGAGTGTGCTCCTGCAAACCTATTTTCATATTGATAGGCTTTTTACCGTAAAACCAGGTTCCTTCTTTCCTCCCCCCAAAGTAAGCTCAGGAGTGATAAGGCTTACCCGGAACCAGAGACAGGAGCTTCCCTGCGACGAGAAGTTATTTATTCGGGTGGTAAAAGCTGTATTCAATCAGCGCAGGAAAATGATCAGAAACTCCATCAAAACTATTTTGCTAAATTTGGACAGCGATTTTGAACTCTTGTCCTTACGTCCTGAACAACTGGATGTTTCCGGTTTCATCCAATTGACCACCTGGGTAGAAGCGCAACTTAGGGCAAACGAAAAAGGCAATCTCTAAATCTCAAGGCCATGAGCAGAGAACTGACCCGTGAATACCTCAGTGAACTGAGAACGATCATCGAAGAAAGAGATGATAAGTCAGCCCGGGAAAAGCTGGAGCAGCTCCACCCGGCCGATATTGCCGAAATCTACGAGAATATTTCCCTGGAAGAATCTACCTACCTCTACCTGCTGCTGGACCCGGAAAAGGCTTCCGATGTACTGGTTGAACTGGAGGAGGATGATCGTGAAAAGTTCCTGGAGGCGCTTCCCTCAGAGGTCATCGCAAGCCAGTTTATCAACCACATGGAATCGGACGATGCAGCCGATGTCATTGGCGATCTGTCCGAAGATAAAAAGCAGGAGGTACTCCTGCATATCGATGATGTGGAACAGGCGGGCGATATCGTAGACCTGCTGAGCTACGATGAGGACTCTGCAGGCGGCCTCATGGCTAAAGAACTTATCCGGGTAAATGAAAACTGGGGAGTTGCTACCTGTATAAGGGAGATGCGTAAACAGGCAGAGGACCTGGACGAGATCTACTACATCTATGTGGTGAGTGACGAGAATGTCCTGCTTGGCATTCTTTCCCTTAAAGCATTATTGCTTGCCAGTGCCTCAACCAAGGTCAAAGACATTTTCGACACCGATGTCCGGTCGGTTCAAACCGACACCCCTTCAGAGGAGGTGGCCCAGATTATGGAAAAATACGACCTGATTGTCTTACCCGTGTGCGATTCCATCGGAAGGTTGATGGGAAGGATTACCATCGACGACGTGGTGGATGTGATCAGGGATGAAGCGGAAAAGGATTACCAGCTTGCCTCGGGTATCACCACGGATGTGGAGACTACCGACTCGCCTGCCAGGCTTTCCAGAGCGCGCTTGCCCTGGCTGATCATAGGATTGCTTGGGGGTATTGTGGTGGCAGCAGTCATTGGCAGATTCGAGGAAGATATACAGATCAATCCGGAAATGGCTTTTTTCATCCCCCTGATCGCAGCCATGGCCGGAAATGTGGGAATCCAATCCTCTGCCATCATCGTGCAGGGTATTGCCAGCAACAGCCTGGGACTTGAAAGCACCTCCCGGAAACTGGGGAAGGAACTGCTTGTCTCGCTGCTCAATGGTATGATCCTCTCGGGACTGCTCTTCCTGTATAACTTCTTCATTAGCAAAAACCTGGCACTTACCTTTACAGTGAGCTCATCCCTGTTTGTGGTAATTATCTTTGCGGCCCTTTTCGGGACACTCATTCCCCTGGTACTACACCGTCTGAAGATTGATCCGGCACTGGCCACAGGACCTTTTATCACCACCATGAACGACATCATGGGCTTATTTATCTACTTCCTGATGGGAAGGATCCTGTATTCGGTATTTATTTAGAAGGAGGTATTGATTGCCACCACCGGGTCCATCCTGGCACCCTGCCATGCCGGAAAGATCCCGCTGATCAGACCGATAATACTGGAAATACCTATTCCCAGCAATATATTGTTCATGGTTAAGGATATGGCAAAATCACTGGATAGATTTATGATCGTGGACCCAATAAATACAATAAGCAGACCGATAATTCCCCCGGCTACAGAAAGCATCACCGACTCGAAGAGGAACTGGGTCAGAATAAAATACCTTTTGGCCCCCAGGGCCTTCTGAATGCCAATGATGTGGGTTCGCTCCTTCACGGAAACGAACATGATGTTGGCAATGCCGAATCCACCCACGATAATGGAGAAGATCCCAATAAAAAATCCGGCAATCTTCAGCACCGCAAAGAATTGATCCAGCTGGTTGTTAATGATGCTGGTCTGGTTCAGGGCAAAATTATCCTCCTCCGAGGGTTTTAATCGCCTGTACGAGCGAAGCATCTGGGTGATCTCATACTCAAGTTCCTTCACATCCACATTTCGCTTGGCCTGGACCCAAATCTGAGGATTGGCCATATCACGCCTGATATCAATAAATCCCTTGTAATATTGCAAGGGGAGGATGGCCACTTCATCCAGAATAAAGGCATCAAAGGTTCCCTTTCCT